>OCZT010002519.1_pt1 | contig 18885 bp, 30 predicted proteins | sample 1539031 | NCBI WGS metagenome assembly OCZT01 (sample SAMEA3539308, study PRJEB22396) | soil metagenome | biome: tundra; feature: field; material: soil | place: USA | collected 2010-05 | depth 0.15 m | reverse complement strand
AGGAATAAAAGAGCAGGATTGGAACGTGAAATCACTACACTAGCCGCAGAGGCATTGTGAGCAATTTTAAAGGGGATTACCAAGCGCTGAACTTTTAGTTGTTGATTAAGGACGAGTGAATCCTTTGAAATAAAAGACATAATTTAATATGACCTTTCTAAAAATTGGTTAATGTTTATTTATAAAATCAGCGCTTTAAAGTTATATAGGTGTTCTTCGCCCGATCGGTAACGCAGAAGTCCAGACAAGATATAACGTGATAATACAAATATAGTTGTTAAAATTCTTGTGATTTATGTTGACTTTTTAAAAATAAATATCTTATAATTAATTAGTCAACAATATCAAGTAGTTTAGATCCCGAAAAATTCCTTAAAGCTCTTAGGAGCCTCTTTTTTACCTTCAGTTTTACCAGATTTTCCGGTATCTACCACTTTTCCAGCCGAACCCATCAACTTCTGAGCATCTTGAGCCTTAGCTACCCGACGTTTACGAAGTTTATTAAGTACCTGTTCACCAAGAAGAGCTTCGATCTGTTCTTCGGGAAGGGAAGCGAACATTTCTTTAAGATCGCCATTCATTTCTTCCTGAACAAGAGGAATTACGTCTTCTGGAGTAACATCTTTACCGGCCTCTAAGGCTACAAGCATATAATCGGCAATTCTCTTCACATTATAAGCCGTTTTAGGAAGACTAGACTTACCAAGAGCCTGTTCCATCTGCATATCATACTGTTGAAATGCCTGATTTTGCAAGCGTTCTAGTTCTTTAGCATTAGATTCTTCTTTTTCGCGGTCACGGTCAGATTTAAGCTTCTGAAGTTCCTTCTCTAACTTTTCACGAGCAATTTGGTCAGGAGATTTCTTAGCATTTTCCATCTGTTGATTGATATAATCATCAATAACTTTATTAGGATCTTTTCCAAGTTCCGCCATCGCGGCAAACGGATCGGCTTCAAAAGCTGTAAAGAAAGCACGTACTTGCTTCTCTAAATCAGCCTTCTCTTGAGCACGTTTCTGGCCCATTTTCGACATTTGGAGATGACGGATGAGTTCTTCATCATTATCCATGTCCAAACTCTCTTCGATATCCTTACCATCGTCCTTAAGTTTGAGCTTTTTAATGCGTTTTTGGACTTCTTCGACCTTTTTAACTTCAGCTTTAGTGGGCTTAGCAACTTTAGCGTCAACAGGAGCAGCTGCGGCTGCGCCTTCAGAAGCTTCTTCAGCAGCTTCAGCGGCATCTAGGTCGGCATTTTCGGTATTGGACGTTTCCGCGGAAGTTGCGGGACTATTAACGACGGGAGCCGCGGCTGCAGCAGTGGATTCACTCATATTTACTCCTTATAACCGTCTGTAATGATAGGTTTTAAGTTAACTCGTCCATTATGGATAGAGTTTTCGGGACTAACGAAACTTATTGACCCGGTTGGGCCTTCATATTTTGATAATATCTCTTCATCATTTCAACTTTATCGGCCTGTTGTTGAATACGAGCTTGATCATCTGGATTCATAGCCGGTTGTTGAACGGACATAGGAAGTCCTGTAATAGGATTCATAGTCTTACGCGGGTCAACCGGAGGCGCATTAACTGCTGCATTAATCTGAGAATTAGCAGCCGCTTCCGGATCTGGTTTAGGAGGAGCAACATCTATATTAGGATCAACAGAAGGCATAAATTTAGGCGCAGGAGCACGAGGAGTAGGATTAACTTCAGGATCTTCTCCGGCTTGTTTACGTTTAACAGCAGCCGAAATAGCCGCTAGAAAAGCACTTTGATCCATAGCCATTTAGTAGCCTCCATTAACTTTAGGAATTTTAGGTTGACCTTTAATTACAGGAATTTTAGCCGGTTTAGGCGGTTTAAGCTTTTTAGGAGTAAACGTATCTTTTAATATAGGTTGAAGTACCTTAAACATATTATAACCATTAGCCATATTATTTGCCCGGATTCTTGTGAAGACGATTAAGTTTAACTATAGATTCAGCAGCAGCAGGAATAGAAGGAGAATGTTTACGCTTCTTCGCTTCTTCCTCTTCTTTTTTAACTTTATCTATAATTCTGAATTGTTTTAAGGGGTTGAACATGTTTATCCTCGAATTACGTTAGTAGATAGCGATATAGCGCCAGTTCTAGCAAAAAGTCTTCCATCTATACTAGTACTAGCACCCACAGTTATACTAGCATTAGCAAGAATATTACCCATAAAGGCATTACTAGCGCCAAGAGTAGCCAAAGTTCCAATTTGCCAGATAACATTACCTGGAATTCCGCCATTAATCATTCCAATAAAGGAACTAGCCGCAGTCGTTAAAGTGCTTCCAATTTGAAAAATCCATTGAGAATTAGGATCTCCACCGCCATCAAGAGTTAATATACCCGTCAATTGAGCGCTAGATGTATACTTATAAACACCCGGAACTAAAGTCATCCCACCTAGATCTAGTCCAGTAAGATCAATGGCTCCCGTTTGAGCAACCGCATAATTATATGCCGAAGTTAAATCTATTTTACCCTGGATCGCCGAAGCATCATTAGAATGGGTTGTTCCATTAAATACTATCCCAGGAGGAATTCCGGTTATAGAAGTACCGGCACTAACACCTAAATCGCCATAAACTGCACTATTCCCGGTATTAGTTAATGTTGAACCAGCAAGAGCAGAATAGGTAGATGAAGTACCCATAAGAGTATCAATTAAACTTAACGAAGGCGCCTCTTCCGTCTCCGGAGGAGCTTCCGGACAGGGGTTATCGTCTTGAATGTTAACGAACGTGTCGACCAATTACGACCTCTTTGCAGAAACATAACAAGTTAAAGAGCCAGTTCCAGAAGTAAAAGCATATTCAACCCACATATATCGATAATGCTGCATTTCTTCGTTTAAAAGAAGCTGCCCAGAAGTTCCGGCAGTCGCCTGGGTATTAATAGAAACGAAGTTAACCCCGTCATTAGAACCGCAAACATCTATATTACCAACTGGAGCACCAGTCCAGATTGCATGAACAGCAAATCCAGAAACTTCAGCAACATCAACTATTTCGCTAGTAATGTTAGCAGTCATTGGAACAGCATTAAGAATTTTCTTATTAATTACAAAAAGGGGCAAATCAGACATTAAATATACCTCAATAGTATAGTTGTTAAAATATAACTCATTGTCAAGATATTTAATAAAATACTACCGATTAATATCTTTTTATACTTCTTCTTTTGAAGAAAATGATAGTTCTCTTTAACTGTCATCTTAGCGGCAGAAGGATTGGAACTCTTTGATTTTAAAGATAATTTTGCCATATTATAGTAATATTTTATGTAATTTATAGTTAATAGCTAAAAATACATCTGAACTACCAGTAGAAGTATAAATCATTCGAATAGTAAGACCGGCAATAATTTTTGCAGGATATTCTATATCAAACTGTGAATTAGCAATCGGCGGTACATTCCAATTAGTGATAAATTGATTCAATACCATTTCAGTGTCATCTATTATTTGAAGACAAGTTGTATCTCCATAATTACCATTATTGATTATTAATTCAAGTCCAGTAATTAGACAGTCATCTGTTAATATATAATCTAAATTAGCAGAAGTTCCGGCTGGAATTGTTCTCAAAATACCGTGTGAATCAAATAAAAGTTTTGCTTTTTGAAAATCTCCTATATTTGTTGGATTATAGGTTGTATTTGATGGCATAATATTCCCTTATTGATATACTATAGTAAAGTTATTCGTTGTACTTCCAGCAGTTACTACAGTCAATCCAGTTGTAAACTCTAAACCTAAATTAGACATTGCATTAGGAACTGGATTTACTCCTCCAGAAGAAATAGTAAGAGTAGCTATAATAGTCCCAGAACCAGCAGTATTATCATAAAGAATAACAGTTCCTGATGAACCTGGATTGTTAATCATTATTGATTGTAAAACACCAGTTCCCGATTTTATTGTAATTGTAGCATTTCCTGTTAAATTTTTATATTTATTTCGTTGAGAAATAGATAAAGCACCAAATTGATTGATTTGTAAAGCAGCTTGTTGCGTATTAGTTAATGCCGGATTAGCTGTATTAAATTGACCACCAGCAAGACTAGAAACCAAGGCCACAGTACCTGGAGATACTGGGCCATCTGACTCGTCTATAACCGTTAAATTACCATTAGCATCTGCACCAACATAGTTAACAGTATTACCGGTCGCATTCTGACCGGTAATTTTAACTTCTAGAGCTTCTTGAATATAAGGTAAATCAGCCATAATTAATAATTAATTCTGATCGCCTTCAAGAGTTGCATATACATCCATCGCAGCTTTATCTTCGTTCGTAATAATAACAGAAGCAGTTCCAGCTGCAGCAATAGTAGGAGGGGCAACAATTGTCATATCGATATTAGGAGTAGCAGTGCTATTAAATCCGACCATAATAGTAGCGCCATTATTTTTAAGTTCTGCTTTAATTTTACCAGACGCACTTGCCCAGCAACGTTCAAGACTAAAAGTATGTCCAGATGCTACTGTATAAGTAAAAGTAACAGAAGCCCCGGCAGCCAAATTCACCGAAGTATGGTAATCTTGTACTGCAAGTCCGGGAACTGCAGATGTAATTGTTACGGGAACTGGATTACTAATAGAAACGTTAGCACCGGAAACGGCCAAGTTCGCCGCAACTCTAAGAGTTTGAGCGCCCGTAACTCCATTATTAAAATCAGCCGCGCCGGTCGCATTTCCAATTTCAGAAGCAACTCTAAGAGTTTGAGCACCAACAGTACCGAAGTTAAAATCGGCAGCACCGGTTGCATTTCCAATTTCAGCAGCAGTACGTAAAGTATTAGATCCAACGGTTCCATAGTTCATGTCATCAGAAAGACCGACAGTCCATGTTCCAGATTGGGAAACGGGTAATACCGATTCATTAGAAGCTAAAACAACAGGAATCGAATTGGCCATTGTAGCTTGACCAAATACAAGAGCTGAACCCCCGAGTTGACTTAAGTTAGTCACCCAAGGAGAAGTTCCTTGATCAACCGTTACTACATCTGCTGAAGTAAGAGCACGAACTTGTCGAGGATCGATTTGAACCCCGGCAACATCGATACCAACATCAAGCGCTTGTTGACCACCATTAGCTTGTGAAGTAATCCCATTACCGGAAGCATCATCTAGCTTCGCTGTAATCTTACCAGCAGCATCAACTGCTAGCGCTTGAGATGTAATTGTTCCGTCAACTATCTTAGCTGCGACATCTCCATTTGTTTCTGTTCTTACTGGTAAACTACTATTAAAATCCGACATTATTTACTCTCTTTCATTTGTTTAAGTTCATTTGTTAATCTTATTTCAGTTTCTTCTTGAATTTTAACATGAGATTTAAGACGCTCAATCTCATCAAGACGTTCCTCAATCTTATATTCGAGATCGCATTTAGCGACCTGTACCCGCATTAATTCTAATTTCTTCTTTTTTAAATCTAAAGTCATATTATTAACCCATCGTTTCTATCATCGCATTAAAATCGCCTAAAAAAGGACGATTATGTATTACTCTAACTCTAACCACATCACCTGAAAATAAGGTAATTCCACTTTTAAAATCAAAGAAATAATTAAGATCCCCCCCAAAATAAGTTCTTGCCTTTGATATTACAACTGAATTTAATTCAACTGTATATGTTCCAATATTAGATCCAGAAACCATAATACATGGTAATTTTCCAGAAGAAATCATTGTTTTACTAATAATAGTTGTTAAAGTTTCACTAGAAACATTAATAACTTCATTATAAATATTTGTAATAGGGGTATCAACAGTACCAGAAGTATTAACATTAATAGATCCATCTGGATTAACTATAAGATGGTTATTTCCATCCTGACTGGCAATTGCTATATTATCGCCAGCAGCCGCTTGAATATCTACAGATATATCAGCATTAACTGTATCTACTTGTACATTAGCATTAACAGAAAATATAGGATTTGCTTTATCAATTACTACTCGAAGCGCATCTCTATTATCATCAAATACTTGTTGAATTATTTGAGTTTGATCTAATTGGGATGGAAACGGGTTTCCTAATAAATCTGGAAGGACCGGCATTAAACAGAACTCTTATAAGTTAATAAAACTAAAAAAATCATATTAAAAATCAGAGAAGTAAAGAAGATAAGATTATACCAATTGAAATTACGTTTAAATAAACGCTTATAACTACGGCCTCCAGGTATAAGGTATAAAATCTTCCCATTATTTCGCATTCTGAAGTACCCGAAAGGCTTTAAATTTATCAACTTCATCACTATCATCTAAATCATCTTGGGTAGGATGAGAATTCTGACCCCCATGATATTTATAAGCAGCGGTTTCTGAATCGTTTTTATTAAGAAGTTTACTGGCCATTGTAGAAGCAAGCCGATATTGAAGCTCGGGATCTTGCATAAGTTGATCTTGAGCTTCAAATTTATCCATACCCTGAAGTTGATTAACTCCGGCATTATGAGCTATCTCTTGGGCGGTAACAGGCATAATTCCATAATTACCCACTGCATGAGTTCCCGCATGAATTCCACTTGTTTGAACAGGATGATTGATATTCTGTCCACTAGAACTTTCTGTATTAGCCATATTAGCCATAAATCTTCTAACTGCTTCGGCTTTAATGTCTCTAGGATCGTTGTAATCCATTTAATGCTGGCCCTTCACGTTGCCCATCGTGGATTCCTGAAGACCAGGATTAGACAATAGAGCACCATTTACCTTAGGCATATTAGGCATTCCCGGTTCATGGGACATTCCGGGAGGACCACCCTGTTGAGGATGATTTCCACCAGGAGCATGATGACCTTGGGGATGACCACCAGAAGGCATACCTTGAGGCGCGCCGACTGGAGGAGGAGGACCGCCAGCACCCGGAGGAGGGCCACCAGGACCACCTGGAGGAGGAGGCATAGGACCGCCCGGAGGAGCGCCAGGAGGAGGACCAGGAGGAGGAAGAGGTTGCTGACCAGTAAGCCCAAGAAGTCTAGGATCTGTATTAGTTAACATATCCATATGACCTTGGATATGATCCATAACTACTTTAGTTAATTCCTGATTCATCCGGACATCGGTATCATCCAAGACAGAACGATGTTCTTGAATATGAAAGGCATGAAGATCGGTCGGAGCGGTAATGGGATTCTTACCATCAGAAAGCCATTCATTCTCTTGACGAACAAGAAGCTGTTGACTAACATCCCCTTCATACATTACATCAATACGTCCAGTTTCAAGCACTTGGAAATAGGTTGTAGGATCTTTAATAAGATGCATCTGAAGCATCTGCTCGGCCATCTGAACTCGACCGGCAACAGTACGGGAAAGAGGATTACCCATATCAACGACTACGCGGTTAATCGAATGAAGGTTATCTCCGGTGAATTCCTTAAGAAGCATCTTATTATGCTTACCAACTAGAGCTACAACCTTAGGAGTATTAGCGTAATCTTTAAGTATAGAAATAATAGCGGTTCCAGAATCCTCAATCAATTTAACATAAGACTGTTGTAGACCAGATACGAACTGGAGAGCCATCGATTGAACAAGAGCCAAAGCATTACCAGACTTAAGAGAAGCTTCCGGTTGACCACGAGCGACAGAGTTAACTCCAGAGATAGTTTCTGAAGCTTGGATTAACATCTCAAGGAATTTAAAGACTTCCGGAGGAGTGGCAGTTAAGTTCAAAGGTTCCGGCTTAGCATTGCCTTCAATGATATTCATCCCGCCATGGAGACTATCCACAGAAAGATCCGAACCACGAGGAACGTACAAGTTCTGAACACCAAAGGCACTCTGGTTGGTCATGATCGTAGAATAAAGAGCATCGATACCTTGTTGGATGGGGAATACATCGAACATCGGGGAATATCCATAAGGAGTTCCAAGGATTTCACCGGCAGATACACGGAAGATTGGCATAACGCGATAAGGCATCGGAGTATCAATCATTACAGTATTAGGAGAGGCAAATAACATATATCGACCCTTAGGCATCGATTCGGTCTTCTGGTGATAAAATTCATAAACCGGGATATCATCCGTTACATCATTAGAAAGAAGAGCCATGCGGTAAACACCGGCATCAGACTTGGATGGGATACCGCGAAGTTCATCAACCATTTCAGGATATTTCGCCATTAAATCGAAACGGTTCTTGAAAGTTCTAACCATATACCAGTCAAGTTTATGGGATTCCTTTGACCCATCAAAAACTACATCGAAGGGAGAAAGGTTAGTGAATTCAATTTCACCCTCTTTAACTTCGACTCCATGGTCATCTATATCATAAACGTCACCGGCAGTAGCATTCCAATCCATCTTAATATAACCAGCGCCAAGAACAATAGCCATCTCAACAGCCATCTTAAGAGCATCCTCAAGATGCTTCTCACGCATATAATATTCTAAAATACCATTGGCAAGATAAGTCTGGGCAATGGATTTAAAATCACTATTAATCGCCCGAGCTTCCATGATAGGACGGTTAGCCGTAATCATTACGAAGATATGTTGAGCAAGGTTACGGAAGTGATTAACGTGAAGACTTACCAATTCTTCTTGTTCACCGGTAAAACTAATCTGGTGACCGCCGCCTACAGATACGTCGAAGCATCCGTGATAAACTCTCCACATACGAGAAAGCTTCTCAAGATAGAAGTTCGCCTCAAGGACGTTATAGAAGGATCTAGACTTGGCCATAAGAATAGATGCAGTATCAATAGCTGGCTTAGCGGCAAAATATGTAGTAACATCGCTGTCACCAAACATATTACTATTTACATTATCAATTGCCATAAGTTATTTCTTTCTTCCAAAAACCTTTTGAAAAGCAATAGATGCCTGCGATCTACGTTGTTCATTATATAAACTCATATTAGGAATATAGATATCTCCACGACCTAAATCATAATTAGCAGGATATGGATTCTTTCCGAATTGAATGGCTCTGGTCATATAGATTAAAGCATCTACGAGATCGTAGTGACCGTTATCTTTCGAACGACCAAACGTTTGTTTATTCTTGGCCGAAGCCCATTTAACATTATCCAGATGATTTATTAAATGCTTACATCTGGGATGGATAATAATCTTACCACCACCAAGAAGGGTGCGCATATTATTAATAGCCGCCTCTTTATCATCTTTCTTAGTAGACTGGAAGTAAACTTTATTAAAAGACTTAGCCGCAATTTCCTGCGTAACTATTAAGTTAATATCAGAAGTTCGGAGATATGGCTTCTTAACTTCATTAGTAATGATATTAGTCCAAAGCTCTGTTTCTTTAGACATAATCATTTCTGTAAGTTTAGTAATGTTCATATCTTTTTTAGAGAAGTCCGCAATAAGTTCATCTTCAATGATAATCTTATTAGCCCGGAAATCATAATAAGCAAATAGAAGCCCAGTTAAATCAATTGCCCCGAGATCCATCGTTACATAACTATCAAAGAAGGGCGGTTTGGGCCAATCTTTAATAATAATACTCTTAAGTTCATCAGTGAACTCGGGAATAACAGAAATAGATTCGTCTTTAATAAGTTCGCACATATACTCACGGCGAAACTCAATAGCTTTTTCACGGAGAGGATACTTATCAAGAGTCTTTTCAATAATCTCCGGAGTCATTCTTGGATTATCGTAAATAGTTTTCTTAATTAAGATGTCCCGGCTAACCGCTTCCTCAATATACCCAATGAATTCATGGTCCATATTTCTAGGAGGGGTTCCGGCTAGAAGAACTTTACCATTCGTGGTCAAGGTAGTAGGAAGGAGTACAGACTTAATAGCATAATCCAAATCGGAAACGTCCTGGGCTTCGTCGATAATAGCAATGGCCGCACTACCGCCGCGAAGTTTATCTACATTCTTATTCTCAGATCCGGCTAGTTGCAATTCAGAACCATTAGGGAAATAATAAATGAAGTCTTGAGTTTTAAATTCAGGACGAAGTTCCTTAGGACAGGTTTCAAGGAGATCCCGGATAAGAGGTCGAACGTTTGTCTGCACCTGGAGACGAGTAGGAGATACAAACTTAACAATAGACTTAGGAGTCTTCAGACAAACTTCAAGAGCTAAGGTACAAAGGGTATAAGTCTTCCCGGAACGTCGAGCAAGCAACCAAGTTTGTACATCATGTTCAGATTCATGAAAAAGTTTATAAAGTTCTCTCTGATTCTTGTCCAAAAGAAAAATCAAAGATCCACGACGCCAGAGTTCCTGGATCGCTTCTTCTTTACTAACCTTCTTTTGAACTAGATCTGCCATTATTCAACTAACTTTAATAACTCTTGGCTATTAAGAACTTCGATATCAGCCTTCATAGGTTTATTCTTAACCGCATCTTCTTTAATAATCCGGTTATAAATCTCAACTCGCTTAGCTTCATCGGTCGTAAGTTCGCGAGCAAAGGAAAAATCCTTGAGAAGACTAAGTTGTATCTGAGAAATTGTCTTAGCATCATCTAAAAGACTGAAATCATTAGGTATAATAGACATTACACCTTGTTTAACTAATTCTTTCGAAGCTTTAGAATTAGAAGAAGCCTTATCTTTCAACTCTTTATTCTCTTTAGTTAAGTTTAAGATTTGTTTATACTGCACACCGATGTATATCTTCAACTCTTCAGGGGATTTATATTGCTCAACTAATTGATCTATATTCATACTCTATTACCTTTACTTCTATTTTCAGAAGTAAGTAAATATTCTTTTTTAGTCATAAATTATTTAACACTACGAAAGCCACCCGCGATTTTAGCACCGGCGAGGGAAGTTTTCAATTCAGTAATCACTAGATCCTGATCTTTAATAGAAGATCTGATATCTGTAAGTTCTTGTTTTAATTCATTATGTTGTTTATTAACACTGTAATAACGTTGCATACTATATGCAGCAGCGAGTACAAGAAGCACTCCAGCATCCGCAGGACTAGCACCTAAAGCCAATAGCTTACCGGTATACCCGACGAGCAAGGACAAAATGAGCCACGAGTCGATTCTATTCATAGTTCGCCTTAAGTAGTTAATATTAATGAAGTTATTTACCGTGATGACCAAAAATTAATTACCGCGAGCGGCTGTGTCCGTTGGTTTATGACTTCTTATCTATAGTTGTTAAAAACCCGGTATAATCTAAAATAAATAACAACTATAATGATGCCGTTAGAAAGAATATGCTCAATCTGCCTATCTTACATGAACATCGATAAGATGCTCGGATGGCTACGCTGCCCAAGTTGCGGCTTCATGAAAAAGGAAAAGACATCTATGATCAGTTTACAGGAAATGATGGGACTTAATAAATACGAGGACTTAACTTCGGAACTTCAAGCTAATGCTCAAGAGGAACTTCGAAGAGTTAATATCTTTAGAGGTATTTATGATAAGCCAATGTATGTTAATTCAGGATACCGGACCGTAGAACATAATGCTTCTATAGGAGGAGCTAAGAACTCATCCCATTGCACTTGCCAGGCAATTGACTTTAAAGATAACGATGGGGAATTAAAGAAGTATATCTCAGAGAACCCGGACATACTAGAGAAGGCAGATCTATATATGGAGGCGCCAGAATCAACCCCTGGGTGGTGCCACTTACAAAGCCGTCCGATACCTTCAGGAAATAGAATTTTTAAGCCTTAGTTAACTTACTGTAAACCTTATAGTAAATCATAGCAGCCGGAAGACCGGCCTTCTTCTCTTCTTCAAAATATGCTTCAAGAAGAATCTTTAACTTATTAGCTAACTTATTATAATAATCCAAAGTATCTTGGAAGTATACCTTAGATTCAATATCACTCCCGGTAACTCTCTCGGTATCTAAGTTCTCTAAGATAGGAACAACTTCCTGTAACTCGTACATATACGAGAGGATGTCTTTCTTCAGAAGTTCGATATGATCTACTTCCGGCACTGAAACCTAATATCCGCCGTCACTTGTTTAATAAACTTTTCATATTGAATGTAATAGAACTCTGCATTCATATAGTTAGACTTGTCTTCTACATGTTCTTTATAGATAACGCAATGAGCCAATTCGTGAAATAGAAGCTGTAGTTTCTCATCTGCAATCAATTCATTATCCCAATATGCTCGATTAATCTGGATCTTATATCCATTGATAAAACGATGACATACTCCCATTATAGTACTATCCTTAGGGAATTTAGCAAACTCTACCGTAATCATAGATCCGGTATTATAGTTATTTGTATTACAATTCTTAGCAACTAGATTGTAATAATCATCAACATATTTAGTTAGTTGAGGATCTTCATAACGGCGATATCCAACAAAGTTCGAGCAAGACAAAATAAATAAAGCAGCTGTCGTGGCCCAGATATATATTAGAATCCTGTTAAACACTTCCAGGTTCCCCGCTATGACGTTTATGAAAAAGCTTAACCTTGACCACCTTACAATGACAAGAGCCGCACATAGCGCCATTCCAGAGCTTACCATCGTCTCCTATGAACCGCATCCGACCTTTCCCATTCCTGGAATGACGTATACGAGTTTTAGGTTCTTTACATTGGCGGCAAACGATTTGTTCAGACTCTTCCATTAGATCTTCCCCATAAACTTTAATATAGCCATACAACTACAATAAGCGGGATTACCACCAGAATATTCAAAACAGTCACCATAGTCCCCAAAAGAAGCCCTCCATGTACTATCCGAACAGGTTAATACAAAGGTATAACCATTCTTATCTGCAATACGTTTAGCCGCTTCAAGCGCTAAATTAAAATCAGTTGAGTAATCCAAAACCTTAGTGGTATCGCTTCTAAGGACGAGATCGAATATCTTAGCATCGCCAATCAAGTCAGAAATCATTATATTCAATTCTTTATGAGTTTTCATATATATACTATACCACAAGTTTATACATTTGTCAAGTATGAAGAATAAAAAAAGCTCATACGCTTGTATTAACTATTCATACGCTTTTTATTAAAGCGTTATACCTTTAAAACGTTGTTTGAGTTTACCGCGGACCCGGGTTTTACCCATCTTTAGTTTATACCCATGTTCCTTATGATACCCCAACGTCAACTCATCATCCTTAAACGTCGGGACAATACCCTTTCTAGAACTTCCGTAGGTAAGTTCAATCCACAAGTCAGCCTGAGGAACTGTATTAAAGATGGCCATAACAACTTCCCCACATGACCCCGAACGAGCGGTAATATATACAAGAGGCGGCTTATTGGCCGATAGGTAATTAGTGAGGATACGTTTATTAAGTGTATAGCAAGCTCCAGTGGAGTTACGCATATCTGTATACCCATCCGCTTTATACTTATCGGTTAACTGAGAAGCCTTAGCTCGTATAATCTGGGGTAAAGGAACAGACTCATAAGACTCAAGGCTCGCAATTTCAAGGTCACCCCGGTTATAAGATTCCTACATAGGCAGGACGAGAGTGCCCCGGCGAAGCTCGGTCAAGGTCGTGGCAAGAGCAGTTATAGCAGTTTCAGCAGAGAAACCCAGATGAAAGATCTTGGATTTATGATCGACCAGGATGTATATACAGGCTAAAGGGAATTTATTAAGTAATGTTAATAGGGACATTAAGTTGACCTTCTGGATTGTTCAATAATATCGATTTCTAATACACGGGCTTTAACTTTGGAAACACAAGTACTATATCCGGCATTATCTCCGTATTTAACCCGGATAACCAGATAACCTCGCTTCTCGAAGTAATAATCCTTCTTAAGATCTTTATACTTCTGTTCTGGAGTATTATGAATAGATCCATCGACTTCAATAATGTATTTATAACCGATATTGCAAACGTCTGGAATATAGATCTTATTAAAGGATTTATTAAAGCGATCTTTAAATAGATCTTCAGAAAAGGTACGAACTATCTCTTCCTTTAGGTACATATCTCGGAACCATCGTTCTGAAGCAGGAAGATCTTCTTCTAATTGTTTAGCATAGTATTCTATAAGATTCGGACTTCTTCGTTCTTTAAGCTTGGCTTTTTTAATCCGAGCCCTAGCTGCTCTCTTACTTCTAACGGGAATATCTTTTTCTAACCAAGGTCTTTTATTAGGTTTTTGAAGCGCTTTCATTTCTTTTATAAGAAGCTGACGCTCCGGAGGTTGAGAGTCTTCTTGTATTATATTACGCACATAACGTTTCATAGTTTAGACACACGACTGACCGTAGCGGCTATTTGATAGTAACCCTTTTAAGAGCTTACTTGCGGAAGTAAGCGACGTATCCGTTTTTCTGAAGTATGAGGCCCCGAAGGAAAAGGCCGATTACGGTAAGCACTCAAGTTTGACAATACAATCTACTTGAATCCGGGTAAGCGGAAACTCAAAAAAAAGAATAACTCAACTAGGTTGTTGTTTCTATTGAGGTAGTCATGTTCAGAAGAACATCTTATAAAGTTAAGTCACTCATATAGAGCAACAGCCTGTAGGCTATTTCGTTCGAGATATCACTTTATAAGCATCTACAGTAACCATGTGCAGTCAGACATTTATCACTGAGAGTTTTGAAGCATTAAATATCCGGTTGAGACAGAATTTCTAACCTTCAGTATAGTTGTTAAAACTTTGGTTAACTACTTACTCTATTTATTAAGTATTTAATAATGGTTTATACATGTCTATATTATCCAATAATTAAAGGTAGTTAGAAGGTATGAAAAATGAGGTTAAATGATTGAGTTTATACATGCTATAGGAATAGTAAATTGGTGAATGATTAAGCGAGGTGCGTTTCAGCGTAAGAGTTACCTACCCCATCCTCCTTGCCATATCGATCACCTTCGACTTGGCTAAGGGTATGATATATTAATCGGTGTAAGTATGTGATACTCTTATCCTTTATCTTCCCTTATCCTGTCATGCTATGTTCTATCCTAGTATGTCAAGGTAGAGATAGGTATGGTGTGTCTCATTGTAGACTAGTAGACCGTATTGCATTTCCCTTGTAGTTTCACATAGTTATCTCGTTTCATATTCCCTCATATGTATGCAACACACGAATTCGTAACTACTTGAATTCATTAGCTTCTACAGACTAGTCTTGTATTCATTGACCTATTTCCCCTTTCTCAGAGCTGGGAATTCCGCTACCCTTGAAACTATTAGGTATTCCTAAACTTGTAGCACTATGCTACAGTTTGACAGAATTCGCCTACAAAGATGTGCACTACTGGAATTCATTACACTATTCGTTATACTTTGACATATTCGTGTCGCATCTTGCTACAACTACTAGAATTAGCTATACGTGAATTCAACTACTTACACTTGGCACGTTCACTGCTCTAGTGTTTGTACGAACCGAATGCGGTTCAAGTCTTTACGAACCGGGACTATAACTCGGTGGCACAAGATGAGCGCAAGCTCATCGGTGATAAGTATCCGATAGGTCAACGCGCAAAAACATGCCGCCCGCAAGGGGAACGGCGTGGAAGTATAAGCTTCGGCCAACGCGCGGCGATTATTCGGTGTTTGAAACCTGTAGCGGCGCTCAAAAGGCGTCGGACGGTCTAGTTCGAAGAAAGCCTATGACTAGGAAATTAAGCCTATCCGGAATACCGGAACACTTAATGACTAGTAGAGCCATAACAATGGCCGGGCGGCAACTGTTAGTCAACTGCATTGACTAGTCAGTGAGGGAACGGGCTTATACAGGAAAGGATTAACGGGAAACCGTTAACGCATAAGCAAGTATCCTATAAATCTTGTAGTGTATACGTCGAAAGCTGAATTTTATTAGGTATTCCTAAACAGTAGGCGAGTAGCGAACACGATTAAGTTATGGGGTATTTCCAGGAATTGTCAAAGCCTAAACGATAGCGAAGCCTATTCGCAAGAATAAGCATAAGACTATCTCAAGGCCAAGTAATGTCGAAACAAGTGGTGAAAAGTCAATGCATAACTATACGGGGTAGCTATAAGCTACGCGGTATGACTTTGTATATCTAGTAACCCTTGTCGGATAGATAAATAGTATTCTATCCCTGAGGAGACAACTATGCTCAATTTTATTGGATTAATCTTTCAAACATTCGTACTCTATATAGGCTTACGGATAGTTCTGCATATAATTCTATGGGCACTAACATGAGAAAAATCATATGGAGAACTCTAATCAAATTACATATGTGGCATACCGCCACACAATTCCGTAACAAATACAAGGGATAACTATGCGTAAAATGATCGACCGGGAAACTCTCGGAGCAGAGATGCGTCATGCTGCCCAAAGACGGTATAGCTTTAATAAGCTATTAAGTATTCTAAGAACGGATTATATCACTACGGATATAGAACACCCAGAAGTGTTGGATAAACTTGAGGGAGTATACAATACTCTTCTATTCATGGTCGATGAACGACGGGTAAGATATAACAAAGTAGGATGAAAGGGATAACTATATGTATTTAGTATTATCAATGACTGCGGTAATCTTTACCGGGATTACTATCTTGTATGAATTCCTTATAGAAGATACCGGTAACCTTATGAAAGAACTAATGGAATATGAAAAGGAATATAGTCCTAAGCGAAGGAATGTAATCAAGGGAATGTTCCGCCAACACAATGCACAATTCCGCGACCAAGGATTCACTGGCCCTAAAGGAACGGCATAATAGTAAAGGGATTACTTATGAGTAACAAAACAAAGCAACTATATCAAGCAAGGGTAATACCTTGTCTAACAATACTTCTAATGGTATCACTATACATGCGCTGGGATTACCTTGCCGCAGGAAGTGTAATGATTCTATTCACTTGCATGGAATAAAGTATAAATAAAACTCTAACCCGAAACAGGACTGCGCTGGCATATACTAATGCCGATAGTCTTGTCCAATGGTAATGCCATTGCTGACGAGGGAATAATCCTAAGTAGAGAACAACTAAACCAGGAGTAATAATATGTCTGAAGTAAAAGTGTATAGCAATGCTGAACGTCAAGCCATGAACAAAGAGATCGAACAATTGGAAGCAGCCCGTAAAGCAGCGGCAGACCGATTGAAAGAACTTAAGAAGAACAAAGGGGTAACTTTCAAGCAAGTCGAAACCCGTAAAGGCCCCGTGGGATTTACCATCCAAGGCATGGGTATCCCTAAGTTCTTCTACAAGCAACAAGCTCTTGACTTGCTGGATGATACCGAAGAAGCAAAGGCTCTCCGTCTTCAATGTCTCCAATGGATCGAAGAGCATAACGAACTCACCGACAAGGAATAAGGTTAGCTTAACGCAAACCTTCTAAGCGTAGGTAATATAGTACCTACGGTACTACTGTTGCCGCAGGCAATCGTTCATCATTAGATGAACTATAATTACCAAAGGTAATTACCGCCTCAACTATCCCTTATAAAATAGTAGAGGTATTACTTTAGGAATAGGTATACACTTGGACGTATACTTTAACCCGAAACATAACTATCTATTAAAGTATAAATGCCGAGGCCCGGTAATACTAAATGGACTGAACGTTCGATTCGTTCATAGATAGATATGTCCATAGTTATTAACTATGCTGACGAGGGTAATTAAATGAACGAACGTATCTATCTATTGCTCGAAGGTAAAAAGATTCTAAGGGCATACTATAATATTGTACAAGCAACCAATGCGGTACACTGTTTAAATAAAGATAACAAAACAAAACGATTTAAGATTCAACCTGTATCTATAATTCCCGATCGTTGTGTATGGCCGCTTGATTGATCTCGGCGCGTTTGGCTGCTCTATTAACTTTGGGTAGGTAAAAATGAAACATGAACTAGACAATACAGACAATAGGCGAATCTATAAGCTATTAAAAAGGGAACAAGATCTATCTTGCACACGTTGTCAACCAAACCGGGGAGAAAACCGTAAGACTATTCGTAAACATGGGCGAACTAAGCCAAAACATAAGGACAAAAGAGCATGAGGAATACTAATACTCCATCCGTTAAGAACTATAAACGTAAAGTAGCACTATCCAATCTAAAGAATCAATTGGGTAAAGGCGGATATACAGATATATTCAATGTATTCATTAATAATACTCCAGAACGAATGGCGCAAATCGCTAAAGAAATTGCCACGTTGGAGTCAAGAGTTACGAGGTAATATATGAAACGCTTATGGATATGTATAGTATTACTAACCGCATGTGGTAAACCGCCAGTCGATGGAACCAACGGAAGCAACGGAAGTAATGGAGCACAAGGCATACAAGGAACTCCAGGACAAAATGCTATCCCGGATACCGCAGTAAAGTTCTGTCCAAGTATTCCAGATGTATATCCAAACTCATTCCCTGAATACGGTGTATGTATTAGTAATAATATCTATGCAGTATACTGGTCGGGAAGTACTGCTTTCCTAACTAAGCTAACACCAGGTGTTTATTCAACTACAAGCAATGAAGTTAACTGTAACTTCACTGTAGTTAGTAATAGTTGTATCATACATTAAAAGCATGTCGTTCTATACTGCTCATCTATCGACTATAAAATAATAGCTAGAGCACCAATTCATACTCAGTTATAATTCACGAAAGGTATTATATGCAAATCACTAAAGAACAAATTAAAACTCTTAACCCTTGTTCGAACGCTTGGCAATGGTATCTTAAATCAAAACAAGATACTAACTTATTGAAACTATTACTTAATGCTAATGAACAAAACTATACATGGGCATCTTGGTTGTTTACAAAACTAATGACTAAGAAACAGAATCAAGAGATAGCTATCTTCGCTGCGGAACAAGTCATTCATATCTATGAAAATAAATATCCTAATGATGATAGACCTAGGAAAGCAGATCGGAAGAGCGTCGTGTAGGGAAAGAGTGTAGATCTCGGTGGT
>OCZT010002518.1_pt1 | contig 18885 bp, 14 predicted proteins | sample 1539031 | NCBI WGS metagenome assembly OCZT01 (sample SAMEA3539308, study PRJEB22396) | soil metagenome | biome: tundra; feature: field; material: soil | place: USA | collected 2010-05 | depth 0.15 m | reverse complement strand
TAGCTGCAGTAAAATACTTGTTTAAAAATTCATTCGCAAATTCATCTTTCAACAAAAGCGAATCACCTTTTAAAGAGCTAGTGAGTGCTTTGATAAAAACATCCAAATTGACTTTTCCTTCGGGTAAAGTTTTTAAATTTTTATTTAAGCCAGAACCTACATTCATCCCCAATGCATAACTCATTGAGTCAACCTGATTGAAGAATACTTGTTTACATGCATCTGCTACAGGTACATCTGATTTCTTCTTTTTATCTTTGGCAACCGCCGAAGTAAGAACTAAACAAATAGCACCGAGAACTAAAACTGTTTTTTTCATTATTTGTTATTAATATTAAATTTATAGATTTCTATTACAATAAGACTATACAATGTCCAACAGTTCAACTTCAAAAATCAAAGTAGCGTGTGGAGCAATAGCTTGTCCGGCACCTTGTGCACCATAAGCTAAGTCTGAAGGGATAAATAATTTCCATTTAGAACCAACCGGCATCAATTGAAGTGCTTCAACCCAACCGCTAATTACTTGAGTTACTCCAAAAGTAGCAGGCTCTCCACGACTAACCGAGCTGTCGAAAACATTTCCGTCGATAGTAGTACCATGATAATGTACTTTTACAGAGTTAGATGCAGTTGGTATTGCTCCGTTACCTGCAGTCATTACTTCATATTGTAATCCGCTGGCTAAAGTTACAACTTCACTACGATTAGCATTTTCAGCTAAAAAGGCTTTCCCTTCTGCTTGTCCTTTTTCGCTTACCTTAGCTTGCAACGCAGTAAAAAATTCATTTATAACCGCTTGAGCATCATCGTAGCTAATGTCTGGTTTGTTTTGTTCCATTACATCTTGTATCCCTTTGGCCAATTTACCATAATCCAATGCAGTAACACCGCTTCCTAAAAGATTATTACCTAAACTTAAACCCAATGCATAACTTACTTTTTCCATTCTAAAATTTAATTTTTACCTCAGTTTCTAACTTGTGAAGAACTAAGCCAGTTTGTTTTATAATATACTAATTTTATAATATACTTAATTCATAATCCCTTTTTGGGGTTTTCAAATGTTTTTACTCAAAAAAAACGCTGCAAAGATAGCTGATTTGTTGGATAATAGCGTGTTAATAATTCGAAATTATATCGATGAAACTACAATTGGTAATTTTTGTTGTTTTCTTTCACCCGTATTTGGATTAAACATTTCAAAATAAAGCACATAAATTCCTACATTTACATTTTTACCACTAGCTGTTTTACCATCCCAAATCAAGAAACCTTCAGTGGAAAGTAAAATATTAGATGCTAATTGAAGAACCTTCACTCCTACTGTATTCAGAATCATAACATTTGCAACATATCCTGCAGCGTCAGTTTTATATTTGATAATGCAAACATCATTTACACCATCATTGTCAGGCGAGAAACTCTCAGGTTCAGTCCATACAAATTTATCAACATTTGTAACATCCAACAGATCTCTAAATTGTGAATTTTGATATCCGGGTGTTCCAAAATTAGTTGTTGAGGATGCCGAATGCCATGATGAAGCATCCTGAGTTGGTAAATCAGGATTGATTCTTTCCAAAGCCACACCTTTGGGATTTTTTACAAGAACATGATGCCATTTCACATTGTATTGCAGTTCATCAAAAATGCTGTCTTTTGCTGAATTTGTAAAAACTAATACAGCACTCTCATTATTTAGCGAGCTCCATTGGGTAGAAATTATGTTACTTTCTGGTGGACATGAGTGATAAGTACGAAGCTTTTCGGCATCAGAACAAATAGCTAAATAGTCGTGAGGCGATAAATTTGTCTGCGGTGGGATAATATTTCCTGTATTCAGCGTTCCATCAGTTTTACGAGTGGTGAAAACCATGCCCGAAACATCCAACAGTTTATCCGATTTATTGTAAATCTCGATATATTCCAAAGAGTTATCAGGATTTTCAAACATTACTTCGTTGAAAATCAAATCTCCAATTTCTCGTTTTTCTATTAATCCAATGGATTTTTGAGTTGTTGATAGTACATTTCCGGCTAAATCAGTCAACCCAGATGTCTGCAAATTATAAATCTTTCCTTTCTCAAAATTATTTGCAAAAGTCATTTCTATTGAAGTCTTATTTGCAGAAATGATTGAAGAAACGGGGCTTCCCATTCCATTATCGAGCGTAAAAGTGCTTACTGAAAAATTCATCGCTTCCGAAAATACGAGTTTGAGTTTGTTTAGCGACTCAATATTAAATTGAGTCCAGATCGGCGGATTGTTATCCACTGCTTTATTACCGGTTACCAAAATATCATCGAAAAAATAATTCATACCGGTTGAGACTGTGTTAACACACAACAGCCCAAAATAACTGCTGCTCTTTACAACAGTATTTTGAGTTGTCCCTTCGAGCACAAAATCTGTTTCGGAAGCTAACTTACTGAATAAAGCGAAATTGCCATCGGCATCTCGTGTAACTTTTATGCGCAGTTCAACAGGATTTCTATCAGTTCGCTTATCTATTCCATCTATAATTTTTGTTTTCGTAATTCCCTCTTGCACGAACAATGACACTTCGTCGTTTGTTCCACCTATCTGCACATAGTATCCGTTGCAGCCCGAAGTTAAATCACTCTTATCCGAAACCAAATAAATAGATGCATAATTACTAGATGATGGGTTATAATTTATTTTTACCCAACACTCCCAAGTGGCATCATCAATTGCTTCGGAAGGTGTAAACAGATAAGACGTTGATGCTACAGCCGCTTTCGATTGAAGTTGTGCTGATGAATTTACCCAGAAATTGGATGAAGTTCCAGTCCAAATTGGGTTATTTATAAAGTTTCCATCCAAAAAAGTTTCGTTCACTTGACTGAAACAAAAAATTGGAATGAAAATCGCTAAAAAAACGCTTAAATTCTTCATAATGTGTAATTTTTATTTTAAAATGAATTACTTTTGCGGAAAATTTAGGTAGCTTCAAAAAAATGAAAAGCAAAAATAATAATTTTAATTCACAATGGATTAACTTTGTCGATTTATTTTTTAAGCTAAATATATCAGATCCCGAAATAAAACTATTTTTGAAATAATTCCTCAAAACGAAGCTCCGTTACTCAACGGACTGAGGGTCATTCTTAATTTTAAAATAATGAGAGTAGCAATTGTAGGCACAAGCGGTGCCGTTGGACAAGAATTTTTGCGTGTATTAGCAGAACGCAATTTCCCATTGACTGAACTGGTTCTTTTTGGGTCAGCACGCAGTGCGGGTAGTGTTTACGAGTTTAAAGGTGAAAAAATCACTGTCAAAGAGCTTAAACACGGTGATGATTTTAAGGGAATTGATATCGCATTTACCTCAGCTGGCGCAAGTATTTCAAAAGAATTTGCCGAAGATATAACCAAATTTGGAGCCGTAATGATTGATAATTCAAGCGCATTCCGTATGGAAAACGATATTCCATTGGTAGTGCCTGAAGTTAATGCAGCTGATGCCAAAGAACGTCCACGCGGAATTATTGCCAATCCAAATTGCACCACCATACAAATGGTGGTTGCATTAAAAGCCATTGAAAATATATCACACATCAAACGTGTTCACGTATCTACCTATCAAGCAGCTTCAGGCGCGGGTGCAGCTGCTATGGACGAGTTAGAATTGCAATACAAACAAGTTTTAGCAGGCGAAGAAGTTACGGTAAGTAAATTTGCTTATCAGTTAGCTTACAACCTTATACCACAAGTGGATGTATTCACTGACAACGGTTACACCAAAGAGGAAATGAAAATGTACCACGAAACACGTAAAATCATGCATTCTGACGTAGAAGTTAGTGCTATGTGTGTTCGCGTACCAGCTTTGCGTGCTCACTCTGAGAGCGTATGGTTAGAAACCGAAAAACCGGTAAGTGTTGAAGAAGCTCGCGCAGCATTTGCAGTAGCTCCAGGTGTGGTAATGATTGACAATCCAGCAGAAAAAAAATACCCAATGCCACTCTTTCTTTCCGGAAAAGATCCTGTACATGTAGGACGTTTGCGCAAAGATATTTCAAATCCGAATGGACTGACTTTCTGGTGTGTTAGCGATCAAATTAAAAAAGGTGCAGCTCTAAATGCAGTACAAATAGCCGAATACTTAATTGCCGAAAAAAATATCTAACTGATATAAAACTGGTTATACTTAAAACTAAAAGCAGACTTTGAAAAATTCAAGGCCTGCTTTTTTTGTTTAAGGTTAGGGAAAAATAGTGATTTAAGATAAATAAAATCGGGTCGAACTGCTTGGCACCCGACCCGAAGTAATAAACAAAACTACTAACGTCAAAGGTTTAGAAATTCTTTTAGAGTATCTATAAATTATAAACAGTAAATCTACAAACTTTGCAATGAAGAAAAAACAAACTGGTTAAAGGTTAAAAAATCACAATACTAACATCTCCAATTGCATCTACATAGACAAAACTATAATTCAATACTTTAGGATTTGTAATTGAGTTATAAAGTTGAATTTCTCGAACAGTTATTTATCGATGCAAAATTAATTGATTTAGCATTAACCAACACTATTTTTTATGGGACAAATTGTAGACATTACCTTTAAAAAGACTAATATTCAATCAATTTCAACAAAATCTTAATCAAATTATAGATAAATGAGAATGTATTAGATTTTCTTGTAGCGTAAAATCTGTATTTTCGATTAGAACTCTACGATTAAGCACACTAAAAAGGCATGAATAAAATTTTGCATTCAAAATATTTAAGGGACAAAATGTAGACAGAAGAAAAAATATATTTACTTTTGTATCGAAAAATGCAAATTTAGCGAGTAAAATTATGACTACATTCCAAAAACTATATATTTCAAAACTACCACTAAAACATTTATTTATGTCGCTTTTGGTGCTAGTGGGAACTATTGCGGCTAACGCGCAGACAGTAAAAAATGGAATTCTTCAGTTACAAACATCGACCGAACTGAATGAGGAAATAATTGACCTCACGGGCAACTGGCAATTTTACTACGGCAAGCATTTGTCAGCCGCCGAAATGCAAAGCATTCCTACCAACGATAAACAATATATCAAAACCCCTTCTGCATGGAATTATCAGCCCGAAAAAGGCAAAAAACTACCAACCTACGGTATTGCTACCTATTACCTTAAAATTGTTTTAAACAAACATCATAAAAGTAGAGATATTGATTACGGATTTAAAATCGGGAATATAATAACAGCTTATAAACTATGGGTAAACGGAAAATTAGTAGGTAAAGCAGGTAGTGCAAGTATCGCTCCGAGAGATTTTCAACCTACATATTTACCTCAAACCTGCTTTTTCCAATCTGAAAGTGATACCCTTGATGTAGTATTGCATGTAAGTAATTTTGCTGACCCAGTATACGCAGGAGTTTGGCAGAAAATATATTTCGGTAATAACAAAAATATTGAACACCTCGATTGGAGAAGAAACTCACTTACATTTTTTATACTCAGCGCATTTATATTGTTATTTCTCTATCAATTTACACTAAGTTTTATTCAAAAAAACGAGAAATCACACCGCATTATTGCCATTTTATCACTTATCTCATTCATAAAATTAATGGTAGATGGAGATGTATCTGTATTCAATTTTTTTCCTGATATGGATTTTACACTATATTACAGACTATGGATTCTGTCTTTTCTCATAATCCCTAGCGCACTAATATTGACAAAAATAACATACCCTTCCGAGGTAAATAAGTGGGCAGAAAAAGCATTTTATTTGTTTTACGCTTTAATGGCATTTCTATTTATTTTCTTTGATATACATTTCATACTCACACATTTAATTATTGTGATATTTGCAACATTTTTTTGTAGTGTATACATGTTTTATGTGTTGATAAAAGCTATTCGGAAAGGAAGGAAATACTCAATTATATCATTCATATCATTCACTGTAATGATATTATTTATTCTAAATGATCTTTTATTCTTGACCTATCAATTTACTTACGGATATTTATCACACATAGGTATACTGTTTTATATTTTAATACAATCATTTACTGTTACGTTGAAATTTGCAACTTCAAATAAGCAAGTAGTGCTATTATCAAACGAGCTTTTAAATGCAAATAAAAATCTTGAGATATTAGTCGCCGGAAGAACCAAAGAGCTAAACAACGCAAATAAAGAGTTGGAAAATTTGAATAAGCAAAAGGACTTCTTGATTTCAACTATTTCTCATGATTTGATGGGCTTCTTTAACACGCTCATAACTTTCACAAAACACCTTTCTAAAGACTCAACTTTGTCAGATGAACAACACAAAACAATGAGCAAGTTATATCAAACGTCCAACAAAGGTTTCTTGCTCTTAGACAACATTCTATCATGGGCCAAAATGCAAATTAGCAGCGACCCAGAAATGCAATTGATTGATAAACTAACCTATATAGTTAATGAAAATGTATATTTGTTTGCCGAACAACTTGAAAGCAAAGGCTTAGAAACTGAAATTAACATAAATAACGCATTAATCTTTGCTTGCAACATAGGGAATTTAAATACAATAATCAGAAATTTAATATCTAACTCCATTAAATTTAGTCATAACAGTGGAAAAATAACGCTTACAAACCAGCTCAAAGATAATCAGGTACAAATAATAATACATGATGATGGAGTAGGCATGACATATAATGAATTAGCAACAGTTTTTAACCTTGAAAAAACAAAAAAACGCATTGGTACAGCGGGTGAAAGTGGAAGTGGTTTAGGTTTAATGATTGTAAAAGAATTAGTTGAACAAAACAATGGCAAAATTTATTGCTTAAGCCAATTTAACAATGGGACAAGTTTCATTGTCGAATTTCCATACTCAATAAAACAATAAACACATTACTCTAAAGTTAAACCAAAAAAATATTACCTAAGAATGAAAAAAATATTGATAATTGACGATGAATCTGATTCAATAGCTGTTTTCGAACTTCTTTTAACCAACTTGCATTACGAAGTTAAAAGTGTTAGTAATCCATTGAATGCCATTAATATGATTCATGAGACTCAACCAGACTTAATAATTTTAGATTGGTTAATGCCTGAAATGGAAGGAATCGATGTATTGAATAAATTAAAAAAAATTCCTGAGATTAACGAAATACCCGTAGTAATATCTTCAGGGATTCGCACTGAATCAGCGAATCTGCACACTGCACTATCATTAGGCGCAATTGATTTTATAAGAAAACCAATCGATGAAATAGAACTAGAAGCAAGAGTTGCGTCTGCAATAAAAATATATGATTATCTCCGAGAAACAAAAAAAATGCAGTACGAAATCCATTCTAAAGAAATGGAAATTGAACAGGGCAAAGCATTATTTTATCAAAATGAGCTGAACAAAAAAAATCGCGAAATGTTAGTTTCGGCTATAAACATTTTTCAAAACAAGAAATTAGTCTCAATTTTGAAAACAGAAATTTTCGACGAGATAGGAGAGCTCAGTGATGAACACAAATCGCTTGTAATAAAAGTTCTTGATAGATATGAAAACATATCCAGCTCAATAAATTGGGATATGTTCGAAAGAAGATTTACTGAATTGAATAACGATTTTTACAACAAATTAAAGTCTGAGTTTCCTACATTAAGTAACGGCGAGCAACGGCTTTGCGCCTTTTTTAAGCTAGGGCTATCAACAAAGGAAATAGCAATTATCAACTATTCAAGCTACGAAGCAATTCGAAAAGCAATATATAGGATAAGAAAAAAATTAAATCAGAGTGAAAAAGTTGATTTAAATTTGTTTTTTCAAGCATTTTGAAGTAAGCATTTCACCTAAAAGGGAAAAACAAAATAGATTAAAAACTCACGGAAATTCTTCGAAACAGTTGATATATATTGCAAAGCAAGAGTAAGTGACAACAATTGAGTAACTTTGCAGCACAAAAACACAGACGCTAATTAGCTCTCAATATGAATAAAATTTTAAATTACAATATAAAATGGATTTTAAGTACGATGTGATTGTCATTGGTGCAGGTCACGCAGGATGTGAAGCAGCAACAGCAGCCGCCAATATGGGTTCCAAAACCCTACTCATAACTATGGATATGAATAAAATTGGACAAATGAGTTGTAATCCAGCAGTTGGAGGTATTGCAAAAGGACAAATAGTCCGTGAAATCGACGCATTAGGTGGTCATATGGGAATAATTACAGACCGTAGCGCTATACAATTTCGCATGCTGAATCGCTCTAAAGGACCGGCTATGTGGAGTCCTCGATCACAAAGTGACCGCCATGAATTTATACAGCAATGGATAAAGACCGTTTCCAACACCAATAATCTGAATATTTGGCAAGATACAGTAAAAGAATTACTTATTGAAAACGGAATCGTTGTTGGATTAAAATCAGCACTTGGGGTAACTTTTAGAGCAAAATCTGTCGTTCTCACCGCTGGAACTTTCCTAAGTGGGCTTCTTCATATAGGTAAAAACCAACAAGTAGGCGGAAGGATTTCTGAACCTGCTTCATTTGGAATAACAGAACAACTCCAATCCATCGGCTTTTCTACAGATAGAATGAAGACCGGAACGCCTTGCAGAATTGATGGAAGAAGCATTGATTTCTCTAAAATGACCGAACAAGAGGGAGATACTGATTTTCACAAGTTCTCATTTCTTGATGAATCAAAACGAGAATTAAAACAAATGAGTTGCTGGATTACCAATACAAACGAAAAAACCCACGATGAGATAAGAAAAGGAATTGAATTTTCTCCGCTTTTCAACGGACAAATTCGAAGTATTGGGCCTCGATACTGTCCAAGTATTGAAACAAAAATAGTAACTTTTGCAGATAAATTATCACACCAACTATTTTTGGAACCAGAAGGAGTCGACTCACAAGAGTTTTACGTCAATGGTTTTTCATCATCTCTCCCTCTTCAAACACAAATTAATGCGATTCAAACAATTGTTGGGCTTGAAAATGCGCAACTTTATCGTCCTGGATATGCTATAGAATATGACTTTTTTGACCCAACTCAGCTAAAACACACCTTGGAAACGAAGCGAATCAAAAACTTATTCTTTGCCGGACAGATAAATGGAACCACCGGATATGAGGAAGCAGGTGGACAAGGATTGATTGCTGGCATCAATGCGCACATAAATTGTCACGGCGGAACCGAATTTACTTTGGGTAGAAACGAGGCATATATTGGTGTTCTTATCGACGATTTAGTAACAAAAGGAGTTGATGAACCATATCGTATGTTTACTTCACGGGCAGAATATCGACTGCTGTTGCGTCAGGACGATGCAGATATGCGCCTAACAGAAAAAGGTTATGCCATTGGATTAGCCACAAAAAACCGTTTTGATCAACTTCAAGACAAAAAAAACGTGCAAGAAAAGCTAACCAGTTTCATCAAAAAAACATCAATAAAACCAAATGATATAAACAACTTTCTAGTTACACGCAACTCATCGGAACTAAAACATGGCTGCAAATTGTCTGATTTAGTACTCCGCCCTCAACTTGGAATTGCCGATTTAGCGAAAGCTGTACCTGCTTTACAAACAGAAATCGATTCTATTCAAACGAAAACCGAAGAAATAATCGAAGCAACTGAGGTTCTTTTGAAGTACGAAGGCTACATTATTCGCGAAAAACTAATTGCAGAAAAGCTCCAAAGACTCGAAAACATAAGCATACGTGGACGAATAGATTACGCATCAGTTCAATCTTTATCCACAGAAGCACGCCAAAAACTCGCTAAAATAGATCCGGAAACCATTGGTCAGGCGAGTAGAATTCCTGGCATCTCACCCAGCGATGTAAACATTATCCTTGTTTTATTAGGCAGATAAGCTTGGAAATAGAAGAAAAACTGCGATTTCATCAATAAATGTTCCACGTGAAACAAAGTACAAACACAAATGTTCCACGTGGAACAAGAGAAAGTCTAGAGCATGAAAATAGAAAAAAAATTGAAAGATATGATTGACTCGCTCCCGGATAAACCAGGAGTGTATCAATATTTCAATTCATCAGAAGAAATAATATATGTCGGGAAAGCAAAAAAATTAAAAAAAAGAGTCAGCTCCTATTTCAACAAAATTCATGAACAAGGCAAGACAAATGTGCTTGTAAAAAACATTGCCTCACTAAAATATATCGTCGTAGAGACAGAGGAAGATGCATTGCTGCTAGAAAACAATTTAATCAAACAATACCAACCGCGATACAATGTTTTATTGAAAGATGGAAAAACCTATCCAAGCATTTGCATAACAAACGAACCATTTCCGCGGATTTTTAAAACTAGAAACGTCTATAAAAACGGAGGAACGTATTTCGGTCCGTACAGCTCAAACTACACCATAAATTCTCTATTAGAAATTGTACACAACCTCTACCCTATTCGTACCTGCAAATTAGTTTTGACAAAAGAAAATATCAAGGCTAATAAATTTAAAGTATGTTTGCAATATCATATAAAAAAATGCAAAGGAGGTTGCGAAGGAAAAGAAACAGAAGAAGAATATTTTAAAACAATAGAGCAGGTACGACAAATTATCCAAGGTGATGCAAATGAAATAAGCAAGATACTATTGAATCAAATGCAACAATTAGCATCAGAATATAAATTTGAGGAAGCACACCAAATTAAACAAAAATTCGAACTCATCGAAAATTATAAATCCAAATCGATTATTTCAAATACAGTTTTAGAAAACACAGATGTGTTTGCATACGATGAAAGTGATAGTTCAGCCTTTGTAAACATTCTCCGTATTTATAAAGGATCAATTATACAAGGATATACAATTGAGTATAAAAAAAGAGTAGAAGAAGATAAGGAAGAAATACTTGCAATGGCCATTGTAGAATTGCGTGAAAGATTTCAAAGCAACTCAAGAGAAATAATAGTACCATTTGAAATTAACTACCCAATAAAAGGAGCTACGATAAATATTCCACAAAGAGGAGATAGAAAAAAATTATTAGATCTATCACTTCAAAATGTACGTCAATACAAACTAGATAAATTAAAACATGCTGAGAAGTTAAATCCTGATCAAAGAAGTATTCAATTGCTAAAAAGTATTCAAGAAAAACTACACATGGAGAAACCTCCAATGACAATTGAATGTTTTGACAATTCAAATATATCTGGTACAAATGCTGTGGCAGCATGTGTTGTGTTCAAGAAAGGAAAACCATCGAAAAATGATTATCGTAAATACAACATTAAAACTGTCGTTGGTCCAGATGATTATGCTTCAATGAAAGAAGTAGTAAGACGTAGATATACAAGAATAATTAACGAAGAGACACCTTTACCCGACTTAATAATTGCCGATGGCGGAATTGGCCAAATGGAAGTGATAAGACAAGTAGTGGAAGATGAATTAAAATTAAAAATATCAATTGCTGGACTTACAAAAGATAGCAAACATAATACGCGGGAATTACTTTTTGGGTTTCCTCCAAAAGAGATTGGACTAAAACCAACCGACCAACTTTTCAAATTACTTGCTTCGATGCAAGACGAAGTTCATAGGTTTGCGATTACTTTCCACCGAGACAAAAGAAGTAAAGATCAAATTGCATCCGAACTGGATACAATACCCGGAATAGGTAAAAAAACTAAAAATGATCTTATAAAGCATTTCAAAAGCGTAAAACGCATTAAAAGCGCTCAACTTACAGAGTTACAAAATGTGGTATCAAATAGCAGAGCTACAATAATTTACAATCATTTTAACCCACATTGAAGCTCTGAGAATTAAATATAAAAGAAGATTCGTATCTTTACAGGGAAATAAAGCTCTCTCAATACATCAAATTGCGATAGAGAAACAATAAAATTTAAAATAATAAAAACTATAAATTGGGGCAGTAGTTATGTTAACAATAAACTCGATAAAAGAAATACACAAGACAGCAGAAAAGTTTATTGACCAAATTGGTGAAAAAAAAATATTTGCATTCAATGGAAAAATGGGTGCAGGTAAAACAACATTCATAAAAGCCATTTGCGAAGTGATGGGAGTGAAAGAAACTATTAACTCACCTACATTTTCGATAGTGAATGAATATGAAGCTGCGGATGGGAGAATAATTTATCATTTCGATTGCTATCGAATTAATAAAATTCAAGAAGCACTTGATTTAGGAGCAGAAGAATATTTATGCAGTGGAAATTTATGTTTTATCGAATGGTCAGAAAATATTGCTCCTCTCCTACCCGACAGTTTAATAAATGTAGATATTGAAGAAATAGAAAATGGAAAAAGACAAATAATCATTCAATAGAGTTATATAAATCAAGAAACACTTAAAAATGAAACAAAAAAAGAAAGGCTCAATTATGGAGCAGGTAAAGGCGGCGCGAAAGCAAAGTAGAGACGAAGAAATTCAAAAACATGGGAAATCGATTAATTATCGGCGAGTTATGGCAAGTAAAAAACAATATAACCGAAAAAAAAGTAAGGCAGACGATGAGGTTCTGCCTTATTTGTTTAACTTTGTGGCATAATTATAATAGCGCTTCATAAAAACTACAGTCTTTAAACAGAACCTTACCTAGCATATTTTCATATATGGAACACTATGCATTTATGTTTGTAAATACAGCCCTAGTTATGTGTTGCGTGGCATTAGCCACTGTCTTCATCGCATTACCCTTACCTCAAAACGATGGCTTAAAAAAATACCGGACCTCTTTACGCTTTTTGGCTGGTGCATATCTTACCAGCGGGACAAAATTAGTATGGCTTGGCAAGGGAGGCACGGGATGGAACTGTATTGGTAACCCTTACACATCGGCAATCAATATGAACGATGCTGCAAACGCTTCTTATAATTTTCTTAAAACAAATGCTATTGACTATACAAATCTTGATCCCAGTTATGCCTGTATGTATCTTTGGGATGATGCCACTTTATCATACAAAATTCTAGGCAATGGTAGTTACGGTACACGCGATCTTGGACATAACGTTCTTCAGACAGGGCAGGGCTTCTTTGTAAAAGCAGCATTTGACGGGGTTGTAGTACAATTTACTAATAATATGCAAGTGCATCAAACAGCTACACCGTTCAGAGCACCGGCAGTAACAACAAGTTGGCCAGGAATAACATTAACCACTACAAGTGCGGCAACGTCATCGGCGGCTATCATCACCTTCAACAGGAATATGACTAAAGGCCTTGATCCTACTTACGATGCCGGATTGCTTCGTGGAACAAATGGTCTGTCGCTTTATACACGATTGCTGGAAGATAATGGAGTTGACTTTGCTATTCAGTGTCTGCCCGAAAACTATGACAACTTGGTTATTCCGGTAGGAGTAGACTGTAAGGATGGTGGCGAAATTACTTTTAGTGCCGAAACCATTGAGCTACCAAAGAACTGCAATGTAATTATAGAAGACAGAGCGACCAATACCTTTGCTTCTCTGGCTGAAGGTGAAACCTACAAAACTACAGTTTTGGCTGGTACAAGTGCTGTTGGAAGGTTTTATATCCACACTGGTCTCAACACTACAATCGGAACATCTGGACTAACAGCAGAGACGAGTAGCCTTAAAGCATATATAGCTAATGATGCAATCATCATTGAAGGTGAAGTTGACGATCAGGCAATAGCCACCCTTTACAATTTACATGGTGTAAAAGTACGTGTTAATCCCTTGCAAAAAGGATATTTAAATACATTACCATGTTCAGATCTAATGAAAGGCATTTACTTGTTGACTATTCAACAGAATGGAAAAACAGTGACCAAAAAATTGATTAAGGAATAAGAATATTTAGCGTAAAAAAGTCATGGAAAAAAATATAAAACGTACAGAAAAGAAGGTTTATAGTTCTCCTCAAATTGAACGAATTACATTGGACAATGAGATTTCATTGACATTGGAATCAGCTCCTGCAGATCCACCCGTTTGGTCTGAAAATAAGGAATACTTCAACAACGATCCGTTTAAAACGAATGTTGGATAAACAGTTGATGAAGTTTGTTTACAACGAAAATAGGCTGCTACAAGTGAATTGTAGCAGCCTATTTATATAAAATTGATTATGAAATTACCAGATTGAAACTCTTTTTTCTACGGGAACAAACATCTTGTCACCAACTTTAATACCAAAGGCTTCGTACCATGCCGCTATTTGCGGTAGGGCGCCGTTTACGCGCCATTTACCCAGCGAGTGAGGGTCTGACTTGGTTTGAACCAAAACTTGTTCAGGGCGAATATTTCCGGCCCATACATTGGCATAAGAAATAAAGAACCGTTGTTCAGGTGTGAATCCTTCAAGGTCCTTAAGTGGAGCATCTTTAGTAGCAGTCTTAAATGCTTGATAAGAAACTTGCAATCCACCATGATCAGCAATGTTTTCGCCCAAAGTAAATTTTCCATTACCGTGTACTCCCGGAGCCACTTCGATAGCGTCAAAGAAGTCAGCCATCACTTTAGCGCGAGCATCAAATTGTTTTTTATCATTAGCCGTCCACCAGTTTTTTAGGTTTCCTTCTTTGTCAAACTGACAACCCTGATCGTCGAAACCATGTGTCATTTCATGACCAATTACAACACCAATAGCTCCATAATTAAACGCATCGTCGGCTTTCATATCAAAGAAAGGATATTGAAGAATTCCTGCAGGGAAACAAATTTCGTTGGTTGAAGGATTATAATACGCATTCACCGTTTGAGGTGTCATCAACCATTCAGATTTATCAACTTTTTTGCCAGCTTTAGCAAACATATATGCACTCTCAAAACGGTTTGCACGTTGAATATTGGCAAAATAAGAATCCTTTTTTATGTCTAATTTAGAATAATCTCTCCATTTATCAGGATATCCAATTTTTACATAGAACGAATTAAGTTTCTCAATCGCTTTTACTTTAGTTGAATCACCCATCCAAGGTAAAGCTTTAATGCGTTCTCCTAGCGATACTTGAAGGTTATGTACAAGTTTCAACATACGTTCTTTTGCTTCAGCAGGAAAATATTTCTTTACATACATTTGTCCAACTGCCTCACCCAATGAACCATCAACGCTGCTTACAGCGCGTTTCCAACGTGGAGAGTGTTCTTTCTTACCTGAAAGAGTTTTGCCATAGAAATCGAAGTTTTGAGCATATAGAGCATCACTTAGGTATCCTGCCGATTCATCAATCAGTTTCCATTGCAAATAAGCAATTTGGGTAGCCAGAGGTTCAGTTTCAATAATTTTTCCAGCCTCAATCAGCGATTCCTTTTGAGAAACACTAACATCTTTGGTATTTTTTAATCCAAGTGTTGCAAAATAAACATTCCAATCAATAACAGGAACCAGTTTTTGTAAGTCAACAACCGACATTTTATTGTAATTAGCATGCGGATCACGTAATTTTACATTGTCATAAGCCGCTTTAGCCAAACGAGTTTCGATAGTCATTACAGCTTCAACGTTCTTTTGCGCATCGGCAGCAGTAAAGCCTACCAACTGGAACATTTTAGCGACATGAATTTTATATTTATCGCGAATTTCTTTGGTATGTGCATCATTATCCAGGTAATACTCACGTTCACCCAAACTGATACCGCCCTGATGAGTTTGTACCAAATTGTCATTACTGCTCATGGCATCAGCATCAACATAAACAGAGAAAAAAGGAGTCAATCCTGATAACAATAAATCAGGAAGCAATTTGCTAAATTCTGAAGTTTGTTTTACAGCTGCAATCTTGGCCAGGTCGGCTTTAAGAGGTGCATATCCATCAGCATTTAACTTGGTACTATCCATGGCAAGGTTAAATAAATCGCCAATTTTTTGCTCAACGGTACCAGTCTCGGCAGATTTAGAAGAAATTTCTTCAATTAAACCTCTTAGCTGCTTACGGTTGTTTTCGGCTAATAAATCGAAACTACCGAAACGGGAATACTCACCAGTAAGCGGATGTTTAGTCATCCAACCTCCACAAGCATACTTGTAAAAATCGGTTTTGGGAGACATCGTTGTGTCTAAGTTAGCTAAATCGATACCTGCTTGATTAGCAGCATCTTTTTTGCTATTGCAGGCTGTTGTCATAAGCGCTAAAGCAATAATTGGGATAAATAGTTTGTTCATTTTAAATGGTTTGAATATTTATAGACTGCAAAATTAAATAAATTGTTGAATATATTATAATTATACAGAAAATAAACAGGAAAATTCGATAATTGTTTTCAATCGAAAATATTATTCAACCATAGATGGAGAGTGTACAGAATCAATAATCTGAAATAATTCGCTCAAAGTATCGGCACGAAGCATAGCAATGCGAGTTTCCTTGAAATTAGGTATTCCTTTAAAAACAGGAGTAGAAGCTAAATGTCGGCGACTGTGAATAATGCCTTTCAGTCGTTGATGAAAGACAGTTTCGATAGGTGTAACTTTATCAATATCCAGCCATTTTACAGAAGAAATGATATGTTCTTTGAGAATATCCTTTTGTTCTTCGAAAGTCAGAAATGGAACTTTCTCACCAGTTTCGAAAAATCGTTTCATCTCCGCAAAAATCCATGGACGACCAATAGACGCACGGCCTACCATTACTGCATCGACGCCATAACGGTCAAAGCATTCGGCAGCCCGTTCAGGAGTCGTCACATCGCCGTTTCCGATAATAGGTATATGCATGCGAGGATTGTTCTTTACTTCACCAATCATCGTCCAGTCGGCATCACCTTTATACATCTGAGCACGCGTACGACCGTGAATGGCCAAAGCCGCAATACCGCAATCCTGAAGTCGTTCTGCGAGTTCGAAAATGACTTTACTGTCCTCATCCCACCCGAGACGCGTTTTTACAGTCACAGGCAGATTAACTGCTTTTACTACTGCAGATGTAATTTCAAGCATCTTCGGAATATCGCGAAGTAGTCCCGCTCCTGCCCCTTTACCGGCAACTTTTTTTACAGGACAACCGAAATTCAAATCAATAATTTCCGGTCGAGCTTCTTCAGCTATTCGTGCCGCTTCGGCCATAGCATCGGCTTCGCGACCATATAATTGGATAGCAACCGGACGTTCTTCATCATAAATGGTTAGCTTTTGCTCGGTACGCTTCACGCTTCGAATCAAAGCATCAGCCGAAATAAATTCGGTGTAAACCATATCCACGCCAAAACGTTTACATAATAAACGGAAAGCAGGATCGGTAACGTCCTCCATGGGAGCCAAGAAAAGGGGTTTATCGGGAAATTCTATGTTCGAAATCTTCATACTTACTCTAAAAATGGAGTGCAAAGGTAGGAAATAATTTTGGGCTTGGAATAAATCTAATAAATCTAAAGTTCTGTATAGTACACACAAAAATTAAAAATAGAGTCGGATTTTTTGGCACAAAATCGCTATATTTGTAAAAATGAAAAAATAGAAAGCATGATAAAACAATTAAAAAATAAAACATCTATAAAGCAAAAATACACATCAAAAGATTTTTGGAAACTGGTTCGTGAAATGAGTTTTATTGCTTTGGGTATCATTTCAGCCAGTTTCGGATTAAAGGGATTTCTCTTACCAAATTCCTTTATCGACGGAGGTGTGACAGGTATATCACTTATTATAGGAGAATTGACAAACATACCCCTCTCCTATTTATTGGTTGCCTTAAACATTCCATTTATCATTCTGGCATACTCCACTATTAACCGACAATTTGCTTTTAGAAGTTTGGTTGCCATAGTGCTACTGGCGCTCACCGTTCATTTTGTGCCGTTTCCAACCATTACCAACGACAAATTGCTGATAGCAGTATTTGGAGGATTTTTTCTAGGCTTAGGAATCGGTTTAGCCATTAGAGGTGGTTCTGTCATTGATGGAACTGAAATTCTTGCCGTATTTGCGGGGCGAAAAACCTCCATGACCATTGCAGATGTTATTCTGGTGCTTAACGTTTTTATCTTTATGGTAGCTGCCTATGTGTTTTCTATCGAAATAGCATTGTACGCCATACTCACTTACCTAGCTGCTTCTAAAACAGTGGATTTTATAGTTTCCGGCATTGAGGAATATATCGGCGTTACTATCATTTCGGAGCATAGCGAGGAAATACGACTTGCCATAATTGAAAATTTAGGTAGAGGCTGCACACTCTACTACGGTAAAAAAGGATTTGCCCAAAGGGGCGAAAAATTGAAAAAAACAGACATCGTTTATACGCTGATAACCCGATTAGAGCTGTCGAAATTAAAGTCGGAAGTAGATAAAATTGATAAGGATGCATTTGTTGTTATGCATAGTATCAAGGATGTAAAGGGCGGTATGATTAAAAAGAAACCTATGGCCTGATAAACTTCAGGTACACATTAATGGCTTATCCTTACCTAATTATACTTTCATTTGTCTATCTTTGCAGCCTAATTTGAAAGACACTTTGATGAAAAAAACAACCATACTGCTTTTGGTATTTCTTTGCCAACAAGCTAATTACGCACAAACTACAAAATATTCTACCTCGTGGTTCGGCCCTAATGCCAATCCGGTGCCGGAGTTTACGGATGCCAGAATTCCATCAAAAACAACGGTGAGTTTGATGGGCGATTATTATTTTGGGTATGGCGATCAGACAAAAAATGGTTATTTCAAAATAGAGATTCCCCTCCTACCCGAGCGCGTTTCATTGAAAATTTGGTCAACGGTATTGGAACATTATGAAACCACGGCTGAAATTATGCAAGCTCGTGGCAGCGACGCTATTTCGGGATCTGAAGGCGGTGATATTTATGTACAAACCAGAATAAGACTGCTGAAAGAACAAACTAACTTACCCAGCATTATACTCAATAGTACCTTAAAAACAGCATCAGCCAAGACCTTTAAAACCAGACGCTATTTCGATAC
>OCZT010002517.1_pt1 | contig 18890 bp, 14 predicted proteins | sample 1539031 | NCBI WGS metagenome assembly OCZT01 (sample SAMEA3539308, study PRJEB22396) | soil metagenome | biome: tundra; feature: field; material: soil | place: USA | collected 2010-05 | depth 0.15 m | reverse complement strand
AGAAATCTTCAGCCGTTTGGCTGCCCGATGAAATCTATCTCCGACAGACTCCTAGGCAACGGACCTTATAGCGGTTCTCCAATTGCCATACCCCGAAACCACTGCTGTCGTGTGGTTTGCCCCAAGAAAAGCCACCTTGCAGGATGCCTGCAAGGACACGCGAATTGGATATCCGCTCTAGTGGCTCCCGCCGGGTCGCCATTTTCGTCCGCTTCAATTCCATGGGGTAAGCAGACAGGAATGGGCCTTCCCAGCGGACAGAATAGCCGGGGCTTGCCTTGCTTTCAAGCAATTTCGCGGAAACATCGAAGATGTTCCAGGGGCGATAACACCGAAAGGTAAATTATTAGACATCTGGAGGTAACAGCTATTATGCGACAGATTCTTTCTACCGCTTCGCCTTGCGCTCCTTGGGCGCGGTGAAGGCGACCTTGGGCGGGTCGGCGAGGGTGACCACGGCCTGGACCGGCGAGCTGCCAAAGCCACGTTTCACCTGGCTCGCGGTCAGGGTAACGGCGCCGTTGGCGACGCCGGCGTCGGCGGTCCAGCGGTCGAAGCGGGCCAGAGCTGGGGGAACCGGCGCGGAGGCAGAGGCTGCGGCCACTGTCCCATGCTGCCACTCGAAGTGGAGAGCGCCCTTGGCCGAGGCGGCCAGGTCCTTGGCCGTAAAGCCGGTGAGCTCAATCTTGGCGTTGCCGGCGAAGGCGCCGCCGAACCAGCGCTGCCCGAGCAACTGGCCCAGGGCCGGGGGGCTGAGCTTTCCAAACTGGAATTCGAGCGCATAGGAGGGCTTGTCCTTGGCGGACCCGGCGGTGTGGAGCGTGCCGCTTCCATGCACACGGCCGCCGAGCAGGCCGGCGTCGAAAACGGTGATTTCGGCCCCGTTCGAAAGCGTGCGCAGGGTGGCCGCGGGCTCGCGGAGCGTGACCGGCCCAAGGATGAGGGAATCTGCCTTGACCGTGCCCTCAAGCTGCGGCCAAGCCGGAGCGGAGGAGGGGCGGAGGCGATCGATGAGTGTGGAGAGCAGTGTGCCCGGCTCACGGGCGCCCAGAAGCGCGGCCTGCAGCGCGCCGGCGTCGAGCGCGCCGAACTGGATCTGGAACGTTGGCGGGCAAAGCTGGGGAGCGTCGCAAACGGCGGGAAGCCTGAGGCTGGCTGTTCCCTTCACCGGGCCGTAGGAGAAGACGACCGGGTTCCAGCGGAGTTCGCCCGTGCCCAGGTGGAGCGTGGCCTGGGAAATCTGGACGTGGTTGGCCAGGTAATCGGCCTTCCAGTTGGCGTTGCGCAGGGTCACGGTCCCGGTGAGACTGTCGGCAGGGGCCGGCGGCGGGAGTGCGGGGCCGGTTTGAGCGGCGGCGGGCGAGATTCCGCCCGACGGAAGCCTCTGGGCCGGCGTCTGGACTGGCATCCAGGGGCCCTCGGCGGTCAGGTCCACGGAGACGGGATCGCCGGCCAGCGCGTCCAGGACCGAGGCATCGGCCATGGCGGCCACATGCGCCAGTTCCCTGGCACGGACAACGGAGGCCTGGCCGCGCACCGTGATCTGGTAGCCGGAAAGGGCCAGCCGGGTGGAAACCGTGAGCGGTAGGGTCCCGCCGGCGGGGATTGTCACGGTGGTCGCCAGAACCTGGGACTGGAAGGGGCCTGGCGACTGATTTGCGGGCGCGGGCACTGGCTCCAGAAGCAGTTTGGAAATACGGATGGGCTCGCTGAGCCCGTTGCCGCTGAGTTCAAAGCCCTGGACCGTGAAGCTGCCGGTGAGCGGTCCCTGCGCTACCGGATGGGCCTTTGGGGAGCGGAGCCTGGCGGGGTGAGCCGGCTTTTCCGGCAGCGTGGTGTCCGGGACAGCCGGGGCGTAGACGATCTTGCCACTTGCCGATCCGGTGGCCTCCAGGCCAGGGTCCAGGCCGCGGCGCACAGTGCGCAGGGCGTCCAGGCCGGCGGCAACTGGAATGCGGTCCAACTCAAAAGAGACGCGCGGCGGACCGCCGTCGCCGGGCAGGTTGCCGGTCAGGCGGATACGGCCCGAGCCGAGCGGAGAGTCGCAGACCAGATTGTCGATGGCGCGGGTGGAAAAGTGATAGGCGAGGCCGCAGTTGGCGTCGAAGTCCAGGGGCGCCGCGGGGGCAAACTCGGCGCGGTGGACGCCGGTTGCGCGCAGCCGGGTTTTGACCTGGGCCGCGTCGGCAGTGCCGTCGAGATGCAACTCGCCGGTCAGGTCGCCGCGCCAGCCGGGGTCGGAGCCGAGGACCAGACGGGTGAGCTGGCCGAGCTGGGCCTCGCGCCAGTCCAGGTCAACATGCACCGGCATCTGGCGCAGTTGCGGCGCCTGGCGCATGCTCGCCTCGAGGCGCACGATGCCGGTGTCGGCCTGTTCGAGGCTGACGTCGGTGCGGGCGGGCTGGCCGCGCAGCCGGACGCGCCAGTCGCCGGGATTCTCCTGCCAGAAGGATATCTCGGCGTTGACCAGGGAAAACGGCAGCTTTTCCGCGCCGCTCTTGATGTTGATGCGGGAGTTGGTGGCCTCAAGGTAGGGCAGCTTGATGGGCTTGTCCAGTTTGTCCAGTTTGCCCGGCCCGGCGCTGCCTGCCGCGGGCTGGGCCTTGGCGGCTGCGGTGCGGAGGAGCGGGTCGAGATTCCAGCGGCCGGCCGGCGTGCGCACCAGGTTCACGCTGGCGTCGTCCACGCTGATGGTGTCGATCTCCAGGCGCCCGCGCCACAGCGAGAGCAGACGAATGGAGGCCGTGACCGTGCTGGCGTGGAGCACCGGCTCGGCGCCATAGGCGGGGTCTTCCTCGACGCTGAGGTCGGTGAGCACAAAGCCCGGCCGGGGCAACAGGCGAACTTCGACAGAGGAGAGGCGCACCGGCCGGCCCAGCGAGGTGGACATCAGTTGGGTGATGCGGCTCTTGTAGCGGCTCACGCTCACCAGCGGGGGCACAATCAGGACTGCCAGGATGGCCGCCAGCGCCGCCAGGGCCTGCCAAAGCCGCTTGCGCTTTCGATGCCGGCCTTGCGTCTCTTCGGTCATGGTCTTCTATGGTATTTCACTTCGGCGCGCCACGGTCAGCGCACCGGATGCAGGGTCCGCTTCCAGCGCGTTTCTGTAAAGAAGTGCAGCGCCACGTGGCCCATCCAGGCCAGACTGTTGCCGATTCCGGGCTGCTCATACTGGTCTTCCGGGGTCACAAACGACCAGTAGTTGAACAGCGGCCGGCCCACGATGTTCTCCCTGGGCACAAAGCCCCAGTAGCGCGAGTCGAGGCTGTTGTGCCGGTGGTCGCCCATCATGAAGAACTTGCCGGGCGGGACGACAAGGTCGCCGTTCTCGATGTCATTTGGAAAATCGACGGCCCAGGTCTCGGTGGCGCCTCCGGGGGTCGCATACGGCGGCACGGAGGGAAACTCGTCGAGAAAGTCCGTGTGATTTTCCGGCGTGGTCGCTTCGGCATGGGGCTGGTCCTGGGCCACGCCGTTGATGCTGACGATCCCGTCGTGCAGATGGATGTGGTCGCCGGGTACGCCGATCAGCCGCTTGACCAGGAAGAGGTCGGGCTCGCCGGGCTTGAGGAAGACCACGATGTCGCCGCGCCGGGGCTCGCGGTAGTGGACCAGCGGCATCCACTTGGCGGGCGGGGCGAGGGTGATGCGGTCCACCACCAGGTGGTCGCCCACCAGCAGCGTCTTTTCCATCGAGCCGGAGGGAATGACGAAGTTCTGCCCCAGGAAGGTGAGAATGTAGAGGCCCACCACCAGAACGGAGCAGATGCTGGCCAATGCCTCGAAGGGCGTTTCTTCCACCCGCTGTTCAGCGGGCTCGGGAGCTGGCTGGGCCTCGGACGGCGTCTTGGGGGTCGGCGTTTTTTTCTTCGTCATCCTGTCGCTCTTTTGGGTAATGCTCTTGGACCCCTGAAAACCTGTTCAAGAAACCATGGACGTTGAAGGGTACGGGCTTTAGCCCGTCCGTCAAGAACGAACTTCGATCTGCGGCTTTAGCCGCTGAGGGAAGGCAAATCGCTTCAAGAAAACTTCCCTCAGGGGCTAAAGCCCCTATCTACTCCTGCCCTTGATGTACGGGCTAAAGCCCGTACCCTTCACCCGAAAGCGAGTTATTGAACGGGCTCAGAAACCGGCCAAACAAACTTCGGAGCCTGCCGGAGGCCGCCCTAGTGCACCACGTGGAAGATGCGCTTCCAGCGGGCAAACCCGGAGAGCCTGGCTGAGAGTTCCCTGTCGTGTCCGAGTCTATCATCCGCGGCCTGTTCGACATCGGTCGAGGAGGGCCGGAAAACCGAGAAGTAGATGACCAGCGGCCGGGCCACGATCTGCTGCCGCGCGACAAAGCCCCAGAAGCGGGAATCCTTGCTGTAGTTGCGGTTGTCACCGAGCACGAAGTACTGGTCCTGGGGCACCACCAGCTCCCCGTCGCGGATGAGGCTCTGCATCTGCTTCCACCAGACCGGATCCACGTTGGGGTCGGTATAGACCTTGCCGGGAAACTCGTCGCGGAAGGGATTGCGAGCAGTCGGCTCAAAGGCGGCGTAGGGCTCGTCGAGAGTCGCGCCGTTCACGGTGACACGGCCATCGGCGATGCGCAACCGGTCGCCGGGAACGCCCACCACCCGCTTGACATAAAAGCGACCCGGTTCATCGGTGGGACGGAAGATGACGATGTCGCCGCGCGCGACCTCGCGATAAGGCAACAAATGCCGGGTGAGGCTGCCGGCTGGCGCATAGACCTGCTTGTTTACAAGCAGAAAATCGCCCACCAGCAGGGTGCGTTCCATGCTCTCGGAGGGGATGAGGTAAGGCTGGAGCACAAAGGTAAGCAGAAACAGCGCCACCACCACCGTCCGCAGCAGCGAGGCGAGGGCCTCGGGCACGGTGGGCAGATGAAGCCGCAGCAGCGAGAGCCGCGGGAACGGGCCGGACTCCAGGGCAGGGGTGCTCATTGCGCTGCTTGTTCCTCCTCTTCGGCGCCCGGCTCATCGGTCGCCGCCGCGCCGGCCTTTTTCAGGGCTGCCTGCAACCGCTCCAGGCCACGCCGCGCCGCATCCTGTTCTGCGTGCTTCTTGGTGCTCCCCATGCCGCGCGCCAGGGACTTCCCGGGCTCTCCTTCGGCGGTCTTCAGCCGGACCTCGACCAGGAAGCGTTTGCGGTGGTCGGGGCCGCTTTCGCTCTTCACCCTGTAGACCGGCGTGCCGGCGCGCGCCGCCTGCAAGTGTTCCTGCAGCGCCGATTTATAGTTGCCCAACGCGGCCCCGGAACGCAACTCCCTGGCCAACTGCTCGGCGGTTTCGCCCATCACCAGGCGCCGGACAAACACTCTCACCGGCTCCAGGCCGCCGTCCAGGAAGAGCGCGGCCAGCACAGCCTCCATGGTATTGGAGAGCACGGTGCTCTTGCGCCGCAGGCCGCCCCTGTCCTCGCCGCGGCTGAGGAGCAGATGACTGCCCAGCCCGATCGCCTCGGCGACTTCCGCCATGTGCTGGCGGCTGACCAGCAGGGCGCGGACCCGGGTCAGCTCGCCCTCGCGCCACTCCGGATGAAGCAGAAACAGGGCTTCGGCCACCACCAGTCCCAGCACGGCATCGCCGAGAAACTCCAGGCGCTCATTGTCGCCCGTTCCAGCGGCTTCCTCCTTGCCGCTGGCGAGGCTCTCCTCGCCGAAGACCTGCTCATGCGCCGCCCGCTCGTTGGCTAAGGACCGGTGGGTGAGCGCGCGCACCAGCAGCTCGGGACGGGCAAAACAATGCCCCAGTGCGCTTTCCAGTTCCCCCAAAGTTCGTTCCACGGCCGCCTCGATCCGATCAAATCCCTTGACACACACTCCCAGAGCCGGTCCGCGCCCCGGCGATTCCGGGCCTAATGGGCTCTGCTTGCAAATATTAGACGCGAAGTGCGGGTCTGGCGACCGCGCGCAGGGGATTATTGGGGCTTTTCGGTCCCATTTGGCCCGGAAGCTCCGGGCTTGTCCGTCTGAGGCTTGGATGGCTGGGGCCTTGCCGGGGCGGGGCCGGGCGAGTCGTCGTCGGCATCCTCGTCGCAACTGTGGCCGTTGATGGCGTAGGCTGTCTTGACGCCGCGCTCGGCGGCCAGGCGGGTGTCCTGCTGCCCGTCGCGTACTTTCAGCGCCTCCTGGTATTCGGCCAGGGCCGGGTCGCGCTTGCAGTCCAGGTCGAGCATGCGGCCCAGGTAAATGTGCGACCAGGACAGCAGGCGCGGGTCCTTGCTGGTAGCCAGCGTCTTCTGGAATCCTTCGATGGCCTGGTCCGGGCGCCCGGTGAGAATGGCCGCCCTGGCGAGGATGAAGTTGGCGCGGGAACTGTCGGCGATGGAGTCTAGCGAATCCGAATGCACGGTGAGCGCCTGGCGGGCCATGGCGCTGGCCGTGGCCACATCGCCTCCCGCAAGGCGCGCCTCGGCCAAATCCAATCCGGTCAGCTTGCGCGGCTTGCTGCGCGAGAGCACGTCGCCGTCGGCCTCCTTGTCGAAGTCCAGTTGGCGGGCGCGATGCACCTGCTGGTCCACGTCCATGCTGTAGACCATTTCGCCGATGGTGTCGCGCAGGCTGGCGGGATCTTTCTCAAACTGAATCAACTGTTCATAGAAGTACTGGGTGAGCACGAACCCCTGGTTCATGTCGTGGCGCACGGCGGCAATGCGGATGGCGTCCAGCTTCTGCTGATAGACCTGGCGCTCATGTTCATAACGCGGCATCTCCGAGCGATCCGTGCCGGGAGGAATCCTGAACTCGGGAATGCCGGTGTCCATGGTGCGCGCCTCGATGGCCTTGATGAGGCACTCGATGGCCAGAGGCACCGTGTCGGAGCGGTAGCGGAACTCGAGTGGAGCTTCACGGATTTCCTTGAGGATGGGCTGCATGCGGTCCACGGCGTTGGCCCGCGCCAAGAGCAGGGGCTCAATCACGTAGTGCAGGTAGGTGTGGCGCACGTCGTTCATGCGGATGGCGCCGTCGACCGGCGAAACCACCACAACGTAGTCGGTGCCGTAGATGCGGGCGTTGACCGCGCGCGGCGAGAGCATGGGCTCGATGACCACCACAAACCGCCGCCCGTTGTAGGTCTCGGCGGGCATATGCAGGTAGTAGTTGGTGGAGACGATCATCTTGGAGAGCGGATCGTGCAGCCGGTCGGCCTCCTGGTCGTAGATGCGATGCACCGTCAGCCAGATGCCGTGCAGGTCCACGGCGGCGGCAAAGTCGCGCAGCAGGGGCACGATCTCGACCACCTGGGTTGAGTCGGGGGGCATCTCGGTCAGCTCGACCGAGGTTTCCAGCTCCGGCGGCGGGGTGAGATAGAGGGCCAGCGAGATGTATTGCGCGATGTCGCGCTCTCCGCCCGTCATGCGGTGCTGGGCCATGTAGAGGCAGACGTGGTCGCGCTTATTGCGGGCGTCCTCGCTCTTCGTCAGCGCCAGGTTGATCTCGTCGCGAACCCGCTTGCGGACCGGAGCGCTCTCGTCCAGGCCCTCGTCGTAGCCGCAGGCGTTCAGCGCCGCGGCCATCAGGAAGACCGGCTCGGAGCTGACCAGCGAGATGGTGGGACCGGCGGGATCGACCAGCGAGGGCGCCTTCTCCTGCACGAAAGCCTGCGGGGAAGAGGAACTCTGGCCCTTGGCGGGGGCTCCCGAAGAGGATTGGGCGCGGACCACGGCGGGCGGAAGACCCGCCAACAGGCAAAAAACAGCGGCCGAAAGAATGGCGGAAGATCGAAATGCTCTGAACGTCATGAAGAACCTTGTGTGCAAGTCTAGTTAGACGCACGGGCAGGGTCAAACGGGAGAGTTGGAACGACTGCTGCAACGCAATCTTTTGAGCGTAAGGGCCACAAGTTGAGATGCCCAGCCCTGACAATGCCGGGCTGGGCCTGATGTTCCCTATTCCCTGTTCCCTGCTCTACCCGCGCACGGAGACGCCGGAGAAGGAGATCACCGCCAGGCCGGGGACCGGCTGGCCGAAGCGGCGGGCCGGCTCGAACCGGCTCCACAGCAGGAGGTTCTCGACCTGCGCGCGGGTTACCTCGTCGGTGGGGCCGGAGGTGATGCGATAGTCGTACACCTGGCCCGAGCCGTTGATGTAGGCCTCGACCACGACCGGTCCGGAGACGGCGCCGATCTGGTTGTCGCCCACGACGCTGGACAGATACAGGAACCGCGGCGTGGTGGCCATCCCCAGCGGTTCGTCGGTGTTGGCTCGCGCCGACTCCGGCTGGGTAAACATGGTGACCAGCACGATGACCGTGCCCATCAGCAGCACCGCGGAGGCAAAACCGGCCGTGGCCTGCAACAGAAAGGGACCAACGGTGTTTCTCCAGGCCAGATTCAGGCCGTGGAAGGGGCTCTGGCGGCGGCGCGCCCGTTCGTGGCTGATGGCCACGCGAATGCGCAACAACAGATCTTCCGGCTCAGGCACCGGGCCCAGCGCGGCCAGGGAAGACTGGGTCTCCTCGAGAGACTTCCATTCGCCGGCACACTTCCGGCAACGCTCCAGGTGGGCGGCGATGCGCTGCATCTCGCGTCCGCTCAGAAGGCCGTCCAGGTATTCCGTAAACTTTGTCTGCATTGCATTGCAGCCGTTCATGGCGCCTCCTCTCCCAGGGACACTTCGAATCCCGTGCGCGCCGGGGAACAGTCGTTTTGAACCGGAACCGTCAGAATCGCCTTCAAGGCTGCGCGCCCACGCACCAGCCGCGACTTGACCGTCCCCAGATTCACGCCCTGCATCTCCGCCACTTCCTCGTAAACAAAACCCTCGATGTCGCGCAGGATAAGGGCGGTGCGGAACGGTTCCGGCACCCGGCTCAAGGCCGCCTCAACGCGCGCCCGGTTCTCCTCGTGGACCGCCATATCAAAAGGCGACTCGGAGGGGTCCACCAGCATCTCCTTCAGCCGCACCGGCTGTCCGGACTCGGTCTCCACCATCTCCTGCTCGATGGGGATCTCCTGCTGCTTGTGCCGCATCCACCAACGCCTCTGGTTGGAGGCCTCGTGCAGGGCAATGCGGTAAATCCACGTCCGCAGCGACGACTCGCCGTGAAAGCCGCCCACTCCCCGGAAGACCTTGACGAAGACCTCCTGGGTCAGGTCGGCGGCGTCGGCGCGGTCCTGCACGGTGCGCGCCAGCAGCGAGTAGATCGGTTGATGGAAGCGCGCGATCAGCCACGCAAAAGCTTCCTCGGAGCCGGCTCGAAGTTCCGCGATCAGAGCCGCTTCTTCGGATTGAAGCGTCAGCGCGCTGGCGAGATTGCCCATGGTGAGGTCCACCTGCAATTCAGAGTCCTCCCACCTTACCGCAACAGAAGCACAATTGGCATCTCCTAATTTCGCAGCGGGAAAAATTCCCCATTTGCGAAACACTCAAATGCCAGACGCCTGGCTTCCAGTTGCGGCCACTCGCTCCAACGGCTACAGCGGTTCTCCCATTGCTATACACAGGAACCACTGCCGCCTAGTGGCTTTTTCATCAAGAAAAGCCACCTTGCTCGATGCCGGCAAGGGCACTTGAATTGGAGAACCGCTCAAGAACCGCCGCCGGGAATCCGATGCTGCCGAAGAGTGCGCGGGAAACGGGGCACTGGGTTCTAGACCGAGTGTCTCGCGCCCTCTATTGTCTTAGACACCGGAACACCCCATAAGTGTTCCCGGTCACGTAAGTTTTGCCGCCCAGGCGCGGGTTGCAGTGGGCGGTAGCGGCGTCGCCGGGGACCCCCTGGGCTCCTTTGGCGCGGTCTGGAAGGGGCCGGGTTCCAGCCTGGGCGGGGTTCGAAGCCGGCGACGGCCAGGGTTTGACGAATCAGGCCCCAGCGGAGACAATAGAAAAGTTGCATCCCTCCGTATGTGGGCCTGTGGCGCAGCTGGGAGCGCGCTTCCATGGCATGGAAGAGGTCATCGGTTCGATCCCGATCAGGTCCACCAATCCTTTCAATCATTTAGACAGGACCAACGTTCAAAGGCAGAACGTTTGTGTCGTGGTTTGCGTCCTTACCCGGCCTTCTGGCGCTTGCGGCAAGGGTTTCCAACGCTCTGCGCCTGGTCTCCCTGCGGACGTGGCTGTACCATTCCAGCATTGGGCGGCTTGCGTGCCCTTCTATGTGATACAAAATGGTGCAAGTCATTCGACACAACGGAAAAGGGGAATCAGCCATGATGCCAAAGTTTCTCGCGATCATTCTCGCCCTGACGATTCCGGGCGCCGCCCTGGCACAGCAGCCCGCACCTCGGCCCGCCATTACCGGCATCTCGCATCTCACCCTGTTTGCGGATGACATTGCCAAGTCCAGGCAGTTCTACACCTCCTTGCTGGGCTGGGAGCCTGTGCCTGCCAACGGCGCCAACCCCGGCATTCGCTTTTATGCCAACCACGTGCAGTATGTCGAACTGGTCTCCCCTCCGAGCCAGGGGCTGGCGGATCGCCTGGACAGCGTAGGGTTTTCCACCAGCGATGCGGAGGCCTTGCGCAAGTTCCTCGGCGCCAACGGCGTCGCGGTGCCGGATGCGGTCACCGTGGAGAAGAATGGAGACCGGAGCTTCCTGGTTCACGATCCGGAAGGAAACAAGGTTGCGTTCGTTCAGCAGGGAGATCGTCCTCCCGCGATGCCAAAGTCCGCGCCCCGGCGCCTGAGTTCCCATATCATGCATGCCGGTTACCTGGTTCGCAACCGTGCGGCGCTCGATCGCTTCTACAAGGATCTGCTTGGCTTTCACCTGTATTGGCAAGGCGGCTCGCCCGCCGATCGCGTCGATTGGGTCATGATGCAGGTGCCCGACGGAACCGACTGGATTGAGTACATGCTCTTGCTTCCCGACCCTCCCTCGCGGGCTCAACTGGGCAGTGCAAATCACCTGGCTCCGGGCGTGGAGAGCGTGCAAGAGCTGCAACAGCGATTGGAGCAGCGAGGCTGGAAGCCCACTGCCGGTAAAAACCCGCAAATCCTTGGCGTCGATGGAAAGATGCAATTGGATCTGAACGATCCGGATGGAACGAGAGTGGAATTCATGGAGTTCAAGCCGGTGAAGGAGCCTTGCTGTTCTCCTTACACAGGCGCACAGCCAAGTGCCTCCGCGGCCTGGTAACTCCAGAGTGCCCGGCAAAGCATGCGCCGGCGAAGCAGCGCCGATGGCGCTCGGCGTTTTGCAGATTCCATGCTGTCTGGGGGGACAAGGCGCTTTAGACAGCTTCCATCAGTCTTCCAGATCGCCCTTGTAGATGCAGCCGCTGGTGCAGGTCTCCTGAACCACGATCCGGCTCAGCGCCGGCAGGGCCGGCTGCAGCCGCGTCCACAGCCAGCGGGCCAGGTTCTCGCTGGTCGGGTTCTCCAAACCCTCCACCTCGTTCAGGCAGCGGTGGTCGATCTGGTCCTCGATGGCCTGGAAGGCCGTCTTGATGTCGGCGAAGTCCACCACCCAGCCGAGATGCGGGTCGAGCGGTCCGCGCACATGAATTGCAATGCGAAAGCTGTGACCGTGCAGCCGCCGGCACTTGTGCCCGGCGGGAACGTTGGGCAGCCAGTGTGCCGCTTCGATCGTGAACTCCTTGAAGATTTCCATCGATTCCATTCTATGGAATGCCCAGAAACTTGTGGGTTTGCAGGCTCAATCGCCACTGCGGATGATCGAGGCAGTAGCCCACCGCAAGCTCGGTGTTGACGGCGCGTCCGGGTCCGTCCATCGGTTGCAAAAAGAAATGCCGGAAGGAGAGCAGTTCGAACTCCGCCGGATCGGCTCCCGGCTGAGGATAAACCAGCTTCAGCTCGTCTCCGCTCCGCTGCACAAGCTCGGCTCCGGTCTTGGGGCTGACGCAGAGCCAGTCCACGCCCTCTGGGACCGCAATCGTTCCGTTGGTTTCTACGGCAATCTCAAAATCGCGCGTGCGCAGCGCGGCAATCAGGTTTGTATCCAGTTGCAGCAGAGGCTCGCCGCCGGTGCAGACCACAAACCGCTTGCCCATCGAACAGTCCGCGGGCCATTCCTGCTCGATGGCCGCGGCCAAGGCCTCTGCGGAATCGAACTTTCCGCCGCCCGGCCCATCGACGCCGACAAAATCCGTGTCGCAAAACCGGCAGATCGCCGTGGGCCGGTCAATCTCCCGGCCCGACCAGAGGTTGCAGCCGGCAAAGCGGCAGAAGACGGCGGCGCGGCCTGCCTGCGCCCCTTCGCCCTGCAGGGTGTAGAAGATCTCCTTGACGGCGTAGCTCATCGGGAGGCCTGATTCCCCGTTTCCGGATAGCGCAGCGGGTCCTCGATTCCGTTCTCGCGGAAGCCCTTTCGCCGCAGCAGGCACGAATCGCATTGCCCGCAGGGCTCGCCGGCAGGCGATGGGTCGTAGCAACTGCTGGTGAGGCTGTAATCCACGCCCAACTCGATTCCCCGGCGCACGATCTCCGCCTTGGTGAGGGCGATGAGCGGCGTGTGAATCTTGAGCGCCTGGCGGCCTTCGACTCCGGCTTTGGTCGCCAGGTTGGCCATCTTCTCGAAGGCCTCGATGAACTCCGGACGGCAGTCTGGGTAGCCCGAATAGTCCAGCGCATTGACGCCGATGAAGATGTCGCTCGAACCCAGCACTTCAGCCCAGGCCAGGGCAAACGCGAGGAAGATGGTGTTGCGCGCCGGAACGTAAGTGATGGGAATGCCGTGGGCCATCTCGTCGATGCCGCGGCCCTTGGGCACGTCGATGTCGGCGGTCAGCGCGGAGCCGCCGAAGACCCGCAGGTCGATGACCGCGATGCGGTGGCCCGCGGTGCCGATGGAGGCGGCGACTCGGCGGGCTGCATCGAGTTCAACAACATGCCGCTGGCCATAGGAAAACGAGAGCGCGTAAAGCTCGTAGCCCTGGCTTCTGGCGATGGACAGGACGGTGGTCGAGTCGAGCCCTCCGCTCAATAGAACGACCGCCTTTTTCGGTTTGGTCTCCATGGTTTGGCCTGTCTGATCTCTCTGAACAATTCTCTGGCCGGAGCGCAAATTGCCGCCACGCCGCTACTTCAAATCGCCGCCCTTGCCGATGTCCATCGAGGGCGAGATGGGGTTGCGTTCGTCGATGTAGCCTTCAATGCAATCGTTGAGCACGCCCTTGGCTTCGAGGATGAACTCGACCGCGTCGCGCGCCGCGCCGTGGCCGCCATTGTTCGGCGTAACGTAGTGGGCGGCGGCCTTCACCTGGGGGCGGGCATCGGCCACGGCCACGGCAAAGCCGCACTCCCGCATCACCGGCAGGTCGATCACGTCGTCGCCCACGTAGGCGATCTCGTCGAGGCTCACGCCTTCTTTTTCCATAATTTCGCGGACCGCCTGCATCTTGAAAGCATGGCCCTGGTAGACGAACTCCAGCCGGAGGTCGCGGGCGCGCAGGGCCACGGTCTCGCTGATGCGCTTGGTAATGACGCCCAGCTTCATGCCGCCCAGCCGCGCCAGCGAGATGGCCGTACCGTCGTGGGCGTTGAAGCCCTTGGCCTCGACCATGCTGGCGGATTGAAAGCCGAAGCCGGCCTGGCCGTCTTTCTCCGCCAACTGATTCTGTACCGAAGGTCTGCCGCCCGCAGGGGCGGGAAACAGCCAGATGCCGCCGTCGGTCAGAACGCCATCGACGTCGAAGAGAATGATTTTGATGCGGCGGGCGCGATCCTGCGCGGAGAGTGTCATGACTTTGATTTTACCGATTGCGGCGGGGTTTTCCGCCAGCCGTGGTTCCCCGCCCTTGCCACAACTCACGGCGCCCCATCCTTTCGCCTTCTATCTCCACCCCAGCAGGGAAAGTTCGCGGGCCGGGCACCCCGGGCTGGCGAAAGGGTGGGAAACCACGAACCGGCGCGCGACCTTTGACCTCCGCTCCCTGTTGCCGATGCACTACCATGGTTGCCATGCACGTTCTATCCGCAGCCGAGATGCAGGCTTGCGACCGCGCCACCACAGAGCGGTTCGGGATTCCGTCCCTCGACCTGATGCGGGCGGCCTCGGCGGCTGTGACTGCCTTTGCGCGGGAGCGGTTTCCGCGGGCGCGGCGGGTCACCGTCGTCTGCGGCCGCGGCAACAACGGCGGCGACGGCATGATGGCCGCCCGGCAGCTTGCCTCCGCCGGCCTGGAGGTGACCACGCTCCTGCTGGGCGCGCGCGATGGGCTCACCGGCGACGCAGCCGAGGCCTGGCGCGAGCTGACCAGCCCGGCGCACGGGCTCATCCACATCATCGAGGCGCCGGAGGACCTGGCCCGGCATACGGGCGCTCTCGAAGCCGACCTGATCGTGGACGCCGTGGTGGGCACAGGGTTCAAGCCGCCGCTCAAAGGCCTGGCGCTGGCGGCGCTGGAATGGCTCAAGGGCAGCACTGCGCCCATTCTCGCTGTCGATTTGCCCTCCGGCTGGCCGGCCGACGAGACTGCCGCTACGGTGGCCGGGCCAGTCTTCCCGGCCGATGCCGTCATCACGTTTACCGCGCCCAAGCCGGCACATGTGTTCGGCCAGCTCACCCGGCGCTGGTCGCAGCCCATCGTAGTGGCGTCCATCGGCTCGCCGGAGGAAGCGGTTGTCTCGGCGCTGGGCCTGACCTGGGCCGGATCGGCGCTCTCGCTCACCCAGGCGAGGCGTCCGGCAGCGGCCAACAAGGGCGACTTTGGCCACGTGCTGGTGGTCGGGGGCTCGGTCGGCAAGTCCGGCGCGCCGGCCATGGCGGCCCTGGCGGCGTTGCGGGCCGGGGTCGGGCTGGTGACGGCGGCCGTTCCCGCCCCGGTGCTGGGGCTGGTGGCGGCCGTTGCCCCGGAGCTGATGACCTGGCCCCTCGTCGCAAGCCCTGCGGGCTGCATCTCGGCGGAGAATCTTGCTCCGGAATTTTTCTCTGCGCTCACGACTGGCAAAACGGTGCTCGCTATAGGCCCCGGCCTGGGGCAGAGTCCGGAGACGGTCAAGTTCACCACCGGGCTGCTCTCGGCCACAAGAATTCCGGCGGTCATCGACGCCGACGCGCTCAACATTCTGGCTGCCAAGCCGGTGCTGCTGGCGAAACTGGCCAAGGGGCGCACGCTGGTGCTCACGCCCCACCCCGGCGAGATGGCGCGGCTGGCCGGCATCCCCACCGCCGAAGTCCAGGCCAACCGGCTGGAGGTGGCGCGCGGGTTCGCCCAGCGCACCGGCGTCACGCTGGTGCTCAAGGGCGCGCGGACCCTCATTGCCCACCCCGATGGCCGCGTGGCTGTCAACACCACCGGCAATCCCGGCATGGCCAAGGGCGGCAGCGGCGACCTGCTGACCGGGCTGTTGGCCGGCCTGCTGGCGCAGCACCGGGACGAGCCGGCGCGGGCCGTCGAGGCGGCGGTTTATCTGCACGGGTTGGCCGCCGACCTGGCGGTGCGCGCCGCCGACGAGCACACGCTGCTGGCCACCGACAGTCTTGCTCAGCTTTCTCGCGCTTTTCGCTCTCGGGCTTTTGACTTTCGCACAGGCGGTCCAAACGGGTATCTTTGGTTGCAGGGGCTGCCGGCGGAGTTGTCGCCGGCCGCGGCCTTCCACGAGGCAGCCGAATGAGCAACGCAGCACCTCCCGCCGCAGGCCGGATTCACGAGTTCACCACCCACAGCGGCGCGGACACGGTCGAAGTGGGCCGCAAGCTGGCCCGTCTGCTCGTGCCGCCACAGTTGTTGATCCTTCGCGGCGACCTGGGCACCGGCAAGACCACGCTGGTGAAGGGCATTGCCCAGGCCCTGGACGCCGCCGAGCCCGACGAGGTGACCAGCCCCACTTTCACCCTGCTGCACGAATACGACGGAGCCCTGAACACGAAGCCGGTGAAGCTGTTTCATCTGGATGTCTATCGCCTGGAAGGCGAGCGGCAACTGGAGACGCTTGGCCTGGACGAGCTGCTGACGCAGGACGCGCTGGTGCTGGTCGAGTGGGGCGAAAAGTTCAAGAGCATCCGCAAGAAGGCTACCGGCGAGATCGCGATTACCTCCGCCGGCGGCGACGCGCGCCGGATCACGGTGACGCTGAAGGAGTAGCGGCGCACGTTCATGGAAGTATTGTGATTCCTTGAACGCTGCGAATACACACCCGCTGCGCTGTCGGTCGCTTCCCGTTAGTGCGGTACTCCAATCCATGTCCCCTTGCCTGCACATTGAATACTCTCCACCATGGCGTTCTGGCTCCGATTCCGCTCTAACTTGGACAACGGCGATTGGCCTGCACCGGACATTCTTCCCCCTATGAATGGTCAATTCTGCTCGGAAATGCAGAACTTTCACTGCTCAAGTCTTTGGGTTGATGAGCAAAAGTATACAGACCCCTCGACTTTCCGCTTGTTATTTTTGCTGAGTCGCATCATGTCGGCATTCCCATCGGAGCCGGCAAAATGACGAGCGTTGGACACCGTGCCACCACAGTTGGACGAGGGGGATAAAATGCGCAAATACAGGACTGTTTTCATGTGCTTTCTGGCGACTCTGCTGGTCGCCGTTGTGGCCGGCTGCGGTCAAGAAACGGTAACCCTCCCAGGCGTGGTGTCAGTGACTCCCGCTCAAGGCGCTACGGGTGTCCCTATCAACACGACCGTCACCGCCACCTTCAACATGGCGATGAAGCCAGCTTCGATCGATGCCTCAACCTTTATACTGGCGGGTCCAGGCGGCGCCGTCACTGGAGCGGTCACGTACTCCGGCAAAGTTGCGACGTTTACGCCGAATGCCGTTCTCGCATACGGAACCACCTACACGGCTACCATCACTACCGGGGCTTCGAGCCCGGGCGGCGCTGAGCTGATTGGCCCCTACGTGTGGTCCTTTACCACGATTGGCGCAAGCGTCCCATCCGTGGTGATAAAGTCGGTAACTCCCCTTCCATTCGCTCAAAATGTTCCCATAACAGGCGAAGGCGCGACAATCAGCGCGACCTTCAGCCTGCCGATGACCGCAGCCTCAACTGACGCAGCCTTTACGGTCGAAGCGCCGGGAGGCGTTCCCGTGACTGGATCCGCCTCTTTGAGTTCCAATGGTTTAGTCGCCACGTTTACGCCTTTGAGCGGGACTCTGGCCTACAGCACCACCTACACGGCCACGATCACGACCGGGGCTACGAGCCTTGCTGAAGGAGGCATTCCGCTGGCTGGGAACTACGTGTGGTCCTTTACCACGATTGCCCCAAACGTCCCATTCGTGAAGTCGGTAACTCCCCTTCCATTCGCTCAAAATGTTGACGTAGGCACGTCCGTCACCGCGACCTTCAGCCTGCCGATGAACTGTGCGACGCTCAACAAGACTACCTTTACAATCACAGACCCAAGTGGCGTTGCCTTTAATGGAGCCGTCACGTGCTCTGGCAACGTTGCGACGCTTATGCCGGGCGACGCTCTCGCCTACAGCACCACCTACACGGCCACGATCACAACCGGGGCTACGAGCACGGGTGGCATTCCGCTGATCGGCGCCTACGTGTGGACTTTTACCACGATTACCCCGCCGCCTACGGTGACAGTGGTCCCTGTGGATGGAGCCACGGGTGTGTCCGTCAAACAGGTGCTCACCGCGACCTTCAGCGAGGCGATGAACTGTACGAATCTCAAATTGCCTGCAACCTTTACAGTCACAGGCCCCGAGATGACTCCCGTAACCGGCGAAGTCGGTTGCTCGGGCAGCGTCGCGACCTTTACACCAGGGACTGACCTTGCCTTCCACACCTTGTATACGGCCACCATCAACGGAGCCCAGGATCCGGCGGGCCAGGCGGTGTCCTATACGTGGAGCTTCTGGACAGTTCCGGCCCCCACCCCCCTGCCACAGGTCACCTCCACCGTGCCGCTCAATGGGGCCCCGCCCCCGCCTGTGCCCATCAACCAGGCCCTCAGCGCAACATTCAACGAGGCAATGGACCCGAACACGATCAACTCGGCAACCTTCTTGCTGAAAGTGACGAGCAGCGGGGCTCCCGTATACGGAGCGGTAGCCTCTGTCGCCGGCACGGAAGCAACGTTCAAACCGTTTGACCCCCTTGCGTACAACACACAATACACGGCCACGATCACAACCGGGGCTGAGGACCTGGCGGCGGGCGACGGGCTGGCTAAGAACTACAACTGGAGCTTCACCACCGGCGCCCCAAGTACCATAGCGCCGACGGTCACTTCAACCATCCCTGTAACCCCAGACCCAACCGCCGTCCCGCCCGTCCCCGAGGACGTAAACGTGCCCCTCAATCAGGTAGTCAGCGCCACGTTCAGTGAGCCGATGGACCCTGCCACAATCATCGCGGCAAACTTTAAGCTGACATACATGGCAGCGGGCGTCACCACTCCCGTGTCCGGGATGGTTGCTTACGCACCGGCTGGACCTGCTCTGATGTTCCTGCCGAAAGTGGATTTGCTGCCCGGCACCACGTATACAGCCACGATCACAACCGGGGTTACGGACCTGGCCGGCCAGCACTTGGTCAGCCAGACTGCCTTGGGCTACGTCTGGATCTTCAAGACCGCGGCGGTTGTGAACACCACCCCGCCGGAGCTGGTTACCACAGTCCCAAAGCAATATGCCACAGACGTGCCCATCACTCAGGCGGTCAGCGCGACCTTCAACGAGGCGATGAATCAACTGACCCTCACCTCGGCAACCTTCCAACTGTCGCTTACGCTGGACGGACCTCCGATAGAGGGATCGTATCGATATGATCCGACCTCTTTCATTGACACTTTCACGCCCACCAACCCGCTCACTGTCGGCACCACCTATTACGCGAGGGTGACCGATGGAGCAACGGACATGAAAGGCAATCCCCTGGGGAGCCATCCACTCGTGCCGAATCCCTGGACCTTTAAGACCGGCGGGACAGTGACCCCGCCGCCAGTCATCCTTGGGCCAACCATATGGCCGTTTGGCGGCTTTGGCGGCGGCGCCGGGATGA
>OCZT010002516.1_pt1 | contig 18891 bp, 13 predicted proteins | sample 1539031 | NCBI WGS metagenome assembly OCZT01 (sample SAMEA3539308, study PRJEB22396) | soil metagenome | biome: tundra; feature: field; material: soil | place: USA | collected 2010-05 | depth 0.15 m | reverse complement strand
TTTATAAACTTAAAAATTTAATTGAATTAATCCAGGTTTTTATTGCTATGATAATTATGGTAGTGATGATTTTATTAACTTTGGTATCAGCTGAAACTGCAACAGTACGGCCCAAAACACCTAGTGCAAATAACGATGTTAAAATAGAAAGAAATGTAGTATGATCGATAATAATCTTGAAATGACTGATAAGATTGGATATCTCCTTTTTAAAAAAGGAATAATAGATGCAATTATGCTTGAAAAAGCATTAAATGCCAAAACGAATGATAAAAGTAAAATTAAAAGAAATCTTGCGCAGATATTAGTACAGGATTTTGGTTATGATCATGATACAATTTTCAGGGAAGTAGCAATATTATATGCGTTTAGGGAACTTGATACAAGGCCAGAGGAATTCTCCTCACAAAAGTTGGAATCAATTAAACAGATGATCAATGGTACTGGAGAAATTTTAAAGGGACAGATTCTGGAACATAAAATAATTCCTTTTATGTTTGATGAAAGGATAAAAGACAAATTAATATTAGCTGCTATTGATCCTACAGATAGAAATATCCCTAAAATTGCATTCGGACTAAATGCCAAAAAATATGAAGTAATATATATAAGAAAGAAGGATTATGAGAAATTAATACAGATAATACTTCCACCTGAAAACGTCTACCTGAAGATGATGGAAGAATCAGTTGGCGAACTTCAGATTGATAAGGATGAGAACAGTCTGGATGAACAGGAACTTGATGCAGAGATAAACAAAAGCGCATTAATAAATTTAGTTGAAGGAGCTTTGGTAGAGGGGGTTCGGATGGGAGCAAGTGATATCCACTTTGTTCCAAAATCTGGGAATAAAACTGATATACTTTTCCGAATTGATGGTAATTTACAGGTTTGGCATGTACAGGATGGTACTCTTCCTGAAGCTGTTGTAGCGGTAGTTAAAGACCGTTCAAAAGGAATGGACAGGTTTGAGAGGGAGAGCGCGCAGGATGGATTTATTCAAAGGGAAATAGATAGTCATATAATTCGTTTTAGAGTTTCAGTTTTACCAATGGTTGGAACTGAACTTAAAAATAAATTTGAAAGTATAGTTATAAGAATTCTGGATGACAGAAAAGTAATAAGGGATCTTGACAAACTTGGGCTGATAGGCTATTCTAAAGATGCATTTACAAAAGCGATAAATCAACCGCAAGGTATGGTAATTTTAACAGGGCCTACTGGAAGCGGAAAAAGCACGACCCTTGTTGCTGCCCTTTATCAGGTAATTGATCCTACTGTTAACGTATTGACCGTCGAGGACCCGGTAGAATATGTAATTGAAGGGGCACGACAGTTAAAAATTGGTTTCAAAATGAACTTTGAACAGGCTATTAGGTCTATTCTTCGTCATGATCCTGATATTGTACTTGTTGGTGAAATGAGAGATAAGGAAACAGCTGATGTTGCGATAAAACTTGCAAATACCGGGCATCTTACGTTTTCAACCCTTCATACCAATGATGCTCCAAGTGCAGTAGCCCGTCTTTATAAAATGGGAATTGAACCGTTCCTGATAGCGTATGCGATCAATCTTATCGTGGCACAAAGATTGGTACGCAGATTATGTCCAAACTGTAAAAAGCGAGTAAGCAATTTTGATGAATCAATAATGAACGCTGCTACTTTGAAAATTGCTGAATGGAGAAATTATAATGTTTATGAACCCAAAGGATGCGAAAAGTGTAACGGCACTGGTTTTAAAGGAAGATTAGCAATTCATGAAGCCCTGTATTTTACAAAACAGCTTAGGCAGATAATAGTGAAATCCGGGGAAGCTGTTGATGAAGAAAAGATCAGAATCCAGGCAAAAAAAGATGGTTCCTTAAACCTTAGAGAAGCAGGTCTGGAAAAAGTGAAGCTTGGCTTGACCTCAATTGAGGAAGTATTAGCTTCAACATCGGAAGAATAGTTTTATTAAAATTTATTCCTAAGTAATTAGATTTATTTAGGATCAGCTTATAATATTTTCTGAATTAAATTTCTTGTCTTTATTACTTTAGAGACATAAATTACAATTATTAAAAACAAATAATACGTGGCTATACAAGATCCAATATCCATCTTAAAAAGTTTTGTTAATACAATTCCAGCCTCATTAATAGGACTTAATCGGATATCTTATTTATTGGAAAATATTGATAAGCTCAGATCTGAAGATAAGATCGCAATAAGGAACCTGGTTAATAAGCTTTTAACAAGCATGGTTGAAAGGGATGCTTCGGATATAGAGTTGGGTGGGCATGGAAACAGTGGATATGTCTGGCTTAGAATATATGGCAAAAAAGAAAGGGTTAAAGATTTTCCGATGTTTACCGAGGATGAATCTGCAGCAATAATCCTTAATTTATTAAATGCCAATCAAATAAAAGTTTTATCTGTTACACATAATCTTGATTTTAGTTATTATTTCCTATATGAAAGGAAAAATGAAAACGTAAGATTCAGGGCAAATGCATATTTTGAGTTAGATTCATTAGCTCTTAATATGAGGGCTATTAATAACCAGATAAGATCAATAGAGTCATTAGAGTTTCATCCGAATGTTTTAAAAATGATGAGTCATACATATATAAAACATGGCTTATCCCTTGTAACAGGAATTACTGGTTCAGGTAAATCGGCAACCCTTGATTCAATTATAGATGCACACAACAAAATAGATCCTGCTCATATAGTTATAATAGCCTCTCCCATCGAATATGTTCATAAATCTAATGTATCTATTATTAAACATAGAGAGGTCGGACGAGACGTCGCTTCGTTTAAAGATGGGGTAACGCAGGCCTTAAGACAAGATCCTGATATTATTGTTATAGGAGAAATGAGAGATCCCGAGACAATATTGGCTGCGCTGGAAGTTACTGATACGGGGCATAAAGTATTTTCAACTCTGCACACCTCATCAGCAGTAGAATCGATAGACAGGATAATTGCGGAGATCCATCCAAATGAACAGGAAAGAGTAAGAAACAGACTTGCAGACGTCCTTATTTCTGTAGTATCTCAAAAACTGGTACCAAGCCTTGATGGTAAAAGGGTAATGGCAAAAGAAGTTTTACTTGTAAATGCTAATGTTAAAGCAGCTATAAAAAACAATAATACAAGCGAAATTTATTTGATGATTAACCAAGGGGGGCAGCAGGGAATGATTACTATGGAACAGGATCTAAAGAGGCTATATTTGAGTAAGAAAATTTCTTTTGATACTGCAATTTCATATGCAAATAATAAAACGAGAATCCAACAAAATTTAACGGCGGTATAATTGAAGCCACTTGTTTGTATATATTGCGAAGGAAACGACACGAAAATAGCTATAGTTGTTAAGGAAAAGGAGAAAATAAAGGTTCTCAGAACAACTTCCTTCGATGTAATCCAGCCAACGCTAGATCTTGAAGATGGTTTATCCAGTTTAAATATTGATGGGGAGGAATTAGAACTTGATAAGATAAACAAAAGGGATTCAGCATCCTCCCAGGCAAGCCAAAGTGTAATTATTTCTTCATTAAAAGGAATAAACCTTAATAACTGTTTGTTCTTACCTGCATTAACAGAACCTGCTATATATTATCATATATTTGAAGGTACAAAGCAAGGGAAGGGGTCAAAGTTAACCCAGGAGATTATTTCTGATATACAGGAAACAAAGAATGTAACAATAAGCAAAGAAAATCTTGGTTACATCGAACTTGCAGATAAATCGATTTTATCTGTATTCCTAAGCGGAGAAGTGCAATGCATAAAAATGGTAAATTCATTAGCGCATTTTAACGGGAAACGATATTATAAAATACCGGCTGTTAAAAGTGCGGAAATATCTCTCGCATATTATATAGCCAAAAGAAAAAAATTTTTTCCGGATGATAACTCACTTATTGTTTATATAGGGAAAGAATACAGTAAGTTAATATTTCTTCAAGGGAGGAAACTTAAACATATAGGCTCCACTCTTGATATTGGGACTCTTAATCTTCATACATATGACGTTTATTTTTCCAAAATATTGCTTGAAATGGAAAATGGAGGTATTTCATCACTTGACAATATCATTGTATGTGGTGAAGATGACAGTGAAAACCTCATATTATCCTTTTATGGGACATTTCCAGAGGCCAATGTATCAAGGCTTGAATTTGACGACGTTGATCTTTCTGATTTAGATGATAAGTCGAAGGAAGTATTTTCATCTTACAGTGTTCCGATTGCGGTAGCTAATGATTACTTTGATGGTTTGGAAAACCTTCACAAAGGAATAAACCTTCTACCGAAATATGTAAAAGAAGATCAGAAAATCCTTCAGTTTGCATGGCATGGTTATGCTATGCTTCCTTTTCTTTTTATTGTTGCTGTTTTGGTTACTTATTGGATTCTTAAAAATCAGAAAGAGATCAATTATTTAGATACGCAAATAGCGGGTAAAACAATTCTTCAGCGGCAGCACCAGAAGACATTATCCAGAATTTCGGATATACAAAACAAGATAAGCGGTTTTGATCAGACGCAGACAATTCTGGATTCAGCATCCGCCGGTTCAGGAGTCTGGTCGGTAGTTATGTCAAAGATTTCAGGATTTATAAGTAACAGCCCCAATATCTGGTTAACTAAGTTGACAAAAGAAGAGGGCGATCAGGTGAGCTTAGAAGGTTATTCTCTTAATAAAAATGTTTTGACTGATTTTGCATATTATCTTGAGGATGCACAATTAAAGAGTGTTCACTATGAGACTATTTTAGAAAAAAACACATATAGGTTTAACATAGTTTTTAATATTACAGGTTATTACAAAGACACTCGATGAATAGAAAATTAAGAAATACTCTGGGACTTGTCGGCTTGATGGTTTTAATACTGTTAGCCGGGGGTATTTATATCTTTGTTATCCAACGAGGAAAATTAAACGAGAAAAAAAGCAAATTGAGAGAATTGGAATCAGTCAATTATAATACAGACCAGTTAAATCTGTTGTTGCAAGATCTGGAAAAAAAAGCAGCAACTCTTGATTCTGTTCTTGCTGCCCGCAAATTTAATATTCCCCAGAATCTGTCTTCAATCAAGTTTTACAATTTTATTAATGTAATAAGTGCAGGGTTTTCACCCAACACCCAGATCGATGTTGAATTTATTGATCAGAAAAAAGATAAACAATTTTCATTTTTTGAATATAAAATTACGGGTAATGGGCCTTATAATGATATATATAAACTAATTTATTCTATTGAGCAGAGCAAAGAACTTAAGAAAATCAGAACTCTAACATTGACGAATCAGATTGCGACCAATAAAGAGGGAATACCTAATTTTGTAGTAAATTTTAATGCCAATGTTGGTGTATTTTTCTCAATGGATAATCGTTTTACAACAAATACGTTTGTCGAAAATAATCTTTTTACAGAATTAAAACGTGATGCTTTTTATCCTTTAATCCGTACTCAAATTCCTCCTAATGTCGATGATTTATTAGATGTACAAGGAGCAAAACTCCTTGCTCTTATTCCTGAAGGGGCTTTCCTGGCAGACACTAAGGGAAACACGTATTTGTTATGGGAAGGTGAGCAGGTCTATCTTGGTTATCTTACAAAGATAGATTATGAACGTAACACAGTGGGCTTTATTCTGAATAAAGGAGGAATAATAGAGAGAGTTGAACTTGGATTAGATAAAGAAGTAAATAAGAAAAATTAGTGAGTATGAACATGAAAATTAAATTATTATTTGTATTAGTATTTCTTGTTGGGACATTCTCTTTCCCGCAGAAATATTTAGAACGACAGATACAAGGAAATATTCCCAAGGATCAGATTGTATCATTATCTCCCAATCTCACATTCGAACAGGCAATAGAACTGTTAAGCAAAGTAAGTGAAAAAACAAAGGGTAAAAAGATTGTATCTACAGTTCAAGTAAATGATCCAATAGGGATAGAGCTGACAAATGTGCCCTATGATAAGGCCCTGGTTGCTCTAGTACAGATGAAGGGACTAATATATGAAGAAAAAGAAGATGTTATAATTATTAAAAGAAAAAATGAGACTGTTCCACCACAGAGGACAGAATCAACATATGCTTCAGTAGATTCCCGTGAAGTTAAAATATCCGCCATATTCTTTGAAGCAGATTTAAATGCTGAAAAGCAGCTTGGGGTAGACTGGAAACTCCTTCTCTCAAAAAAAGGTTTAAGTTTAGGTGGTAATGGAGGGAATCCGATTCAGACAACCACAACGGGAACAGGCACTACTCAAACGCAGGGGTACCAGATAAATGCCACCACAAATTTCGATCTGGGGGGATTCTTCGGAGATGCAACAGCCATATTCAGGGCATTTGAAACTCAAAACATTGGTGAGATTATAGCAAGTCCCAATATTACCACACGAGACAGGGTAAAGGGAAGAATACAGGTTGGCACTGATTTTTCGATTAAGCAAAAAGACTTTGCAGGAAACGTGATTGAGAACTTTTTCTCTACCGGGGCCATAATTGAGGTTACCCCCTATGTATATAAAGAAGATGGTGTTGATTATATTTTGCTAAATGTAGGTGTTGAAAGGAGTTCCTTTACTCCTGATCCAACTACCACAGAAGTGAGAAAATCTTCAGCAAGTTCACAGGTCATTCTTCTCAATGGTGAGGAAACAATAATTGGGGGACTTTATGAAAATGATCAGACCAAGATCAGAAATGGTATACCGTTTTTAAAAGATCTTCCATGGTGGTTTTTTGGGCTAAGATACATCTTCGGAAGTGATGATATTATAACAACTAAAAAAGAACTTATTATCTCCATTAAGGCGGAATTAATACCTACTTTAAAAGAACGGTTGACCGGACTGCATTCGACTAACCCTGTTAAGGATGAGTTAAAAAATTATCGGGATAAAATTAAGATCTATCAGTTTAATGAATCGCCGCAAACACAAATAAAGGATAATTAAGGAATCTTATGGAGTCAATATTAATTGTTGATGATGATTTTAATCTATGTACGGTTCTTAAGGAAGAATTAGTCGAAGTTGGGTATGAGTCTGATTTTGTTAATAACGGAGACGACGCCTTCCCGTATATTGAACAGCACAATGTGGATTTAATACTACTGGACTTAAAGATGCCCGGAAAAGATGGGTTTGATGTTCTGCGGGAATTAAAAGAGAAAAAAATAAATGTTAAAGTAATAGTACTGACGGCATATGCAGATGTAAGGGGTGCAATCGAATCTGCACGGATGGGGGCAAGTGATTTTGTAAATAAACCTTATGATTTTGATGAGTTGCTGATAACGATTAGAAAGGTTCTGCAAAAAGATATTTAAGTTATGAAGATTACATATAGAATTCTTATTATAAATTTTGCTATTGTATTTTTAGTGATTGGAAGTGCTGCGTTCGCTTTTTATTCGATAATGTACAGTGTTCTTACATCTCAGCATTCAAAATATCTTCTAAATTCAACTAACGATTTTATATATGCATACAGGGAAGCAATTGACAATACTGAGGAAGATTTTTTATACCTTTTGAAAAACGGGATAAATCAGAAATTCTCTTCCCAACAATTATTTGAGAAAAATATTGATTTTATACTTAAAGCTAATCCCTCAAAACTTATAATAAATAAAACATATAAAGAAAATGTATATGTTCCGGATAAACTCTTTTCATTAGAGGAATTTATAAATTACAATCCGTTTGCGGTTATCAAGACATACAAAAATGAAGATAGTTCCACCTATTATTATGGAAGAATAATAGATTCTTATGCGTTGAATGAGTTTTCAAAAAGAATAGGAGCAGATATTGCCTTAGTCTGGAATAATACAATTTCCCTATCATCAAATGAATCTCAAAACCAAAAATTTCTTTTCTCCTTGAATAAGGCCTATAAAGATCTTGCTTTAAAAAACAATTTTGATATTTTCTCTCAGAAAGATGAAACCACAGATATTCTTGTAACTATTTGCAAACCTTCTTCCAATAATGAAGATCTGAATAATAATTTTCAATTTCTTGTATTCACAACATTAAATGAAGCTGCCGATTTAAGATCAAGCTTAAAAGATATTCTAATTATTATCGGACTGTCGGGGATTTTAATTTCTCTAATACTTACCTTTTTGTTTACTGACAAAATAAGGAAACAGATTTCAGATTTAAGTAAAGCTACTGAAGTGATTAAAACAGGAAATTTTCAGAATAAAATTTTAATTAAAAGTAAAGATGAAATAGGAGAGCTTGCCACCGCTTTTAACCTGATGGTAACTGAACTTGAGAAAAATCAGAAATCAAAGAATGAATATTCAGATTTCATTACTATGTTGAATCAAAACCCCTCATTAAAGGAAATATCGGATGCTGCCTTGGGCAAAATTATAAACATATGCGGTTTTGTTGTAGGGCTGTTGTACACTGTTGAAGAAGATGGTATAAAAATAGCGAGTTCATTCGGCATAGAAAAAGAACATAGTTCTGTTAATTCAAATTTTATAAATTCGGTAATACACAAGAGAGAATTAATAGAATTAAAATTTGATGAGAACCCCCCTTCAATAAGAACCGGGGCAATAAAAATAGATCTCAAGTACCTCACTTTGGTTCCTATCGTTTATAATACTAAAGTGATAGCGATACTTGAATTAAGCGGAACAGATAAACCAAAAGATGAGGCAAAGGATTATTTAAGCAAAATTCAAGAACAACTGGCAATAGGATTAAGTAATGCTATAGCATTTGTTCAGCTTGAAAAATTAGTTACGGAATTAAAACAACTCAATGAAGATTATCAGAAGCAAAATATTCAAATTAGGAAACAGAACGAAACTTTAGTTGATCTTCACAAAAAATTAAAAGAAAAAGCAGAAGAACTTGAATTTCAGAAACAGAAAGCAGAAGAATCAACAAAACTTAAATCTCAGTTTCTTGCAAGCATGTCGCATGAATTACGTACGCCAATGAATTCCATACTTGGACTTACAGAGTTGATGCTTGAAGAGACCAATATAAAAGGTAAAAACAGAGAGAGAATAGAAGTGGTTTTAAGGAGCGGTAAACGATTAATGAGTCTGATTAATGATATCCTTGATTTGTCAAAGATCGAGGCAGGTAAAATGGAGCTCCATGAAGAAAATATGCTGCTTGAAGATTTGATTAAAGAAGTGGAGCATTCAATTAGCCCATTATTTAAGGATAAAAAAATTGATTTCAGAGTTATTAGAAATACAAATACATCCATAATTTTAAATACCGACAGAGGCAAGGTTACGCAGGTCTTAATTAACCTTTTGGGTAATGCGATTAAATTTACAGAATCAGGATATGTTGAGTTAAAGATAAGTTCTGATGAGAATAAGATCTTAATATTTATTGTTACCGATTCAGGAATTGGAATTACAGAGAATGATCAGAAAGTGATTTTTGATGAATTCAGACAAGTTGACGGGACTATCACAAAAAAATATAGTGGGACAGGACTTGGGCTTACGATATGTAAGAAGATAGCTGATTTGCTTCAGGGATCAATAAGTGTTTCAAGTAAGTCGGGGATTGGTTCTTCCTTTACTTTTTTAATTCCGCTTAATTTTATTGAAAGAATTGAACAGGAAGGGAAATCGAAGTTAAATGTTGAAAAATTATTGGGGAACAGAAAAAATCCGATCTTAGTCATTGATGATAATCCAGAACCTAGAGAGACTATTGGGCACTATTTGATTTCCCGCGGCTATGAAGTGATTTATGCTGAGAATAGTGAACGGGGGATAAGTGAAGCAATCAACAAACAACCTCTTGTAATTATCCTAAATGTTATGCTCACTCAAAAAGACGGATGGGAAATATTAAAAGAGCTAAAGAGCACTAATGCTACAATAAATATTCCAATAATCGTAGTTTCAATTTTAGGGGATAATAATATTGGCTATGATCTTGGAGCATTCGAGTATTTAGTAAAACCATTCAATTCTGAGTTGCTGTTTACGACGATTACAAAGCTTGAAAATATGGCAAAGAAAAGAATCAAAAAAATAACAGTTGTAGATGACAATGAGCTTGAATTTGAGAACTTCAAAAACGAATTTAAATATGAAGATATAAGAATAGATTATATAAAAGAAAGTGAACTAGCCTTCAGCAGAATACTGGAAACTCAACCCGATCTTATTATAATTGATCTAATAATGCCCAAGGTAGATGGGATTACGCTTACCAATAAACTAAAAACCAACAGGGAAACAAAGCACATCCCTATAATCATTAGTACCGAAAAAAATATTACTGATGAGGAAAAGAATGCCTTAAATAATATAGTTGAAAAGATAACGGTTAAATCCAAGGGACATCCTCTTGACATATTGAAAATAGTAAGAGACAGGATTACAATGCATGAATTCTATTGTGCTTCAGAAAATAAATCGGATGGGAATGAAGGAGCTCCTTCAGGAAAAGAAAATTTACTGACCGAAGAGATTAAAAATAATTATTTAGGCCAAGTACTTGTGGTAGATGATGATCCAGATACTCTTTTCACAATTAATGAAATTCTGGAATCATGTAATTGTAAAACTTACCTTGTAAAAGGAGGTAAAGAATGTCTGGAAATGCTCGAAAAAGTAACACCAGATATAATCCTGCTCGATATAATGATGCCTGAAATGGACGGGTTCCAAACCATAAATAAAATCAAGATGCATCCAAGGTGGGCCCATATACCTGTTTTTGCTGTTACGGCCAAAGCGATGCTTGAGGATAAGGAAGTAATACTCCGTAATGGATTTGATGATTATATTCCTAAACCGATTAACTCTGGGATACTATCTATTAAAATTAAAAAAGTCTTAATGAATTTAAACATAAGCTGATATGTCAAAAATTTTAGTAATAGATGATTTACCTGAAAATGTATTTTTGCTTCAGGACCGACTTGAACGTGAAGGGTATGAAGTTATAACATCATATGATGGAAAGTCCGGAATTGAAAAAACCATTAATGAAATTCCTGATTTAATACTTCTGGATGTCATGATGCCTGATCTTACCGGAATAGAAGTATGTAAATCATTAGTCAACAATCCGATCACGTCAAATATCCCAATTATCCTGGTTACAGCTAAATCGGGAGCAGAGGATACGAAAGAAGGACTCGAAGCCGGGGCATTTGATTATATAAAAAAACCATTTAACAGAATTGAACTGCTGGCCAGGGTTCGTTCTGCATTAAAATTAAACGAAGCTCATAAACTTCTTGTTGAATCAGAAAAAAGAAATACTTTTTCTGCTACAGTTGTAACTACAAACCATAAAATTAAACAACCTCTTACCCTGATGAGTCTTTCCTCTACAACTATAAAAAGGGAACTTAATAAAGATGTAATATCTAGGGAAGCGATTCTAAAGAAGCTTAACTACATAGATATAGCAATTAAAGAAATTACTGACATCCTTAATCAACTTCACTCAATTAAGCAGCCGGTTTTTTCGGAATATATTAAGAATATTAGGATGGTTGATGTACCAAATGAAAGGGAAGAAACTTCAGATTAATTTTTGAATAGTAGACATCATTGCATCAAATTCATAAGGTTTGTGGAGAAGGCTATTAATACCGAATTTTGTATAATCGATCTTTGCTTCAAAGTTCAGATTTCCTGTAGATAAAATTACAGGTATTTTGAAATTTAATTCTCTTATACGTTGAATACATTGAAGTCCGTTCATTTCGGGCATATTATAATCAATTATTATAAGGTCTACTTTTATTTCTTCTGTAAGGACGGTTAATGCTTCCAAGCCGGATGATACTCTTATAACATTAAATCCATTTGATTCGAGAAGATCAGCAAGAAGGTCTCTCAACATAATTTCATCATCCGCTAGGAGAATGATCTTATTTTCATCGACCGGTTTTACTATAGCGTTAGGTTCGAAAGATGGAAGAAAGACTTCGAAAGTAGTTTTATCGTTTTCCTTGCTAGTTACTTCAATATACCCTTGGTGTGCCTTTATAATTCCATAAGTTACATATAAACCTAAACCCGAACCGGTATCTTTTACTTTAGTCGAAAAGTAAGGATCAAAGATCTTTAGAATATTTTCCTCTTTTATTCCAGAGCCAGTATCACTGACGGAAATATGGATATATTTATCCTTTTTAAACAGTGGGAACCGCATAACATTTTTCTCATTAATTGTAATGTTGCGTGCTGTTAAGGAAATAGTTCCACTGTCCTCAATTGCTTCCTTTGCATTGACACAAAGATTTAATAAGACCTGGTAAATTTCAGTACTATCACCGAGAATATCGTATAGTGAGTCCACGATATCACATTTAAAAATTATTCTTTTGGGAAAAGTCTGAACTACAACTTTAGAAATTTCCCCGAGAAGATCATTTGGTTTTACAAGTTCTTTTCTCCTTGAATTAGGTTTGCCAAAGGATAAAAGTCCTTTTGTCAAATCCTTTGCTCTTATGGAACAGTTTTCAATATTATCAAGAAGTCTGCTAAAATCTTCTCTACCAGGACCTCCTTTCTTCAGAAGATTAATGCTGCCGAAAATACTTGAAAGCAAGTTATTGAAATCATGAGCCATACCGCTGGAAAGTTTCCCTATAGTTTCAAATTTTTGTACCTGTAATAGCCTGCTTTCAAGGGCGTCATTGAGTTCCCGGGTATGAATGCTGCTTATTGAAAATGAAAGGATAGCAGCAAATTGTTCCATATTATTTATTTCCCGAGGGGAAAAACCGTCATTTAATTTTCCTATAATAATTGTTGCAAGGAGCTTATTGTCGAAGAAACAGGGGGTAAGGATTAAAGCCTGAGATTGAAAAATCCTTGCAAGGTTATAGCCTATATTATCGCTTAGATTCAGGGCAAGGAGGGATCTTTTATTTACCGAAAACCATTTACTTAGGAAGGAAAAGTTTGCATTTATTTCTTTTTCAATGTCTGATGTGTTCGATAAAATTTTTTCAGGGTCAAAATACTGGAACGAATATTTATTTAGATCGTTATGGAATACAACAAGGCCGAAGTTTCCTTTACTAATAGAAATGCACCTTATAAGGAGCTCCTCAGATATTACTTGTAACGATTTTTCCTTTAGCAGAAGGGATAAGGTATTTTGCAGTCCTTTCTGAAACAACAGATTATTCTGAAGAATTTCATCATCAATATCCTCAGCATATTTTTTTTCGAGCGGTTCAATTTTAATTATATATCCTTTAGGAACAGCTTTTTTTTCAATTAAAGGAATTATTTGAAGATTTAAATTTAATGAGGGGAGAGGAAAAAAATGAGTTTCAGCATGATTAAACTTTAAGGAATCAAGTATGCCAACTAATTTAAATAACGAAGCCCCTTTTAGTTTTTTATTTCTGAATAAATTCTTAAACTGTGTGTTAAACCATACTAATTTAAAATCTCCATCTGATATAGCAATTGCACTTTGCTCGGTCTCAAAATATTTTATAGCAGAATTTGAAAGTAATAAATTATCAAGCATGAAATTTATTCTTGTTTAATTTCATATTTCTTAATCTTAGTATATAATGTTTTTTGACTTATTCCAAGCTGGTTGGCTGTTAGTTTTCTATCCCAACGGAAGTGCTTTAGAGCCTTGGTAATATGTATTCTCTCAAGTTCATCCATACAAATAATATTATTTCCGTTTAATGACTCCTCATTTGTCACAGGGAGAATTTCAATTATTGAAGACGTTCGGGGGAGATTGAGGTCATCGAAATGAATCAACTCTCCTTCGGCAAAAATAAGAGCTCTTTCAATTATATGTTCAAGTTCTCGTATATTTCCCGGATACTCATATTGAAGAAGTGCATCTTCAGCATGTGGGGTTAACTTTTTGGGGGAGCGTATAGGAGATTTCGTTTCAAGGAAATGGTTTGCAAGGATTAAGATGTCTTCTTTCCTATCACGAAGGGGAGGAATAGTTAATGTTATTACATTCAATCTGAACAAAAGGTCTCTTCTGAATTTTTTATTATCCATTTCCTCAAGCAGATTTCTGTTTGTAGCGCTTATTACCCTGATATTGGAAGTAAGATTTGTGACACCGCCAATTCTCCTGTATTCGCCATTTTCAAGGAATCTTAAAAGTTTTGGCTGTAGGGAAAGACTTAGCTCCCCAATTTCATCGAGGAAGAGAGTTCCACCATGCGCTATTTCAACCAAACCCTGTTTAGTGGATTTAGCATCAGTGAAGGCTCCTTTTTCATGCCCGAAAAGCTCGCTTTCAATTAGCTGATCGGGAAGAGAGGCGCAATTAATAATTACGAAAGGTTTATCGTTTCTCGAGGAATATTTATGGACATATTCAGCAAACAATTCCTTTCCTGTTCCAGTCTCACCCTCTATAAGAATATTGGAATCTGATAATGCAGATTTGTTAGCAAGATTTATCGCCTTTTGAAGTCCGGGACTACTACCGATAATTCTACTTGATAATTTTTTGCTTACCTGGTTTGAAAGGATTGTTGTTTTTACTAAAAGATCTTTATGTTCCAGAGTACGATTAATCGTAATCAGTAGCTCATCAAAATTATACGGTTTAGTAATGAAGTCGTAAGCTCCTAATCTTATGCAATCCACTGCTTTTCTAAGATCGGACTGAGCAGTAAGAATAATAACCTGTATTGATGAATTATATTCCGAAACAAATTTTAGAACTTCTTCCCCATTTACAATTTTCATGTTCAGATCAAGAAGGAGAATATCGTAATTCATATTTTTGATCGCTTCAATTGCAAGGCTTCCATCATATACTGTATCAACTGAAAAGCCTTTTTCAAGAAGTTGTTCTTTTAACAGATAACAAAGGGTTTCGTCATCATCACAGACCAATATCTTGGAATTTTTTGCCATAATTATTATTTTATAACCCCAACAAACGAAGATTCATTTGGAATAAAAAATTGATTTTTATATATTAGTAATTCTTATATTTAATTAAGGGCGCGTAGCTCAGGGGTAGAGCATCTGCCTTTTAAGCAGAGGGTCGGTGGTTCGAAACCACCCGCGCTCACTAAACCTAGTCTCTGATTCAATAAGCCGTTTTCTTAACGGCCTTTTTATTAATCTCATCAAAAGAGAATAAAATAATTTTTCTTCCTCAAATTAAGTCTTTTTTTACTTATAATTCCATTAAAAATTACATAGAATATTAATATTTTATTCATATAACAGCAAGTAACATGAAATATCTCATCTTTTAATTAATATTTTCAAGAAAGCCTCTGTTAGTATCTTAGTTTAGCTGATACAATTTATTGCTGATGATTAGATTTTTAGGAATAAGAATAAGAATTATTTTAGTGATTCATTAAATCTTTTCATAGCGAGACCAGCTATTGTATTTCCAATGCTGATCGATGCAGTTGCGGCAGGCGAAGGAGCATTTAATACATGGACCATATCTTCTGTCTCAATAATTCTAAAATCATCGACTAACTTTCCATCAGGTTCCAGAGCTTGCGCACGGACCCCTGCTCCGCCTGGATAAATATCAGCGCTTTTAATTTCAGGTATAAGTATCTGAAGTGCAGAGACAAATTCATTTTTATTGAACGACCTATAGAATTCTTTTATTCCCATTTTATAATGTTTGGCTGCCATTTTCCAGAATCCTCCGAAAGAAATCATCTGAAGCATGTCCTCAAATGAAAAGTCAAACTTTTTATATCCTTCCCTTTTGAATGAAAGAACCGCGTTAGGGCCGGCTTCCACGCCTCCATTAATCATTCTGGTGAAATGGACTCCAAGAAAAGGAAATTTTGGGTCAGGCACTGGATAGATAAGGTTATTTATTAAGTGTTCTTTTTCTTTAACAAGATTAAAATATTCTCCACGGAATGGTATTATCTGCAGGTTCGGTTTTATTCCGCATTTCAGGGCCACCCTATCGGATTGAAGACCAGCGCAATTAACGAGAACCCTCGTCCTTATTTCCTCCTGATTAGTTTCCATGATCAATTCCCCGTTTTTCCTTACAAGATTCAGAAATTTTGTTGATGTTAAAACATTACCACCATACTCTGTAATAATTTCAACATATTTCTCTGTGACCAACGAATAATCTACTATTCCAGTTTCAGGGACATATAAACCAAGGATGCCCTCTGCATGAGGTTCATGTTCCTTAATTTCTTCTTTTGATATTCTTTTCAATCCTTTAAGCCCGTTTTCTCTTCCTCTCTTTTCCAGTTCATGCAGGGCAGGCACTTCATAATCATTTACAGCTAATACAATTTTGCCACATCTATCATGCGGGATGTTATTTTCTTCGCAGAATCTGTACATCAATTCTCTTCCCTCGATACAGTTCTTTGCTTTTAATGATCCCGGTTTATAGTAAAGTCCAGAATGTATTACCCCGCTATTATTTCCTGTCTGGTGCGGAGCAAATTTGTTCTCAGCTTCGATCAGGATTACAGAAAGTTTTTTATTTTTTTGAAGAGACATGCCTACTGCAGTTCCAACAATCCCTCCCCCGATTATTGCTATATCATAAGTATTGGACATAAACAAATCCTATTTTATTTTCAAATTTATAAAGGTATTATTTTTTAATTTAATCAAACCCATCCCCTCAATTTACATGCTTCGGCGACACGGGCCACACCAACCACCATGGCAGCAAGCCTGGGGTGAATATTTTTTTCCTTTACTGCTTCATATACCCGGTGATATGCTTTAGTTAATTTCTGGTCCAGTCTCTTATGTACAATATCCTCATCCCAGAAATATGAATATTTATCCTGAACCATTTCGAAATAAGATACAGTAACCCCCCCAGCGCTTGCAAGAATATCAGGAATTACATGAACCCCTTTTTTACTTAATATCAGATCTGCTTCGGGGGTAGTGGGTCCATTGGCAAGTTCACATACAATCTTAGCCTTTATATTGTTAGCATTTGCTGCGGAGATAGCGTTTTCAAGAGCAGCAGGATATAATATATTAACATCCAGTTCGAGCAGACTTTCATGCGGGATCGGTTTAGAATCGTGGAAATTTATTATGCTGCCGGTTTTTAATTTATACTGAACCAATTCAGTAGAATCAAAACCATCGGGATTAAATATCGCCCCTCTTGAATCACTGACGGCAATCAGTTTCCCAGCACCCAATAGCTCATGGTGGAGCAATGCAGCACGCTGTCCGGCATTACCAAATCCCTGAATAGCAAATTTGCCAGCCGGGTCAACATTCAGGATTTTACATGCTTCCCTTACGGTTATAACACCGCCCCTGGCGGTTGCATCTCTTCTCCCTTCAGTTCCACCAATTTGCTGAGGCTTATCGGTAAAAACTCCAGGCTGATGAACATGAGATATAGTTTCATATTCATCCATCATCCATGCCATAGTCTGAGGATTTGTATAGACATCCGGGGCAGGAATATCAGTATCAACACCAATGAACTGGGCAATGACTCTTATATATCCCCTGGAAAGATTTTCCAGTTCCCGTTCAGATAATGACTTGGGATTGCAAACAACTCCACCTTTCCCTCCTCCTAAGGGAAGGTCTACGACCGCAGTTTTCCATGTCATCCAACCAGCTAAAGCTCTAATAGTATCAACAGTTTCATCCGGATGAAATCGTATTCCTCCCTTAGCTGGTCCCCGAGCAGTATTATATTGAATTCTGTATGCATGGAAAATTTTCACTTTTCCATTATCAAGTCTCACTGGAAAGGTAAACTTAATTTCTTTTTGAGGCCATATTAAAAGTTCTATAGTAGCTTCATCAAGGTTAAGGATCTTTGCAGCTTCGAGTATCTGCTGCTGAGCGACTTTAAATGAATTATAAGATTCCATTAATGATCCTTGTCATTGTTTATATCTTCTTTATTAGGTTTTTCATTTTCAAAAACATCAAAAATGATCCTGTACCAACAGTTTTTACATGTTAATGCCCTATCAACACTTAACAGAACCTGTTGCCATGGACTTAATTTGTGTCCGCAGTGAGGGCAGGCATCTAACATTTTTTGTTCTGGTTTTTCTTTTAGGCTCATACAACCCCCGGTTTTAAAATAACACCTTTATTCTTCTGTCCATTCATTTTAATAATAATAGGTTTATTAAACTGCAGATGTTTAGTGTATTTCATTATTTTCACAGGTTCTTGATCCAGCAGCCAATCCCAACAAATAAAACCTTGTTCATTGTGTTGATTAACTGTAAAATATCCGACCATAAAAGAGGTAATATTCTGGAAAAAATGTGAACCCTGGGATGGAGCAACTGCCATTTCCTTAAAACCTGTCTCAATAATGGCTTTGGCTCCAGCTATCATCTCCCAATTAACCGGGATTCCGAGCCATGGATCAAGAGAGCCCCATCGTCCTATACCAATTAGTAAATAAGGTCTCTTTTCAGAAATCATTTTATTATTGAATAATTTAACTTCCTGTGCAACCTCTCGACTTTTTGATCTCTCGAACAGATGATAATCAACAAATATTATATCATAAATATCTTTAATAATTCCATTCCCTAAAACCTGCGGACTTTGACAAATCAGATCAGATTCATTATAATCTTCAACATTAAGTTCTTCAAGTTCCCTATTTACTACAAGAGGTCTCATTTGCAATAAACCAAATTCTTTTGGTTTCCCATTTTCAGGAAGCATATTTACTGCGAATTCAATCTCGATAGGTGTTCCCATACCCCATGTGCCCATATCCAAAAGCAATTCAAGGATATTTGGAAGAGGGAATAGTTTATTTCTAAGAATAGGACCAAAAGTAATGACCCTTAAACCATCTCTTGATAGGCCATCATATATAGCATAATTATCATGAATATAAGTTGAGCCAACGGGAGATAAGGTTCCGTCCT
>OCZT010002515.1_pt1 | contig 18892 bp, 18 predicted proteins | sample 1539031 | NCBI WGS metagenome assembly OCZT01 (sample SAMEA3539308, study PRJEB22396) | soil metagenome | biome: tundra; feature: field; material: soil | place: USA | collected 2010-05 | depth 0.15 m | reverse complement strand
CCAATGAAATGCCTAACCTCTTAAAAGTATCGAGCATCTCAGGATCAACTTCATCCAGGCTATTCAGCTTTGCTTTCTTTTTTGGAGCGGAATAATAGATTATATCCTGATAATCAATTTTATTATAATGGACATTCGACCAATGCGGCTCTTCCATGGTGAGCCAATGGCGGTAAGCTTTTAGCCTCCATTCCATCAGCCATTCTGGTTCATCCTTTACCAGAGATAATTTTCTAATAATTTCTTCATTTAACCCCTTGGGAAATGCTTCGGCTTCAATGTCAGAAACAAAACCGTACTTATATTCCCGGTTAGCTAATTCTTCTATAGTTGTTACTTCTGTATTGCTCATTTTTTCTCCAAAATCGATGCTTTTTATTGTTTTACCTAAAAAGCTTACTAAAGCTATGTAATCTATACAAAAAAGTCAAGATTCATATTTATATATTTTTAATTCCTTTTCTTATTAGTGTTTATCTTAATTTATAAGGAAAATTTTCAAAATACGAAAATAGATTTCTTTATCAGGGACTGCACAGTCATTGATAATAAATTGTTTTTATCTATTTATTAAGTTAATTTTAAATTTATTTTTAATTATTCTGGAATTTAATTGGAAGAAAACCCTAAAAAAGATATCATAATTAAAAAAGATGATGCAGTAAATGAACAAAAACCGGGGAACCCAGAAAGATCCGAGAATAAGAATTATTACCGCAGAAATTTATACAACAAAAGAAAAAGATATTTCAACAAAACTCCCCAGTCCAGTCAGGAAGAAAAACTTTACTTTAATAAATTATCCGTTGTTATACCACTCCTTAATGAAGAAGAATCGTTAAATCCCCTGGCAAATGAGATAAGAAAGGCCGTAAAACCATTAAACATAAATTATGAAGTGATTTTTGTTGATGACGGCAGCTCTGATGGCTCATTGAAAGTAATTAAGGATATATGCAGGCAGGACAAGAGATTCAGGTACATAAGTTTCAGAAAAAATTACGGTAAATCAGCCGCTTTGCAAGTAGGATTCAAGCAGGTGACCGGCGATGTCGTTGTTACTATGGATGCAGACCTGCAGGATGATCCAAATGAGATAGGAAATCTTTTAAAGAAACTCCAGGATGGGAATGATTTAGTATCCGGATGGAAAAAGAAAAGATTTGATCCTTTAATAAAGAGATATTCTTCCCGCTTCTTTAATTATATTACAAGGGTGATGAGCGGAATAAAAATCCATGATTTTAATTGTGGTCTGAAAGCATACAGGGTAGAAGTGACCCAAAGCTTAAAAATTTATGGTGAACTGCATAGGTACTTGCCTGTTCTCGCCGACTGGAATGGATTTATTGTTTCCGAAATACCTGTTACTCATCATGCCAGAAGATACGGCAAAACAAAATTCGGATTAAGCCGATTCTTTAAAGGATTTATTGACCTGGTAACCGTCATTTTTTCGACAAGGTATATTAAGCGACCAATGCACTTTTTCGGATTCTTCGGAGCTCTCGCCTTTTTTATAGGTCTCATAGTAAATGGTTACCTCGCGTATGAATGGGAATTTAATCATCAGGCCTTAAGCAACCGTCCTATGCTTTTCCTGGGTATGCTTTTGATTATTGTAGGCGTACAGTTATTCTCTGTCGGTTTATTAGGTGAAATGCTTGTACATAATACGATGGATGAAAAGGAATATATTATTAAGGATAAAGGATAAAGAATCCTTTTAATAATGCATTACGATCCGATTAAAGATATATTTGCGTCTATCCTTAGGAAGTTCCCCTTTCTCAGAGTTTTTTTTTATAAGCTGCTCGACCTGATGTTTTTAAGATCATGGTATGTAAGAAGGGAGCTCCTTAGAATAAGAAATGTATTCGGTAAGAAAGAGATATCAATTTATGATGCAGGTTCAGGTTACGGACAGTATACTTATTTTATAACTAAACATCTAATGCCCTGCACGGTTTATTCAGTTGATATTAAAGATAAATGGATAAACGACACCAGGGAATTCTTTAATAAGCAGAAGATATCAAATGTCGATTTTGCTGTCGAGGATTTAACAGAAATTGAACACCAGGACAAGTTTGATTTGATCGTATGTGTAGATGTGATGGAACATATTGAAGAAGATAAAAAGGTATTTCGTAATTTTTATAATGCTTTAAAGAAGGGGGGATATATGCTAATTAACAGTCCCTCTATTTATGGCGGCAGTGATGTGCACGATGAAAAAGAAAAAAGTTTTATTAGTGAGCACGCAAGGGACGGGTATTCGAATGAAGACCTTGAGCTGAAGCTTAATCCTTTAGGATTTTCCACTTACCGCTCAAGATACACCTACGGCTTCTGGGGAGACAAGGCATGGCGACTGGAGATAAAATATCCCATGGTAATGCTGAATGCCACAAAAGTTTTTTTCATCATATTACCTTTTTATTATTTAGTAACTTTTCCTTTCACCCTGATAATGATGAACCTGGATTTTCTGGCCAAAAACAGGGTGGGTTCGGGAATCAATTTTATTGCAAAGAAATAAGTTATTTGGAGAATAAATGGCAAAGACTACAAAAACCAGGACAGAAAAGAAAGAAACTGATAAGGGTTTAAACAGGTTTAATCTTAATAACATAATTCCCCCGAAGTTTCATTTATTATCTGCTATTCTTATTATTCTTCTTTTATTTCTTGTATTCCTCTCTCCAATGTTTTTTGGGGGAAAAACATTCCAATCTGGTGATATCCTTGCAAGCAGAAGCATGGTACCATACATTGATAACCACAAAGATGGTTTTACATTGTGGAATCCCCTTATATTCTGCGGTATGCCTGCATATGCTATAGGGACAGGCTATCTCTGGTTCAATTTAATATGCGTAATCTTCTCTGCGATAAAAACTTTCTTCGGCAGCTTCTTTGCAGTAGAGTATGCAAGATGGACTATTTATCTTATTATATTAGGCATCTCTTCCTATATGTTAATGAAGAGCCTCACTAAAAACACTTTAGTCAGTTTATTTACGGGGATTGCAGCTTCATTTAGTACCGGTATAATTGTATTTCTGTATATAGGACATGTTACAAAATTAACATCCTTATGTTTTTATCCCTTAATATTTTTAATGCTGTTAAGGTTCCAAAAGAAGATACTTCTAATTGATTTCCTGATTCTGGTCATTACTCTCCAGTTATTTATCCAGGGATTCCATGCTCAAATAATATTCTATATTGCGTTCTCCGTAGTTATCTATTATTTATATTTCTTTATCAGATATTTATTAAAGAAAGAAAAAGAAAATCTTATCAACCTGGTTAAATCAGGGCTTTTAGTTCTGGGCGCACTTATAATTGCATCCTTAATTCAATTAGACAGCTTCACCCAAATCTCAGAATATACTCAATATTCAACAAGAGGTCCTAAAGGAATTATTGAAAACACAAAAGGAAGCGAAGATAAAGCAGGTTCGGATTATTATGAATATCATACTCTCTGGTCTTTTTCACCCCAGGAAGTTTTAACCTTTATTATCCCATCGTACTATGGATTTGGTAATTCAACATATAAAGGACCATTAACCAACGGGCAGGATGTTGAAGTAAATACATATTTCGGACAAATGCCGTTTGTAGATGTAGCTATGTATATGGGCGTGTTGATTTTCTTTCTAGGGCTGTTTGCAATATTCACAAGATGGAAAGAACCGTTCGTTCAGTTTTTAACCATATTAACAGGAATTGCACTGCTTATTTCATTTGGGAAGAACTTCCCCATTCTATTTGATCTTTTATTCTACCACCTTCCTTCATTTGATAAATTCCGGGTACCTTCAATGATCCTGGTGATAGTGCAGCTTAATTTCCCAATACTTGCCGGATTGGGTGTTATGAAGATTATTCAGATAAAAGAAGAGAAAGACTTGAAATTAACAAAAGCAATTAAGAACATAGCTTTTGTTTTTACCGGTATATTCGTTTTATCAATTTTAATGAACAGTACATTATCAAGTTGGTTTACTGAAAGAGTTACCGCTTATGCTTCAACTCTCCAGGCATCAAAGCCACAGATGGCACAACAGTATACGGCATTGGCAGATTATTCTTCCGGTATGTTTACCGGAGATCTTATTATCGCGTTTATAATTCTCGCTGGTGCATTCTGGAGTGCATATCTTTACCTCAACTCTAAATTCAGCAAGGATATCTTTGTCCTGGCTTTAATTATTCTTGCAACGATCGATTTATGGCGTATCGATGCAAGGGGGGGCGAGTATAAAGATAACCCCGAAGTAAATATCCTGTTTGATACTCCGAACTATGTAAATGTAATAAAGAATCAGCATGATAAAGAACCGTTTAGGATATTTAACCTAAAACAGGATGGTTCTTTAGGGTCCTATAATAAAAACTCGAATTATAACGCTTACTTCCTTCTTGAAGATTTTTACGGATACTCGGGAGTAAAACCCCGTGCATTTGAGGATTTAATCGAAGTAGTTGGTCCTGTAAATGAAACCGCATGGAGGATGCTTAATGTTAAATATATTATAACCAATTCCCCTGCACAACTTCCAGGGTTTGAACCGATTTATCAGAGCGAGAAAGAATATATATATAAGAATAACCTTGTATTACCAAGAGCTTATTTTGTTAATAAAGTGGAAAACAAAAAAGATATTGATGTTCTGAATGATATGAAGGCGAATTCTTTTGATCCCAAGAATATTGCCTATTCTAATGGCGAAAATATTACCGTGGAGGTGCCCGATTCCACCACGTATATCCATTTCACCGATTATAAAGATGAGAAAGTGTCAATGAATGTTAATGCATCGGGGAATAATTTTTTATTCCTGGGTAATACATATATGACTAAAGGCTTAAATATCAAGTTAGGCTCTTTTCAATTGTTTTCATCCGAAATGTGGAAAGCTTACATCGATGGAAATAAATCAGAAATATATAAAATTAACCATGGGTTTATGGGAATTATTATACCTAAAGGAATACATAAGGTTGAGTTTATATATAACCCGACAAGCTTTGTATTAAGCAAATATGTTGCCCTAATATTAAGCTCCCTTACTGTACTGGGTTTGATTATAACTCTTATAATACCGTTAATAAAGAAAAAGGAAAAGTAAATTAAGTTATTCCGAAATTAATTCAGCTTTGAATTCATTTTCCTATTTGATGATTGTATAAGCCCGGGGGACATACTTCTATGCTTGATTAAAGAAATATTTACAGGTTTCAGAAAAACATTATTGCTGAATAAAGTATTTTCCACATACCCTTCTCTGTTAAGATAGAAAATCCTGAAAAATGTCCTTGAAAAAAATAATATATTTTCTCTCCAGGCAGTTTAATTTATCACCTGTATTTTGGCAATCCATTTATGAGGCTTATTCAGTAACATTAATTCTAATAAGAGGCCGGGCGTTTCGAAATATCCCCTTATCGGAAACTCTTTGCCACTCATTGCAGAATTTAATTGGATCATCAAAGTTTTCGCCAAAGTAATCTATCCATGGAAACAAAAAGTACAAAAATATCGCACAACTTTGATAAAGCTTGAGTTTTACGTTTGAAAAACATTCCTAAAACATTGCATGTCCTGTTAGGATACCAACTAGCAAGAAATAATATTCTATATCTAAGTTCTTTCATAATTATTTATATTTGTTTTTAATGATTTTCTTATAAAAATAAAAATTTACATTTTTAACTATTTGGTATAATAATTAAAAGTTTAATTTCAAATAAATATAGACTTATAAAAAAGACGGAATCTAAATGTCAGCAAAAAGGAAGGCACTAATAATAGGTATATCAGGACAGGACGGATCTTATTTAGCTGAACTTCTTTTAAAGAAGGGTTACGAGGTTCATGGAACTTCCAGAGATGCGGACCTGTCCAATTTTTATGGTCTAAAAAAACTGAGAATAATCGATAAAGTCAGACTTCATTCAATGTCTTTAATTGATTTCAGAAGTGTTATGCAGACTATACTTCAGATTGAACCTGAGGAAATATATAACCTTGCAGGGCAGACTTCAGTAGGACTTTCTTTTCTTCAACCGGTTGAGACATTGGAAAGCATAAGTATCGGCTCTCTTAATATCCTTGAAGTATTGAGGTTCCATAAGCTTCCGATTAAATTTTACAATGCATGTTCCAGCGAATGTTTCGGAGATACCGGCGGAAGGGCTGCGAACGAAGAGACGCCATTTAAACCAAGAAGTCCTTATGCCGTAGCCAAATCAGCTGCTTTCTGGCAGGTAGCAAATTACAGAGAAGCATATCACCTTTTTTCATGTTCCGGAATTCTTTTTAATCATGAATCACCATTAAGAGCGAAAAGATTTGTCACAAAAAAAATTATTGATACTGCATGTGCAATAGCCAATGGTGAAAATATTAAACTGGAGCTTGGAAATATTTCAATAATCCGTGACTGGGGATGGGCTCCCGAATACTGTCATGCTATGCATCTTATTTTACTACAAGACAATCCGGGGGATTTTGTAATATCAACCGGCAAAAGTACTTCTTTAGAAGAATTTATAAATATAACTTTTCAATACTTTAATCTTGATTTTAGAGATTATATTGTATTAAAGAAGGAACTTATCCGTCCCACTGACATCGGTTTCAGCTTGGGGGATTCGTCAAAAGCCGCAGAATTATTAAAATGGGTACCACAAATCCTGGTTCAAGATATTATTAACCGAATGATAAAAGACAAATTATCGAATGACATATAATAAATGATATGGGAATTGTTCGTCAAAGCACAAAATCAGTTTTCTTAACTTATATAGGTATTGGCTTCGGTGTAATAAATACACTTTGGTTATTACCTTACGCTTTGACAGAAGAACATTTAGGATTATACAGAGCGATAATAAGTGCTGCAGTATTGTTCTCAACTATTGCTTCACTTGGATCTGCAAATATCCCCACCAGGTTTTTCTTTTATTTCAAAGATTTAAAAAGAGGACATAATGGAATTCTATTTTTTATTATCATACTAGGTTGCGCCGGATTTTTATTTGTTACTTTGTTATTCCTTCATTTCCGGTATTTATTTGTTTCCGCTTTCATAAAAAATGCGCCTCTAATTCTTAATTATTATTTCCCATTGATTTTTTTCGCATTTATTTTAATATTTATAAACATATTTGAATCATACAACATAATTCAGCAAAATCCTGTTATCCCGATTTTCTCAAGAGAAGTTTTAACCAGAGTTTTCCTTTCAGCAAGTCTATTGCTTTACTTATTTTTTAAATTCAACTATTATTATTTTATTTTAATCTTAATCGGAACCTATGGTATTGTTTTATTAGTCCTGATCTTGTATACCAAAACACAGAATTATCTTTTTATTAAACCCGACCTGCAGATATTTAAAAGTCCGCTATTAAAAGAAATATCTATCTTTACCGGAATTGTGTCAATAGGAAACATAAGCGGAATTATTATTGCTAATATTGATAGTTTAATGCTCAGTGCTTATACCGGACTCAGAAACACCGGTATTTACAGTATTGCCTTTTTTATTGCAGCATTTATCGCCGTTCCGAAAAAAGCTCTTTCACAGGTTTTGATACCGATGGTTTCGGAAGCCAATAAAAACAATGATAAAAGCAGATTAGATGAACTTTATAAAAAGTCCTCTGTTACACAGCTAATTATCGGAGGATTACTTTTTTTACTTATCTGGGTAAATATTGAGAATGTATTTAAACTGATCCCTCACGGAAGTGTTTATTCACAAGGGAAATGGGTTGTATTCATTATTGGATTAGGATATATGTTTGATATGACCACAGGTATAAACCAGGAAATAGTAGGAACTTCCAAATATTATAAGATTGACATGCTGTTTTATACAATCCTAAGTTTAATAGCAATAGGGGCCAATATGTTTTTTATCCCAAAATATGGTATGACTGGCGCAGCGATAGCGACTGCACTTACCTTATTTCTACTCAATACATTTAGGTTTTTCTATCTGCTTCAAAAAATTAAAATCCAACCATTCTCCTTTGATACAATAAAAGTCTTATCAATATTTATTCTTGTTTTTATAATTAATTTCTTTGTACCAGTAATCCATAATCATTTTCTGTATGATATTATCTTAAGATCATTTGTGTTAACCGTCGTCTTTATTTCTCTTGTGTTATTTCTAAAACCCTCTGAAGATATAAATCTTACATTTTATAAATTGAATTCAAGAATTCGAATTTTTAAAAGATAATTGAGGTGCATTGTGAATAATTTTACATTAAATGATATTCTAAATAGTTTGCTAAATGAATACAGGGTTGAATAGAATGAATTATCGCTTTGTCAAAGTAACTTCATATTATAGGGATTTTCTAAGGAGATACTATAGCCAGAGCCCGGGGGTAATGAATCAAAGCTATGATGATCAGATGGCACATCTTATGAGCAAAGCATACAGCTGGGCTGATTTCTATTCCAAACATCTCCGCGGATTGGGTAATGAAGCATATGAAATTGTAGCAAATGCAGAACCACTTCAGAATGCATGGGCTAAGGAACATGGTTCCAGCACAACCGGGCTACAAATTGTTCTTGACCAGATAAAATATTTAAAACCTGATGTTATAATGTTCCAGGACAGTTACAACTTTAACGGCGAATGGTTAAGAGAATTAAGGAAATCTGTTCCTTCAATAAAATTAGCATTTGGATTCGGCTGTTCTCCCTTTAACAATTTGCATCTTGAGCAATTCAAAGCATTTGATTTCATGATAGTATGCTCCCCGAGATTCTCAATTGAATTTCAGAAATCAGGGCTCAGAGTATATACACTGCTGCATGCATTTGAAGATTCACTGTTGGATAAAATAAAAAGTGACAATCCGTATCCTGAAGTAGATTTTTCTTTTTTAGGTTCCTTTATTCCGGGTTCGGAATGGCATAATTTAAGACAACAAGTGGTCGATCAATTAATAAAATCCAAAATAAACCTGGATATTTACGCGCACATTCTTAAAATTAATCCTTTAGATCTATTTCTCAGAAGGAGCGCATTTATTTCTGTACAGGTAATGAAGGGACTAAAACTAGATAAACTAGCCAAATCTATTCCCGGTATAAAAAAAGCATATTTTCTGAGTGAAATACCACAAAACCCCAAGAACATTTCAACAATAAGTAAAATTGCAAAACCACCGGTATACGGACTTGATATGTTTAAGGCAATATCACGTTCCAAGATAGGATTTAATATGCATGGAGAAGTTGCAGGGGACTATGCTGCAAATATACGCCTGTTTGAAATTACCGGCGTGGGCTCATGTATGGTTACGGATTGGAAGAAAAACCTTAATGAGATATTTGAAATTGATAAAGAGGCAGTTGCGTTTACTAATGGTGATGAATGTATTGAAAAAATCAAATGGCTTTTAGATCATCCGAAAGAACGAAAAGAGATAGGGAGAGCCGGACAAAAAAGAGTATTAAAAGACCACACTTTCAAAATAAGAGCAAGTCAGCTGAATGAAATTATATTAAAGGAATTAAAAAAATAAAGATGTACAATTTCTGCACTTTGTTCGACACACATTATTTCACACGAGGACTTGCATTATATTATTCACTTGAAAAGAACTGCCCTGATTTTCACATCTATATTTTTGCTTTTGATCAAAAAGTCAATGACCTTTTAAAGGGGATGAGACTAAACAAAGCAACAATAATTTCCCTTAAGGAATTTGAAGATGACGAGCTTTTAAGAATAAAACCATCAAGATCAATAGCAGAATACTGCTGGACCTGCACATCTTCAACCATACTTTATGTACTTGAGAAATATAATGTGGAAAGTTGTACATACCTTGATGCAGACTTATTCTTCTATTCCTCTCCCAAGCCGATTTTCGAAGAAATGGGGAGTAGGTCAATATTAATTACTGAGCATCGTTTTTCCCCTCAATACAATAAGCAATTAAAAGCGGGTAAGTATTGTGTTCAGTTTGTTACTTTCAGAAATAATAATGAGGGGTTAACAGCTCTCAGATGGTGGAGAGCCCGGTGTATTGAATGGTGTTATGCAAGATATGAAGATGGAAAGTTCGGTGATCAGCTCTATTTGGAGGATTGGACAGAAAGATTCAACGGGGTTCATGTACTTCAACATTTGGGAGGAGGGCTTGCGGCATGGAATATACAGCAATATGTTTTTGAAAAAACTAATGATAAGGTAATGGGGACAGAAATTTCAACAGGCAAGAAATTTGAAGCAATCTTTTATCATTTTCATTATCTCAAATTTTATACAAACGGTAAAATTGAATTAGGAAGAAGAACTTTAACTGAAAACGTATTAAATGTTTTCTATAAACCCCATATAAAATTCCTTGAAGATATTAAAGAGAAGATTTCAGAAAAAGATAATTCATTTGATCCGCATGGCACATCCATTAAACCGTCCGGATGGAAAACCCCGATATTATACATTTATAGAAAAATTTATGGAATTTATAATATCTTTGATAAATCTGATTTTTTAAGGTAGCAAATGGCCTATTCTATAACTTTAAAGACACATTCCGACAAGAGAGGAAATTTAACTGTAATTGAGAAAGAGATCCCTTTTGAAATAAAAAGGATTTTTTACATTTACGGGGTGGATGAATCAAAAAGAGGAGGGCACAGACATAAATCCACAATACAGGCTGCTATCTGTATTCACGGGAGTTGTAAAGTTTCTAATAATGATGGTGAAAATAGAGAAGAATTTACATTGGATCATCCAAGTAAGTGTCTTATCCTTGAAACGAAAGACTATCATATTATGCATAGTTTCAGTCCTGACTCAGTTTTATTGGTTTTAGCCTCCACCTCTTTTGATCCAAATGATTATATCTGGGAAGATTATAAATGATAGAGTATGAAAATCTCGGGAAAGTGAACCAACCTTTTTTTGAGAAATATAAGAAAGATTTTGCGGATACTCTTGAAAAAGGATGGTATATACTTGGCGATAGGGTTAAAAAGTTTGAAAATGAATTTGCTTCGTATATCGGTACAAAGCACTGCACGGGAGTTGCCTCGGGATTAGATGCATTGCTCCTTTCATTAAAAGCATTGAATCCGGAAAAAGATTCAGAAATAATTACTCCCTCTAACACGTATATAGCAACAATTCTATCAATCATACAGGCAGGATTAAAACCGGTACTAGTGGAGCCGGATATCAGATCATATAATATTGATCCTACCAGAATTGAGGAAAAAATCACTTCTAAAACAAAAGCTTTAATGATAGTGCATCTATTCGGCAGGTCCTGCGATATGGACCCGATAATGGAACTTTGCAGAAAACATAATCTCAGTTTGATTGAAGACTGCGCGCAATCGCATGGAGCCAAATATAAAGGGAGAACTACGGGAACCTTTGGGGAGCTCGGAGCATTCAGCTTTTATCCGACCAAAAACCTAGGGGCTTTGGGAGATGCCGGGGCAGTGATTACCAATTCAGATGAAATTAACACAATAATCAGAAGATTAAGAAATTACGGATCAGATATAAAATATTATAATGAAATTGCGGGTTACAATTCACGACTTGATGAAGTACAGGCAGGGTTCCTTTCTATAAAACTGAAGAATCTTGATGAAATTAATTCTCACAAAAGAAAACTTGCCAATATTTATTTCAATGAATTAAAAAATGATTTTATTAAACCTCTTAAAGATGATGATCATTTCGACGTTTACCATATTTTTAATATAAGGCATGAACGAAGGGATAAGCTAAAAGAATATTTATTAAAGAATGAAATCAAAACAGATATTCACTACCCAGTGCCGCCCCATAAGCAAAAAGCAATGCAGGGGATAATAACAGATACCAATTTTCCGATTTCCGAAGAAATCCATAAAACAACCTTAAGCCTGCCAATATCATATTTCCACACTGAGAAAGACATATACAAAGTAATATCGGTTCTGAATAAATTCTAAAATAATTGAATCCATGGAAATATTATCGTTTCAATTCCTTGAGTTAAATGTTTAAATTTATAAATATAATAATTCATATTAGGAAAGTTGATGAGAATTCTTTTTACTATCCTTCTTACTTTAATAATAATAACAAATTCATTTCCTCAAAAGGCGGCTAAAACATATTATCAAGCATTCTCCGGAACAACCGTGTTAACATTTGAAGGAGGGGCTACAGTGGGTATGACCAATTATTCTGATATCCATCCTCAGTATCTGGGTAATGCATCACTTGAATATTTTTTTTCAACTTTCACAAAAAGCTCATTCGGTTTAAGGATATTCGGCGGAACGGGTTTTATAGGGGGCAAGGATGCTACTAAAGCTCCAGAATTATACAGGACGAGCATTAGCTTCATCGGGGCCGGTTTTGTTTATATACTTCAGGCAGGAGAAAATGTTTTCCCCTATTTCTTTGCCGGCGGTTCATATCTCTGGTTTGATCCAAAAAGCGGAGATAATGGGTCCAGGCTTCCCAATAATAATACCAGTGTCTACTCAAAGAAGGAATTTAACTTTAATGGGGAGCTTGGCTCCAGATTTTTATTAACTGATAATTTAAGCTTTAACCTGAATGGCGGAGTTCAGATATCTCCACATAATTACTGGGATGATTTTATAACAGGACCGAAGAATGATCTTTTCTTTCATATTTCAGCCGGATTTTCTTTTTCATTTTTTTCCGACAGAGACAGTGACGGTGATGGGGTTCCTGATTCCAAGGATAAATGTCCAGATACCCTGCCAGGGTAATAATGGATGAATTTGTATGTCCATTAGATATAGATGGTGACGGAATACCGGATTATTTAGATAAATGCCCGAATACATCGAAGGGTGTAAAAGTAGATAAGAATGGGTGTCCTCTTGATTCAGATGGAGATGGAGTTCCGGATTACCTGGATATTTGTTCTGATACACCACATGGAGTTAAAGTAGATGATCTCGGATGTCCTTTTGATATGGATGGAGACGGAGTACCTGATTATCTTGATAAATGTCCCAACACACCCCATGGAATGAAGGTTGATTTAGACGGATGTCCAATAATTAAAAAAAAGGTAATGAAACCAGATAATCAGGAAGTAAATGAAGTTATATTAAGCGCCGGCACCAATTTTGGTTTAGGTAAAACTGAGATTCTTCCGACCGCTTATCCTGAATTAAATAAATTAGTAGCTTCCATGCAGAAAAATCCCTTTTCGAGATGGACAATAGAAGGATATACAGATAATTCCGGTTCAAATAAAAAGAACCTAAAAATATCACTTGAACGTGCTCAATCTGTCGTTAATTATTTTGTCTCTAAGGGGATACCAAGAAACCGTTTTAAAGTTTATGGAAAAGGCAATACAAATCCAATAGCCAGTAATAATACCGAAACCGGAAGAACTAAAAACAGACGGGTGGTAATTAAAGAAATGAATTGACTGAAATTTTTCAATTCTTGTAAAGCAAGATGAAATTTCACAAATTTTATTAAATTATTTTGAACTGTAAATTAATGATATTGTAGGATAATGCTGAAAGTTCATTCCGACCGTTTATTGTACTTTGAACAACAATATACAAATACGAAAAAGTATATTGTTACTTTTATAGATGAGGCATATAAATTAATGCCCGGCATGGAGGTGCTGGAAATCGGCTGCGGTGAAGGAGGAGTTCTCAAAGCATTTATTGATAAGGGAATGAAAGGTGTCGGAGTTGATTTACATACCTACAAATTTGACCTCGCTGTTCAATTTTTAGATGAATATATCAAAGATGGCAGAATCTCGCTGATAAATAAAGATATATATTCACCGGATTTACATGAACAATTCAACGGAAGATTTGATCTGATAATTCTAAAAGATACGCTTGAGCATATTTTTGATCAGGAAAAACTGATAGGTTATCTGAGGGGTTTTCTTAAAGATAATGGGATAATGTTCCTTGCATTTCCACCATGGTATATGCCCTTTGGCGGACATCAGCAAATGTGCAGCAATAAATTTCTATCCTTTATGCCCTATTATCACTTATTACCATTATTCTTATATACGGCTTTGTTAAAAGCTTTCAAAGAGGACGATCAACTAATAAAAGAATTATTAAATATAAAAAAAACCCGGATATCTCTTCAAAGATATAAAAGGATTGTAAAAGAAAAGGGATTTAAGACAGTCAGGGAACAACTTTATTTTATTAATCCGAATTATGAGATTAAATTCAACCTGAAACCACGTAAGCTAAATAGGATTATCGGGGCGGTACCTTATATCCGGGATTTCGCCACTACAACTATCTACTCACTTATTCAAAAGCAAAAAGCTTCGAATATTCGATAGGTTAACTCAAAAGAACCGGAAGTTATTTAGTTAATAGAAAGATTGGTACCAGTTGGAAAAGGTTAGGAAATATATCCATCATTATTTTTTTAAAGGGATTTCCCGGGTTTAAATGTCTATGTTCTAATACTTTCAAACCTATTTCATTAATCAGTGCATTAAAATCTGTAATAGAACATTGATGAATATGCCCTGTGTTATACCATTTATATCCGAATAACGAATGTGGAGGCATACCCCCTTTTATTAAAAATTCCAATCTGTTTTTATAAAAACCCAAATTGGGAAAGGAGATAATCTGATATTTAGAAATTCTTTTCATTTCATTAATAAGAATTTCGGGATATAAAACCATTTGAATAGTTACATTGCAAATTGAATAATCAAAAGAATTATCGCGAAAATTAATTTTCTCATCAATTCTTCCCTGAATTACATTAAGTCCTTTATCCTTACAAATTTTCACACCATTAGGAGACAGTTCCACCCCAGTTCCGATTACAGATTTAGTTTTTATTAACTTTTCTAACAATATACCATTTCCACAACCAAGATCTATGACTTTTGATCCAGAGAGAATCATATCTAAAATAAATTGATATTCACTTCTTTCTTCCTGATAATCATCCGGAAATGTATAATTTCTATTATCATTTATCATAATATTTACAATATAGCAATTATTTTTTTGTGATTATACTTAGAGGTACTCTAGTAAATTTTGCATGGGTAAATTAATAAAAATATAATTAAGTGTTTAACACTGAATAAAGATAATAACTTATATTTAAAAATCTTCGTGTGAGAGGAAAATATTGATTTTCAATTGGTTTTGGAATTAATTTTCAAAATAGTATATGCCGTCACTTGTTTAAAGGAGAAAAATTCAATAGGTTTTATAATATAATTCAACTAATTGAGGTTATAATGTTTGATGAAAAATATAAATTTACGTGTGTCGAAAAGTTTTTAAGATATGTAAAATATGATACGCAATCCGATGAAGAATCAACTTCCTTTCCCAGCAGTGCAAAACAGAAAATAATTTCGGCTGATCTTGCCAAAGAGCTAAAAGGGATGGGGCTTAAAGATGCCCATATGGATGAGAATGGTTATGTTTTGGCTACACTTCCATCCAATACAGAGAAGAAGATTCCCATAATCGCATTCATAGCTCATGTAGATACTTCACCTGCAGTATCAGGAGAAAATGTTAACCCAATTATTCATAAAAACTACCGTGGAGGAGATATTCAGCTTCCAAGTGACCCGCACCAGGTTATTAAAGCTAGTGAAAATCCTGATCTTAAGAACATGATCGGGTATGATATAATAACAACTGACGGTACTACATTATTGGGGGCCGATAACAAAGCGGGTGTTGCTGAAATTATAGATGCTATAAACTATTTCCTCTCTCATCCTGAAGTAAAGCATGGTGAAATTAAAGTCTGCTTTACCCCTGATGAAGAAGTTGGACGGGGTACTGAAAAGATCAATCTTCCAAAGCTTGGAGCACAATACGGTTATACAATAGATGGCTCAAGCAGAGGTGAGGTTGAATCTGAAACATTCAGTGCCGATGGAGTGGTTATCAAATTCCATGGAAAAAACATCCATCCCGGATACGCAAAAGGGAAGATGATTAATGCAGTAAGAATAGCTGCAGATTTTCTTGAAAGCCTTCCGAAGGATAGGCTATCACCAGAGACTACAGACAAGCGGGAAGGTTATGTTCACTGCACAAATGTTAATAGCAATGAAGAACTTGCAATTTTGAAGTTTATCATCAGGGATTTTGAGGCTTCAAAGCTCAAAGAATATGAGGATTTCCTGAAAGACCTTGCAGAGAAAACCACAAAAAAATACCGGGGGACAAGGCTGGATTTTGAAGTTACGGAGCAATACAGGAATATGAAAGAAATCCTGGATAAAAATCCGCAAGTAGTAAATTATGCAATCCAGGCAATGAAAAACCTTGCAATTGAGCCGATTTTATCTCCAATAAGAGGGGGAACAGATGGATCAAGGTTATCCTTTATGGGGCTTCCGACTCCAAATATTTTTGCAGGAGAGCACAGCTTCCACTCGAAACTGGAATGGATCTCAATACAGGATATGGAAATGGCGGTACTTGTAATTGTTGAAATTGCAAAAATCTGGGAAGCGAAGAATTAAATACTATCCCAATATTAAAAATGAAAAGGCTGCTTCGGCAGCCTTTTTAAGAGTTCATGGGAAAAGTTGAAATTGACAATCATCTGAAACAATTCGGAAGATAAAAGGGATAGGAAAAGAAGATTCTTAATAATAATTTTACGAATAATTATTATTGGAATTTATGGATTACATTAAAAAGCCTGAACTTATGGCGCCTGCCGGAGACTGGACAATGTTAACGGCCGCAGTAAATAAGGGTGCCGATGCTGTTTATTTCGGGGTGGACAAGCTTAATATGAGATCCAAAGCTGCGAACTTCACAATGGATGAGCTGCCTGATATTGTTTCCTTCTGCAAAGAGAAAAATGTTACAACTTATTTAACGTTGAATTCCATAATAAAAGAGGAGGAAATAAGTGAACTTGATGAAATTATTCCATCCGCAAAGAGAGACGGGATTGACAGGATAATCTGCTGGGATTTAGCGGTTATTCAAAAGTGCAAAGAATATGAAATCCCATTTTGTATTTCAACGCAGGCATCTATTTCAAACTCTCAAAGCGCTGCTTTTTATGAATCTTTGGGAGCCGTAAGAATTGTACTTGCAAGAGAATGTTCTCTTAAAGATATTAAAAAAATACGTATGTCTACCAATGTTGAAATAGAAGTATTTATACATGGAGCAATGTGTATTGCAGTGAGCGGAAGATGCTTTATGAGTCATCATCTTTTCGGTAAAAGCGCAAACCAGGGGGAATGCATACAACCATGCAGAAGAGAATATGAGGTATATGACAGCGCAATTAATAAATCAATGATAATCGGAACAGACTACGTTCTTTCCCCTAATGATCTATGCTCAATAGAATTTATTGATCAGCTAATAGAAGCGGGAATTAATTCATTCAAAATAGAGGGAAGAAAGAGGAGCCCTGAATATACGGCTAAAACTGTATCGGTTTACAGGAAAGGAATAGATCTTTTTTTTGAAAATAAGCTTGATAAGGAAGTAAAGAAAGAACTCCTTGCAGAACTGGAGACAGTTTATAACAGAGGATTTTCAACAGGATTTTATTTCGGCACTCCAAGTTCTGAGGATTATGCGGATATTTACGGCAGCAATGCAACAACAAGAAAAGATTATATAGGGAAGGTGCTGAACTATTATAAGAAAGCCAATGCGGCATATATTCAAATTGAAACAGGAAAGATTGAGGTATCGGATAATATCCTAATAGTAGGTCCGACATCTGGAGTGGTAGAAGTTAATGTTGAAAATATTATTAAGGATGATAGCTCTATTCCAGTTGGAGAAAGAGGAGACAAAGTAACGTTCCCTTGCTCACAGCTTGTCCGACCGCATGATACGGTATATAAAGTAGTAAATCTAGTTGATGGTTAAAAGCAGGGAAACCAATTACTACCTAATTATTTCTTTTGCAATAAAGCTTCATTTTCGGAATAAAGTTTTATACTATCGCGGATAACCTTAAACGCTTCATCTTTACCAAAGAATTCTTCAACGATTACGTGCTTATGTTCGAGTTTTTTATAATCCTCAAAGAATCTTCTCAGTTCAACCTCTGTATGGGGAGGCAGTTCAGACATTTCATTTATATAATTAACACCCATATCATTTTTAGCGACTGCAATAATCTTATCATCCTCCTCATCATCATCAATCATGCGCATAACGCCGATTACTTTAGACTCAATAATGCATAGGGGGAACACATCAATTGAACAAAGGACTAAAATATCAAGGGGATCGCGGTCATCGCAATAAGTTCTTGGTATAAAGCCATAATTAGCGGGATAATGAACAGAAGAATATAATACACGGTCAAGCCTCAGGAGTCCGCTTGCTTTATCAAGTTCATATTTTCCTTTAGAGCCTTCAGGAATTTCAATAATTGCATTAACAAACATTGGGGCTGCTTCTCCCGGATTAACGCTGTGCCATGGATTAAATTCTATACTCATAATTACCTAATTAAAAACTTATAAATATTAACTGTACTAAGATAAATATGGGAAGGAGAACTATCAGGGAGAATTTGAAAATATAGCTAAAGAAGTCGGGCATTTTGATATTATTATCTTCAGCAACAGCTTTTACCATAAAGTTAGGACCGTTACCTATGTATGTCATAGATCCGAAAAAAACTGAGCCCAGACATATCGCGCGCAAAGATTCTTCTGCTATGCCGGCTTTCATATTTCCGGAATGAACGCCTAAACCCAAAGCAAGAGAATGGAAAGTGACGGCAGTAGGAGTATTATCCAGGAAGCTGCTCAATAACCCTGAATAATAATAAAACTGATGAGGCATGGTAATACCAAGATT
>OCZT010002514.1_pt1 | contig 18898 bp, 13 predicted proteins | sample 1539031 | NCBI WGS metagenome assembly OCZT01 (sample SAMEA3539308, study PRJEB22396) | soil metagenome | biome: tundra; feature: field; material: soil | place: USA | collected 2010-05 | depth 0.15 m | reverse complement strand
CAACAACCACAAGGGATCGCGGCCCTCAGATCAGTGCTAGGCCAGGTAACTTCGGGTTAGGACGGGCGCGAACGATCGCGCTCGGCGGCGATCTGCACGGCGCCGAGGACTTCGTTGCGTGGGGGGCAATCGACCGCGTCCTGCCCGCCGACGAGCTGCGTGCTGAAGCGGAGAAATTTGCACGCAGGCTCGCGGCTGGGCCGACGCGCGCGTTCGAGGTGGTCAAGGATCTTGCTCATGCCTACGTGGAGGATGGGATCGCCGGAGCGGACAAGCTGCTGCTGGAGACCGCGGTCGGTCTGTTCGATACCGACGACGCCCGCGGCGGCATCGAGACTTTCCTCGCCTCGGGGCCGGGCAAAGCAACGTTCGCAGGACGTTGACGGGCACGCCCACGCGTTGGCGCGGCGCGCGAGACGCGCGAGCAGTCCCAGGGCCATCGCGACGCGTCGGGAGGACGGATTTGCCACCTGTCCCGGCACGTGGGGGAAAGGCGCCTCGAAGAGAACGCCACATGCCAGGGGTACCGTCGCCCAGCATGACGCCGGATACCGACGCAGCCGCGTCGATCGGGCGGCGGAGCGCCGTCGCGCAGTCGCGCTGGCGCGCCACTACCGCGAGGCCGAAGGTCTGCCGATCGCACAGATCGCGAAGCGCCTGGGTCGTTCGCCGGCGACGGTGAAGGCGTACTTCTACGACCCGACCGGAGAGAAGGCGCGGGCGGTCAAGGCTCGCTACCAGGGGGTGTGTCGCGGCTGCGGCGCGTACACGCAGCCGCGGGGCGGGAAGGGGGACGTCTGCGCCTACTGCAAGGGATGCCACCCCGGCGCGATCCAGTCGCGGTGGACGCGCCAGCGCGTGCTCGAAGCGATGCGGGCCTGGCACTCGCGCTACGGCAGCCTGCCGTCGTCGTACGATTGGTCGCGCACTCACGCCCTCCGTCGCGGGGGGGAGGCGCTTGAGCGCCTCACCGACGGGGAGTGGCCCTCCGCGAGTGTGGTCACCAACATCTACGGAAGCTGGGCTGAGGCGCGTGCGGCCGCGGACCACGGTGCAGCGACGCGCGAGCGTGCCGAGGTCGTCGGCCGACTCGGTGCCGCGTCGGCCTGACGCGGCACCGGCGAGCCACGCAGATCGGTGGTAGCAGGGGTTCTGCGGGTCTCGCCCTGTACTTCGATTACATGAGCGTGCAGCGTAATGGTGCGACCGCAACGTCGGCCGTGGCCGAGCTCACGCCGAAGGGCGGCGCGGTACGAGGCCGCCCGGTCGTCCGAGCACCGCGTGACGATCAGCTGCCCGATCCCCTCGTAGATGAGCTTGCCGACAAGCTCTCGAATCGCCTTGCCGACCGGCTGGCGGACCGACGCGTGGGGAGGATGGCCGACCTAGCCAACCGGGACGAAGAGGACCGCAATCACGTGCCGCGGGTCCCCGACGGCGCCAAGTACGCGACCGTCGACCAGCTCGCTGCCCGGTATCAGCTATCGGTTCGGTGGGTCGAGTCACGAGCGGCGAACCTCGGCGCAACGCCAATCAGCGACACCACGAACTCGAAGCTCCGGTACCACCTCGCGACCGCGGATGCGTACATGGAGGCGACGCCGAGCTCCGACCCGGGCTCGCGGCACCGGCGGCCGCAAGCCCAAGCCGCGGAAGCGGACTCGCACCCGTACCGGGCGACCGCTGCTCGACGTCGAGTGAATCGCCTCAGCCCGGCTCTTCGCCGGCTCCCGCGAGCCAGGCCACGACTTGTGCCCGCGCGTCGGGATCGCGCGGAAAGGTCTGCTGGTAGGCCTCGAGCGTCATCTTGGCCGACTTGTGACCGGCCTGGCCCATCGCCCAGCGCTGGTTGCGGTCCGCCCACGCCCAATACGTCATCGCGGTCCGCCTGAACATGTGCGGTGTCACGCGGACTGCGGTCGGATTTCCGTCGGCGTCGACGCGCGCGGGCAACGGGCGTTGCCCGCGTTCCTCCAAGAGATGAGCGCCGAGCTCGAGCACCGGCGCCAGCAGGCGGTTGCGGACGTTGTTGCGGTCGCGCTTGGTGCCAGCGGCCGACGCCCAGATGTAGTCGCTGGGGCGAGGCTCAAGCTCGGCGCGACGACGATCGAGCGAAATGCGGACGATCGCGGGCAGCTCCAGATGCCGCCGGCCGGCGCTCGTCTTCGCCTCGGGGATGAAGAGGCCCTGCGCTGAGAGGTCCCGCCAGCGGGCAGCGCAGAACTCCGACACGCGTGGTCCCAAGAGGCCGAGGGCCAGCACTGCGCTATAGCGCCCGAGCTGCGCGTACGCGTCCTGCGCCGGATTGGCGTCGAGCGTCTGGGCTGCGTCGAGCAGCGCCTGCATCTGAACCGGGTGCAGCCACTCGCGGCTCGGATCACCTCGCGGGAGCGAGCAGCCCTGCGTGGGGTCGTCGATGCCGAGCTTGTAGCGGCGGTTCGCCATCCGCACGATGTCGCGCATCCGGGCCAGGCAGCGATTGATCTCGTTGTTGCTGAGCCCCCGGGAGGAGAGGCTGATGAGCCCCCTGGCCGACGGGGCGAGGATCGTGTGATGCCCGCCTCGCTGCCCGTATCGACAGAGCAGGTGCCATTCCTCGGCGTCGAGCTGCGGCCTGATCAACTCGGGATCGCTGCGGACGTCGCTGGCGAGCTCGGCGAGCGTATCGGCGATGTCCTGTAGCACGGCGCGCTCGGCCTGCTTGGTCGAGACGAACCTCAGCATCAAAGCCTCGTCAATCTCGGCGAGCGCGCGGTCCACCGTCCGCTCGTCATCCGTGTAGGCGAGAAACGGGAGCAGGTGCTTGACGACCGGGGATCGATAGGCGGAGACGGTGTTCGGATTCTGGTATCGGCTGAGCGCCTCGACGTAGTCGGTCGCGGCCTCGCGGACCGTCAGCGGCCCCGCGGCCTCGCCGGCGGACTCGCCGTTGCCGGCACCTGGGATCAGCGCAGTCCAATCCTGCCGCAGCTGCGCGGCCGGCAGCAGCTTGTGCTCGAGCAGCTTCCTGGCCCGCGCCTCGCTCCACTCGGACACCGGTCCGAGCATGCGGCGCTCGGTGCGGATCTTCACGTCAACGACGAGCGTGTCGTCGGCCAGACGGCGGGTCAGGATGCTGCCGGAGAGGGGCTTCGGCACGAGGGGCCTCTCGTACGTTTAGTGAACGGGAATCGTGAACGACGATACCACCGCACATGAGCCGGATCGGTCCTCCAAACAGAAACTCCCGTATTTACGGGGCTTTCCTAATGGGCACGGCTGGGCTCGAACCAGCGACCTCTCGCGTGTGAAGCGAGCGCTCTCCCACTGAGCTACGCGCCCTGAGCGAGCGATTTTACGCGCGCTGCAGTGCAGACGATGAGCGGGTGCCTACAGCCGGACCAGGTTCGCGCCGCGCAGTCCGCGGGTCACGCCGCGCAGGTCGACGAACAGCTGCGCCTCCTGGGCGATCGCGCGGTGATCGATGCCGGGATGGGCGGTGACCATCACGACGCCGTCCGCCTCCGGCAGGATCTCGGAGAGCGGTTCGCTGAACAGGCCCAGCTCCGGGAGCTCCGGGACGAACGGATCGTGGTAGGAGAGCAGTGCGCCGCGCTCGGCGAGCTCGGCCATGATCCGCAGCGCCGGCGACTCGCGGATGTCGCCCACCCCGCCCTTGTAGCTGACGCCGAGGATCACGATCCGCGAGCCCTTGACCGGCTTGGTCATGTCGTTCAGCGCGCGTTCGATCCGCTCGACGCAGTGCGAGGGCATCTGCTGGTTCATCTTCCCGGCCAGCTCGATGAACTCGGTCGCCATGTGGAACTCGCGCGCGCGCCACGTCAGGTAGAATGGATCGACCGGCAGGCAGTGGCCGCCCATCCCGGGGCCCGGCTCGAAGCGCATGAACCCGTATGGCTTGGTGGCGGCCGCGTCGACCACCTCCCAGATGTCGATCCCCATTCGCTGGGCGAGGATCGCGAGCTCGTTGACCAGCGCGATGTTGACCGAGCGGAAGATGTTCTCGAGCAGCTTCGTCAGCTCGGCGGCCTCTGGCGAGGAGACGCGCACGATGTGATCGCAGATTTGCCCGTACAGCGCCGCGGCCCGTTCGGTGCACTCGTCCGTGATCCCGCCGACCACCTTGGGGGTGTTGCGCAGCGTGTAGTCGGTCCGACCGGGATCGACGCGCTCGGGCGAGAACGCGACGTTCAGTCCGGCCCCGACGCGCAGGCCACTGAGCTCGAGCAGGGGCAGGAGCTGCTCGCGCGTGGTCCCCGGATAGGTGGTCGACTCGAGTACCACGAGCTGCCCGCGCTGAAGCACATTGCCGAGCGCCCGGCCGGCGGAGACGAGCGGCCCCAGATCGGGCTCGCGGTTCGCCGTCAGCGGGGTCGGAACGCAGATCAGGACCGCATCGGTACGCGCCAGCGGGGCGAAATGGGTCGACGGTTCGAGCGACGGCAGCACCGCACGCAGCTGCTCGGATGGGATGTCCTCGATGTAGGACTCGCCGGCTTTGATCGCGGCAACTCTCCCCTCGTCGATGTCGACCGCGACCACCTGCTCGCCGGCCTGCGCAAACGCAACCGCCAGCGGCAGCCCGACGTAACCGAGTCCGATGACCCCAATCGACATGCCCGTCACCCTATCGATTGGGGGCTCGAACCGGGCGACCGGCTTATGTCCACCTGCGTCCAGGCGAGCTAGCAACAAAGATCACCCGGCGCGAGTACGGGTGCCAGCTCTGCGTTCCTTGTACATGGAGGTAAAAGGTGTTGTCGTCGTTGAGGATGCCGGTTCCCAGTCCGGCTCCGCGCGCGCCGGGCGACTGGAGGCGTCGGCGCACGTCGCAAACCGGCCGATCGCCGACCACGTCCTCGACGTGCTCGAGTCCGCCGGCGTCCACGAGATCGTGGTCGCGTCCTCGAACGAGCACGCGCGCGACATCCGCGAATGCCTGGCGCCGCGTGAAGCGCTCGGCGGCTTCCGGATGCACTACTTGCAGCAGCCAGGGCCGATCGACATCGCCGGCGCGCTGAGCCTGGCCGCACCGGTCATCGGCGGGGCGCCGTGCATCGTGCACCTCGCCAGCGGGCTGCTCGACGAGCCGCTCGAGCCGGTGATGGACCGAGTCCTCGGCGACTCGCCCGATGTGGTCCTGATCCTCCACCAGGGGCTGGCGCCGCACGAGCACCTGAGCCCGGCGACACAGGAAATGCTGAAGCTCGCGGAGCTCGATCCCGAGCGCGCGGCACTGAGCATGGCCGGGGTGTGCCTGTTCGGCCCGGAGGCCCTCTCCCGCGCGAGCACGGCGAACTGGCGAGCCGGAAGCGACATCGACGTGACGATGGTCGCCGAACGGATCGAGTCCGCCGGCGGGAGCCTGCATCTGCTGCCGGTCAGCGCGTGGCGCAGCTACGCCGGGGACCCACTTGACCTGCTCGAGCTCAATCGGATCGCGCTCGACCGCCTGCGGCCGGAGATGCCGCCGCCGAGCAACCACGGCAATCGGATCGAAGGCCGCGTGCTGATCCACGAGCACGCTTCCGTGCGCGCCAGCGTGATCGTCGGGCCGACGGTGATCGGGCCCGGCGCGCAGGTCGCTGACGCGTACATCGGCCCGTACACCTCGGTCGGCGCCGGCGCCAGGATCGAAGGCGCGGAGATCGAGCGCTCGATCGTCGCCGCCGGCGCCAGCATCACGCACGTCGGGGGCCGGCTGGTGGCCAGCGTTGTCGGCCGTGACGCCCGCGTCTTCAGAGATTTCTCGCTGCCTCGAGCGTTACGCCTGCGGGTCGGCGACGGAACCGTCGTCGGGCTGTGCTGAGCACCTAGCTCGTTGCGTGTGAGCGTCCGCTGAGCTAGGCAGACGTACGCGCTACGCGCGTGCCCGCCGCGCCGCCCCCGCCCGTGAACTCGCGGAGGCGAGTCTCACGCTGCGAGGGGCTCTTGGTGCTGCGCCTGCACCGCCGCGCGGACGATCGTCTCGACCCGCGCCCCGGCATCCTCCCAGGAGCGGCTGGCCACGCTCGCGGCCGCCTTCGCGGCCGCTGCAACGCGCTCGGGTGGCGGACGCTCGACCAGTTCGCTCAGCGCTTCCGCGAGCGCGAACGGCGTCCCTTCGGCATATACGACATGCCGGTTGTCGAGTACGACTCGGTTGTGCTCGGCGTCGTTGACCACCGGGATGCAGCCCGCACCGAGCATCTCGTAAGGCACGAGCGACACGTTCGTCGCCGACAGCACGAGGCCCGCAATGCAGCGGTTGTACAGGGCGCCCAGCGCCGGCGGGGTCAACAGCCCATGATCGATCGTGCGGAACGCCAGCCGGCCCGCGGGTTCTCCGAAGGTATGAATGTCGACCTCGGGGTGTCGCGCGGCGAACAGGTCGAGCGTGATCACCGCCAGCTCGTGCGCCCGGCGGGGCGTGGTCGGCCGGGAGTAGTAGCAGACGCCCAAGCGATCCCGTTCACCGTCGATCGAGCGGTCGAGCGAGTAGCTGTCGAGATCGCAGCCGAAGTCGAAGTGGTCGGCCGGCATTCCGAACTCCTGGCGCAGTCGGCCTGCCAGCCAACGTCCGGCGGTGACGCCGTGGAACCCAAACCGGTAGGTGGCCTCCGCGAGCATCGCCTCGCTTCCCGCGGGGAAGAAGGAGGGCTCATAGTCCTGTACGAGGTACAGGCGGGCGCCGGGCGCGGGCGAGGCGAGCACGGCGTATGCGGTCATCCAACCGGTCGCGAAGATGGCGTGCGCGTCCTCGATGCCCTCGCGCAGATCGCGGATCTCCGCGCCGACCCATGGCCATCCGCCGCGGATCGTGCGCCGATGCTGCTCCAGCGACCATCCGTGACGGTCTTGGAGATAGATCACGCACTCGTGCCCGGCGCGCTCGAGTGCCGCGACCATCCGGAACATCGTCGTGTGGCCGCCCGAGCCCTCGCCCGGGGGGACACAAACCCATGCGACTTTGAGCGGCCGATCCGATCGGAAGGGCATCGGCCCCGGCAGCTCCCACCCGGACGCGGCGATCTCGGCGGCGCGCAGCAAGTCTGCGCGCGCCACGGGCAACTTGCCGTAGCCGGGAGCGGACAGGGTCCGGGAAGCTCGGTCGAACAGCCGCGCCGCAACCGCCGCGCCGCCCTCACTGCGCAGGAGGCGCCGGGCCTGGCGGATTCGCTCGGCTGGGCTCGGGCGGCTCATGCTGCCGCCCAGGGGTAGGTTGCGCGTCGTCTTTTCTTGGACAAAGGTGTTAAACCTCGCACGATTAACGTGGCCGACGCGACGCTGCTTGCGCCCGTGTCGTCGCGGCCCCGCCACCGCTGTGAGCGCGAGAATCGACGGTGCGAAACCGTTGGTTTGGCGCGGTGTCCGATCATCAGCTTGAAGCAGGCGGCCACGCTGACCGGGACCTGTCCCGCGAGGCGCTGCGGGCCGCAACCCTGAGTGGCCTGCGCTGGGTGACGGTGGCTCGAATGGTAGTCGAGCTGATGCTGATGGCCTCGATGGTCCTGCTCGCGCGGATCATCCCGCCGGCCGCGTTCGGCCCCTACGCCGTTGCGGTGGTTGTCCAGGAGCTTGCCATCGGCATCCAGGAGCAGGGCATCGGCAGCGCGCTCGTACAGCGCGTGACGGTGCGGCGCGACCACCTCCAGGCTGGGCAGGCGCTCGGGATCCTGAGCGGTGTGATGCTCGCGGTGCTCATCTACATCGTCGCGCGGGTGGCGGTCAAGCCGCTGTTCGGCGCCCCCACGGCCTCGCTGATCGCACTCTCCTCTCCGCTGTTCATCATCTACGCCCTGGGCATCGTCCCCGCCGCGACCCTGCGCCGAGAACTTGCGTTCAGGCGGCTGAGCCTGATCGACCTGCTGAACTCGGGAGTGCGGATCGCGATCTCGGTCGGCCTCGCGCTAGGCGGGCTGGGGGCCAAGTCGCTGGTCTACGGCTCGATCGCGGCCGGCGCAGCGACCAGCTTCGCACTATGGGCCAGCGCCCCTCCACCTGTTCCATTGCTGCGCAGGCGGGCTGTGCGGGACATCCTCGGCTATGGAACGTCGGCCTCGCTTGCGTCGATCAGCTGGACGGGATTTCGCAACTGCGACTACGTGATCATCGGCGCCCGGCTCGGCACCTTGCAGGCCGGCCTGTACTTCCGTGCCTACAACCTCGCGGTCGAGTACCAGAAGAAGATCAGCGCGGTGATGTCGACGGTGGCGTTCCCGGTGCTGGCGCGCATCGGCACGCCCGACGAGCTCGAGCAGCTGCGCGGCCAGATGGTGCGGCTGCTTGCCGTGGTGCTGTTCCCGCTACTGACGATCATGTCGATCGTCGCGCCGGTGCTGATCCCGTGGCTCCTCGGCCACGCCTGGGCCCCAGCGGTGGTACCGACGCAGATTCTCGCGATGGGCGGAGCGGTGACCCTGATGATGGACACCGCGGGCGTAGTGCTGATGGCCAGCGGCCGGTCCCGGGCGATGCTCGGGTTCGGCGTGGGGCACTTCCTGGCGTATGCCACGGTCGTATGGTTCGTCTCGCCGTACGGGATCTCGGCGGTCGCGATCGGAGCCGCCGTCGTACACACCGCGTTCCTGTTCGTCAGCTACACGGTGATGCTCTGGGGCTCGCCCGACCGCCCGGTGCGGATGATCTTGAGCGAGGCCACCCCCGCGGTGGTCTCCTCGCTGGCGATGGCGGCCGTGGCCGTGCCCGAGTCGATCGCGCTCTCGGCTGTGCACACGCCGGCGTTCGCGCAGCTGGTGCTGGTGGGGATCCCGGCGACCGCCGCTTACCTGCTCACGCTCCGGCTCGTGTTCCCGTCGGCCTGGCAAGAAATGTGCGGCAACCTCGGGCGGATCCTGCGCCTCGATCGGCTCCCGCGCTTCCGCCGGCGCGCCTCCGCCTCACTCGGCGTGACCAACCCCAACTCATCCGCCCAGCCCTGCGGCGCGAGTACGTTCTGCCGCGAAGTACCGGACGTGGCGGCCGACGCCGACCCGGAGACGGGCTATGCAGTCTTCTCCACTTCGGGAGGCAATCCAAGCTGGGGAGTCACTGGTGGTACCAGCGCCGCGGCCCCGCTGTGGGCCGCGGCGGCACTCGCCAATGCCTCCGGCACCTGCCGGGGCCTTCCGATCGGGTTCGCCAACCCCTCCCTGTACCAGATCGCCGCCACCAGCTACCTGAACAACTTCACCGACATCACGACCGCAAGCCCGATCAGCCGGGAGGGCAACAACGACGCGCTCTCGCAGTTCAACATCAGCAGCAACCCAAACGATCTGTTCCCGATCGCGACCGGCTACGACATGGCCACCGGCCTGGGCTCGATGATCGCACCGCACCTTGCCGCGACGCTTTGTTCCCTGCGCGCCCCGGTGTACAAGGTCTCAGTGCCCCACCCGGGCAATCAGACCACGGTCGTCAAGCAGGGCGTTGCACTCCAGATCAGCGCCACCGACTCCGGCGGTGCCTCGCTGAGCTACAGTGCGACCGGTCTGCCGCCGGGCCTGGCGATCAACCCCGGCAACGGGCTGATCAGCGGCACGCCGACGGTTCCGGGCAACTACACCGTCACCGCTACCGCTACCGACGGCTTCACCAACAGCAACCGCACGAGCTTCAACTGGGCGATTATCACGCCGCAGCCGCCGACGTTCGCCGGCGGCTCGCTGGGCAATGTGGCCAAGGGCAAGGCGAAGCTCAGCTTCAAGCTCACCGTCGGCACGTTTGAGCCACCGATCAAGTCGTTCAGCGTTTCGCTGCCCAGCGGATTGAGCTTCGCCAAGACGGCCAAGACGCTCGGCAAGCACATCGTGCTCAATGGCGCTAACGGCATGCGCGCCAAGTACAGCTTGAAGCTGAGTCACGGCGTGCTGACGGTCACCCTGAAGAGCAGCCAAAACCAGCTCTCCTTCTCGATCGCGCCGCCCGCCACGTTGGTCAGCGGCAGCCTGGCCGGCGAGGTCAAGCATCGCCAGGTTAAGAGGCTGAGCGTGGTCGTCAAGGTGGTCAACAGCAGCGGAGCGACGACCAAGCTGACGCTTAAACTCAAGGTGTAGGCAGGGTCAGCGCGGGCCGAGGGCGACCCCCTCGGCGCGCGCTGGCTCTGGGACCAGCGATCGAGGAGACGGGACCATGCGTCGAAGGGGCAGAGGGGTCGTCCGGGCAGCGGTCTCTGTTCTGGCCCCATGGGCGATGCTCGGCCTGACCGCCGCATCGGCTGCCCACGCCGCCTCGCCGGCCTCCAGTCCGACCCGGATTGGGTCAGCGCGGGCGCTACCGCGCGGCACGGTCGTCACCGGCGCTGCGCCTGCGAGGACCATGCTGCGGTTGACCGTCGCCCTGGAGCCCCGGGACCCAAACGGCCTGAGGGCCTTGGCGACCGACGCCTCGACGCCCGGCACACCCGCGTATCGCCACTACCTGAGCTTGGCGCAGTTCTCGCGGCGCTTCGGCGCTACCGCGTCGCAGACCGGAGCCGTGCAGGCGGCGCTGCGAGCACGCGGTCTGGTGGTTGGTCCGGTCACCGCGAATGGTCTGACGCTGCCGGTGACGGGTACTGCTGCGCAGGTGGAGCAGGCATTCTCGACTTCCATCTTGGAGGTCAGGACGCCCGGCGGCTCGATCGACTACGCCAACGCGCAGGCGCCGGCGCTGCCTCGAAGCGTCGCCGCCGACGTGCAGGCGGTAACGGGACTCGACGATCTGGCGCTGGAACGTCCGCAGAACGTCGAGGTCGCCGGTCACGTTCTGCGGGCGCCGGCATCGGCGCCGCACGTGGTCACCGGAGGACCACAGCCGTGCTCGGCGGCCAGTGCCGCCGCACAGCATCCGGGCGGCTACACCGCCGACGCCGTCGCGTCCGCGTATCAGTTCGCCGGCCTCTACGGCGGCGGCGATCAGGGTGCGGGACAGACGGTCGCTTTGGTCGAGCTGGAGCCGTACAGCCCGGCTGACATCGCCACCTACCAGTCCTGCTATGCGACTGGCGTCCCGGTTTCGAACGTCGACGTCGATGGCGGGCCGGGTGCCTACACGCCGGGAGTCAGCAACGACGACGAGGCGGCGCTGGACATCGAGCAGCTGATCGGGCTGGCTCCCAAGGCGAGCGTGGTCGTCTACCAAGCGCCGGACACCGGTGCCGCAGCGCTCGCCGTGATGTCGCAGATCGTCTCGGACGACAGCGCCAAGGTTGTCGCAACGTCTTGGGGGGTGTGTGAGGCAGTCGCGGGCACTAGCCAGATGAGCTCCGAGAACACGTTGCTTCAGGAGGCGGCCGCGCAAGGCAGAGCTTCTTCGCCGCGTCGGGCGACAGCGGCTCGGCGGCCTGTTACCAGTCCGATCACACCAAGATCGGCCTGTCGGTCGCAGACCCCTCCAGTCAGCCGTTTGCGATCGGCGTCGGCGCCACCAGCCTGTACTCCGACGGTGCCAACGGGCCGACCCTGTACACGCCAGGACAGGCGGCGCTGGAGAGCGTGTGGAATGACGGGACCGACAGCACGGGTCAGGCCAGCGCCACGACCGGAGGCATCTCCACGAGGTGGGGGATGCCGTCGTATCAGTCCGGTGCGGCCGCGTCGGTGGGAGTCGTGAACGCCTACTCATCCGGTACACCCTGCGTCATGACCTCCGTGTGTCGCCAGACGCCCGATGTCAGCGCCGACGGCGATCCGGCGACCCCCTATGTCATCTTCGCCAACGGCGTCTGGGTGGGTCTCGGCGGGACCAGCGCGGCGGCGCCCGTGTGGGCGGCGCTGACGGCGTTGGTGAACGCGTCGCCCGTGTGCCGGGGGGTTCCCGTCGGCTTCGTCAACCCGGCGCTGTACGGGATCGCCGGCGTCGCCTATGCGAGCAGCTTCCACGACGTCGCCCTCCCCAGTCCGATCAGCCACCTGGCCAATAACGACGCGATCGGCGCCAATGGCGGCCTCTATCCGGTCACCGCCGGCTACGACATGACGACCGGGCTCGGCTCTCCGGTTGCGCCGGCGCTGGCCAACGCGCTGTGTGGCGGCGGCCCAGGATATTCGGTCAGCGTGGCAAGCCCCGGAGCCCAGTCGACGGTCGCCGGTCACGGGGTGCTGTTGCACGTAGAGGCGTCAGTCGGTGGCCCCGCGGCCCTGATCTACGCGGCTACCGGGCTCCCGGCGGGACTGAGCATCAATCCTTTCACCGGTGTCATCTCCGGGTCTCCGAGCGTCGCCGGCGCCTCGTCGGTGACCGTCTCGGCATCGGATGTCTACAACGACACCGGCGCGGCGCAGTTCAGCTGGACGATCGTCAATCCACCTCCGCCGCCGAGGCTCAGGGTCGGAGCCCCGACGGACTCGCGCACGTCGCTGAAGGGCTTGGCCGGGCGGCGGCCGGCGCTGAGTTTCGCGCTACGGTCGGGCAGCAACGCACCGTTGCTGAAGTCGGTCGTGATCTCGCTGCCCTCGGGGCTGGGGTTCTCCAAGTCGTCGACGTCGCTGTCCAAGGGGGTAGTCGTCAGGAACGGTCGCCGGCGGATCAAGGTCAAGACCCATGTCAACCATGAGACGCTGACGATCTCGCTGCTCGGATCCGTGTCAAACGCGACCTTGACCATCGCCGCCCCGGCGATCAGCGTCAGCACCCGCCTAGCGGCCAAGGTACGCCACGACAGGGTCAAGCAGCTCACGGTGGTGCTGCTGGTCACCGACCAACGCAACGAGTCGACGGCTTTCATCGAGCGGATCAAGGTGTGAGCCGCAGCTGCGGAGCCGGGCGGCAACCAAGCTGAGGCTCACGAAGCTGCTCAACCGGCGTTTTGCGCCTGGTTCCAGGTAATTGCTGCTGGACCAACTGTCCCCAAGGGCCATTGACCAGGCTCGTGCAACTGCCCCCAGGGCAATTGCCCAAGCCAATTGCCCTCTGGGCAATTGGCCCTATACTCATGCCGCCCACGCCTCCGAACGCGCGGTGATTCCCGTCGGCTCCGGCGGGTTTTTCTCGTCCAGATCGCCACGAATACAGGTTTTCAAGCCATGCCCAAGGATGTCATCCTCACTCAGGAAGGGCTCGCCAACCTCAAGGCCGAGCTCGACCATCTAGCGACCACACGCCGCCGTGAGGTAGCCGCGCGAATCAAAGAGGCGCGCGAGTTCGGCGACATCTCCGAGAACGCCGAGTACGACGACGCCAAGAACGAGCAGGCCATGCTCGAGGCGCGGATCGCAGCGCTCGAGGACAAGCTGCGCTCGGCGACGGTCGTCGACTCGTCTGATCTCAGCACCGATATCGTCCGCGTGGGCTCGGTGGTCCACGTCAAGGACGAGGCCGGCAAGTCGACGAAGTACACGATCGTCGGTTCGGCCGAGGCCAAGCCCGCCGACATGAAGCTCTCCAACGAGTCGCCGGTCGGAAAGGCGCTGTTGGGCCGCAAGCGCGGTGACCAGGTCAAGGTCACGACGCCCAGGGGCGAGCGCAACCTGAAGATCACCAAGATCGACGTCGACGCCAAGTAGCCGAGTCGGCGCATGGGCGACGAAGGCGTCGGCGAGGGTCGCGTGGGGGACGAAGGCGCCGGCGAGAACGAGCTGCTCGCGACGCGCCGGCGCAAGCTGGAGGCGCTGCGCGCCGCCGGCGTTGAGCCGTTCCCCCATGAGTTCGACGGCGTGGAGCCGATCGCCGCCGTTCGCCAGGCTCATGCCGAGCTGGGCGCGGGGGAGGAGACCACAGTCACGCACCGGGTGGCGGGGCGACTGGCCGCGCGGCGCGGGCAGGGCAAGATGGCGTTCCTCGACCTGGTCGACCGCTCCGGGCGGATCCAGCTGCAGGCGCGGGCCGATGTGCTGGGCGCCGAGGCGATGGAGCGACTGCTGGGGCTCGATCTCGGCGACCTGCTCGGGGTCGACGGCACCGCGTTCTGCTCCCGCCGCGGTGAGCTGACGCTGCGGGTCGACGGCTTCACGGTGCTGGCCAAGTCACTGCGTCCGCCGCCGGAGAAGCACCACGGCCTGACCGACGTCGAGACGCGCTTTCGCCACCGGGAGCTCGACCTGCTCGCCAACGAGGAGGCCCGGGAGCTGTTCGTCACGCGCGCCCGCGTGATCTCCACCGTGCGGCGGTTCCTTGACGACGAGGGCTTCATCGAGGTCGAGACGCCCGTCCTGCAGCCTCTTTACGGCGGCGCGATGGCGCGACCGTTCATCACTCACCACAACGCGCTGGACCGTCAGCTGTACCTGCGGATCGCCACCGAACTCTACCTCAAGCGGCTGATCGTCGGCGGATTGGAGCGCGTGTACGAGCTCGGCAAGAACTTCCGCAACGAGGGTGTCGACACGACGCACAACCCTGAGTTCACGGTGCTTGAGTGGTACGAGGCCTACGCCGACTACCTGGACGTTGCGCAACGCTGCGAGCGGCTCGTACACGCGGTCGGACTGGCGGTCGGTTACGCGGGCGAGCTGAACCTGACCCCGCCCTGGCGGCGCGAGACCCTGGCCGGTTCGATCCTCGATCGCACGGGGGTCGACATCCTGGCTCACCGGGAGCGCGACGATCTGGCAGCCGCGATGCGCGCCGGGGGGCTCCAGGTCCCCGGCCAGGACACATGGCCACAGCTGGTCGACGAGCTCGTCTCCAAGCACGTGGAGCCGACCCTGATCGAGCCGACGTTCCTGCTCGATTACCCGGTCGAGATCTCGCCCCTGGCCAAGCAGCACCGTGAGACGCCGGGTCTGGTGGAGCGCTTCGAGGCGTTCATCGGCGGGATAGAGATCGCCAACGCCTTCACCGAGCTCAACGACCCGGACGAGCAGCGCCGGCGGTTCGAGGGTCAGCGCCGACTGGCGGCGGCCGGCGACGAGGAGGCCCAACCCTATGACGAGGGCTTCATCCAGGCGCTCGAGTACGGGATGCCGCCGACCGGCGGGATCGGGATCGGCATCGACCGGCTGGTGATGCTGCTGACCGGGCGGCGCTCGATCCGGGAAGTCGTGCTGTTCCCGGCGATGCGCGACTAGTGGCTCCCGCACACACTCTCGACCACTGGCGATGAACCGCCGCGCCTGGCTCGCGTTCGCGGCGATGTCGGTTATCTGGGGCGTCCCGTACCTGTTCATCAAGATCGCGATCGAGCACGGAATGCCGCCCGGTTCGCTGGCCTGGGCCAGGGTCGCGCTGGGGGCGCTGGTGCTGCTGGCGCTGTCGCGGCGGGCCGGCACGCTGGGGACCGTCAAGGGGCGCTGGCGCTGGATCGCCGCCTATGCGGTAGCCGAGATCTCGATCCCGTTCACGATGATCGCCAACGGCGAGCAGCATGTGCCCTCGTCGCTGGCCGCGATCATCATTGCCTCGGTGCCGCTGATCGGAGCGGTTCTGGCGATCCGCTTCGATCACTCCGAGCGACCGACCCCGATCCGCGCCTTGGGGCTGGCGATCGGCTTCTCGGGCGTGATCGCGCTGGTCGGCCTGGACATCGCCGGCAATGGCACGGAATTGCTCGGAGCCGCGGCGATCCTGCTGGCCGCCGTCGGCTACGCGATCGGCCCGATGATCGCCAAGCACCGGCTGGCCGATCTGGATCCGCGCGCGACGATGGGCTGCAGCCTTGCGGTCGCCGCGCTGGTGTTGGCGCCCTACGCCGCGCTGGACCGACCCCACAGGCTGCCATCGGCGGCGGCGATCGCCGCGGTCGTGGTCCTGGGGATCGTCTGCACGGCGATCGCGTTCGTGATCTTCGTGGTGCTGATCCGGGAGGCCGGCACCAGCCGCGCGACGGTGATCACCTACGTCAATCCGGTGATCGCGGTGGCGCTCGGCGTGCTGGTGCTCGGCGAGCATCCGGGGGCGGGCGCCGTCGCCGGATTGCTGCTGATCCTCGCCGGCTCGTGGCTGTCGACCGGTGGCCGCTGGCCGCCGATGCTCGGTCGGCGCATGGCGCCAGGACGGTTTCGCCGCCGCCGGAGGCCGGGGCAAGTCAACATGAACGCCGTGTGAACTGACGCACGCACCGGCGATAACCGGCGCCGGGTAGCCCAGAGCGGCTGTTAGACTTGCGTATGGCCCCAAAGAAGACCGTCAAGGTTCATCCATCTCGGTTATCAGCCGAATACAGATGAGCAGACGGAATCTTCGGCGTCCCCGCAGCCGGTCTTGAGTATTTGACAACGCTGGCAGCGTAGGAGATTGACCAGGAAAACCCACTCGACCGACCTCCGGAAGTATCCGCCACAACACCAGGAAGCCCATGTTCGAGCGATTTACAGAGCGAGCCCGCCAAGTGGTCGTGCTAGCCCAAGAAGAGGCGCGGACGCTCAAGCACAACTACATCGGCACTGAGCACATTCTGCTCGGCTTGTTGCGGGAGGAGGAGGGCCTGGCTGCTCGTGTTCTTGAGTCGCTCGACATAACCGTCGAACGTGTCCGCGCGCAGGTCGTGCGAATCGTCGGTTCGGGCGAAGAGGTCACCTCTGGTCAGATCCCGTTCACCCCGCGCGCCAAGAAGGTCTTGGAGCTGGCCCTGCGCGAGGCGCTGAGCCTCGGTCACAACTACATCGGCACCGAGCACATCCTGCTCGGCCTGGTTCGTGAGAACGAGGGCGTGGCCGCGCGCATCCTGCTCGACTTCGACGCCGACTCGGAGAAGATCCGCAACGAGGTGATCCGGATGCTGTCCGGTCCGGGGAGCCGTCAGCGCGGTTCAGGCGCTGGCGCGGCGGGAGCCGCGGGCCCCGGCGAGGGCAAGAAGTCCTCCAAGCTGCTGGATCAGTTCGGCCGCAATCTGACCAAGCTCGCCTCCGAGGGCAAGCTCGACCCGGTCGTGGGTCGTGAGACCGAGATCGAGCGGATCATGCAGATCCTCTCGCGCCGGACCAAGAACAACCCGGTACTGGTCGGCGAGCCGGGCGTCGGCAAGACCGCCGTCGTCGAAGGGCTGGCGCAGCGAATCACCAATGCCGACGTCCCCGAGCTGCTGAAGGGCAAGCAGATCTACACGCTTGACCTGGCGGCGCTGGTTGCCGGCTCCAAGTATCGAGGGGAATTTGAGGAGCGCCTGAAGAAGGTGATGAAGGAGATCACCCAGCGCGGCGACATCATCCTGTTCATCGACGAGCTGCACAACCTGGTCGGTGCCGGTGCGGCCGAGGGCGCGATCGACGCTGCTTCGATTCTCAAGCCTGCGCTCGCCCGCGGTGAGCTGCAGACCGTCGGCGCGACCACGCTCGAGGAGTACCGCAAGTACCTCGAGCGCGACTCGGCGCTGGAGCGGCGCTTCCAGAAGATCATCGTCGACCAGCCCTCCACCGAGGAAACGGTCCAGATCCTCAAGGGCCTGCGTGATCGCTACGAGCAGCATCACAAGGTCAACATCACCGATGCGGCACTCGAGGCGGCCGCCGATCTGGCCGACCGCTACATCTCCGACAGATTCCTGCCCGACAAGGCGATCGATCTGATCGACGAGGCGGCGTCGCGGATGCGGATCAAGTCGATGACCTCCCCGCCGGTCTACCGCGAGCTCGAGGACGAGATCGAGGAGACCCGGCGCGCCAAGGAAGAGGCGATCGAGTCCCAGGAGTTCGAGAAGGCCGCCAACCTCCGTGACACCGAGCGCCGGCTCACGCAGAAGAAGCGCGAGCTCGCGGATCAGTGGGAGGCCGGCGAGTCGACGGAGCGTCCCTCGATCGGCGAGGAGGAGATCGCCGACATCGTCTCGATGTGGACCGGGATTCCGGTGTTCAAGCTGACCGAGGCCGAGACGGCCAAGCTGATGCGCATGGAGGAAGAGCTCCACAAACGCGTGATTGGCCAGCACCCGGCGATCGAGGTCGTCTCCAAGGCGATCCGGCGCTCACGGGCCGGACTCAAGGATCCCAAGCGGCCGACCGGTTCGTTCATCTTCCTGGGCCCCTCGGGCGTGGGCAAGACCGAGTTGGCCCGCACGCTGGCGGAGTTCCTGTTCGGCGACGAGGACACGATGATCCGGATCGACATGTCCGAGTACATGGAGAAGCACGCGGTCTCACGGCTGGTCGGCTCGCCTCCTGGCTACATCGGCTACGACGAGGGTGGTCAGCTCACCGAGGCGGTGCGGCGTAAGCCCTACAGCGTGCTGCTGCTCGACGAGATCGAGAAGGCCCATCCGGATGTGTTCAACATCCTGTTGCAGATCCTGGAGGACGGCCGGCTCACCGATGCCCAGGGACGGACGGTCGATTTCCGTCACTGCATCGTGATCATGACCTCCAACATCGGCGCGTCGGAGATCGCTCGAAACACGCCGCTGGGCTTCGCCGTCTCAGACGACGAGACCGGGATCACCTATGACGATATGAAGAACCGGATCATGGGTGAGCTCAAGAAGGTCTTCCGGCCTGAGTTCCTCAACCGGATCGACGACGTGATCGTGTTTCACAAGCTGGCCAAGGACGAGATCAAGGAGATCGTCGAGCTGCTGTTGCGGCGCATCCGCGAGTCAATGGCGGAGCGCGAGCTTCAGCTCGACCTCTCAGAAGGCGCCAAGGACATGCTCGTCGAGAAGGGCTGGGACCCCGCAATGGGTGCGCGGCCTCTGCGCCGGGCGATCCAGCGCTACATCGAAGATCCGCTGGCGGACTTCGTGCTGCGCTCACAGGTCCCGTCCGGGTCGACCGTCCTGGTCGAGCCCGGCGTGCCCGACACCGACGACGAGGATGTCAAGCTGTCGGTGATCCAGCCGGCGCCCAAGCCAACGCCGGTCGGAGTCGGAGCCGACGGTGGTGTCGACGCTGACGGCGAGGACGGGTCTGAGCAGGCCCCGGCCGATCCCGACGCTCCGTCCGAAACCGAGTAGCCGTTCAAGTTCCGGGCCGGTCGCCGCCGCCATCGCGGCGGTGACCGCGCTCGTGCTGGCGGGTTGTGGCGGTGGCGGCACCGCCGCCTCCACCGCCGCCGTCGCTGCGGCGGCGGT
>OCZT010002513.1_pt1 | contig 18917 bp, 20 predicted proteins | sample 1539031 | NCBI WGS metagenome assembly OCZT01 (sample SAMEA3539308, study PRJEB22396) | soil metagenome | biome: tundra; feature: field; material: soil | place: USA | collected 2010-05 | depth 0.15 m | reverse complement strand
TCTCGGGGCAGAGGTGGTGGAGGTCACCGCCGGTACCAAGACGCTCAAGGATGCGACCTCGGAGGCGATCCGCGACTGGGTCACCAACGTCCGCACGACGCACTACATCATCGGCTCGGTGGTCGGCCCGCACCCATACCCGGAGATGGTCCGCGACTTGCAGCGGGTGATCGGCGACGAGGCTCGCGAGCAGTACCTCGCCGTTGATGGGAAGCTCCCCGACCTCGTGATCGCCTGCGTCGGCGGCGGATCCAACGCAATCGGGATGTTCACCGCATTCCTGGACGACAAGGACGTGGCGCTGGTCGGAGTCGAGGCGGCGGGCGAGGGCGTGCGGACCGGCCGCCACGCGGCCTCGCTCGTTGGCGGGCGGCCCGGCGTGCTGCACGGCACCTACTCGTACCTCCTCCAGGACGGCGACGGCCAGGTGCTGCCGACCCACTCGGTGTCCGCGGGCCTCGACTATCCCGGCGTGGGTCCAGAGCACGCATTCCTGCACGACTCCAAGCGCGTCGAATACGTGGCTGTGACGGACAAGGACGCGATCGCCGCGTTCAAGCTCTGCACCCGGTTGGAGGGGATCATGCCGGCGCTCGAACCGGCCCACGCCTTGCACCACGCCGGAGTCATGGCGCGTGAGTTTGGACCGGGCGGGCGGATTCTGGTCTGCCTGTCGGGGCGCGGGGACAAGGATATGGACTCGATTGAAGGTGTCTGAGGTCGTGCCCCTCGATCAGGCGCTGCGGGCCGACAACGACTTGAAGCTCGTTGCGTACATGATGGGCGGCCACCCCAACCGAAAGCGCTCGACCGAGGTGGGGAAGAGGCTGGCGACATCGGGCATCGCGGCGCTCGAGATCGGAATACCCCATTCGGATCCGCTCGCGGACGGTCCTGTCATCCAGCGCGCCGGGCAGATCGCGCTGGAGCACGGCATGACCGTTGAGGGCTGCCTCGAGCTGGCCGCCGTCGTCGCGAGCGAGGGAACTCCGGTCGTGCTGATGACGTACATCAACCCGATCCTCGCCTACGACCCGAGAAAGTTCGCGGCCGAAGCCGCGCAGGCCGGGGTGGCGGGCATCATCGTCCCGGACCTCCCGGTGGAGGAATCCGAGCCGGTGGCGGGCTGGCTGCGGGCGGCTTCCCTTGACACCATCTTCATGGTTTCGCCGACCACGTCTGAGCACCGGCTGCAATCGATCTGCGAGCACTCCAGCGGTTTCGTCTACTGCGTGACCGTCACCGGCATCACCGGGGCGCGCAAGGAGCTGCCGGCCGGGATGACGGAGCTGATCAACCTCGTCAGGGCCCATACCGAGCTGCCCATCGCGGCCGGGTTCGGCATTTCCCGCCCCGAGCATATGAAGGTCCTTCGTGGCAGCGCCGACGCCGCCGTCGTTGGCAGCGCGATCGTGGCGGAGATCGATCGTGGCGGCGACCCGGTGACGCTGGTGAAGGAGCTCCTGAAGGCATGCCGGTGAGGGGGATACGCGGCGCAACCACCGCGGAGGCCAACACGGCCGAGGCCATCACCGAGGCGACCGAGGAGCTGCTTACCGAGCTCACTCGCCTCAATGACCTGGATAAGGACGAGATCTGCTTCGCCTACTTCACCACCACGCACGACCTCACGGCCGAGTTTCCGGCGTACGCCGCCCGGCGGTTGGGCTGGCTCGAGGTGCCCCTGCTCTGCGGTCACGACATGGATGTCCAGCTGCCAAACCCGCGCGGCGTACCGATGTGCATACGTATCCTTCTGCTCTACAACACCCCAAAGCCGCAATCGGCGATCCGTTTCGCCTATCTCCGCGGAGCACAGGCGATCAAGGCCGACCTCGAGCTACTGAAAGGAACATTCATCCCGTGATCATCGTCATGGCGCACACGGCCTCGGAAGCCGATATCAAGGCGGTGGTCGAGCGCGTCCACGAGATCGGCCTCAAGACCGAGCTCTCGCGCGGAGAGGAGCGAACGCTGGTGGGCGTGATCGGGGGCAACGCCTACGCCTACAAGGAGGCGTTCTCTCATCTGAACGCCATCCACGAGATCATCCCTATCACCAAGCCCTTCAAGCTGGCGAGCCGCGAGTTCCGGCATGTCAACACGGTGGTCGATGTGGGCGGCGTCAAGATCGGCGGTGATGAGGTCGTGATGATGGCGGGCCCATGCTCGGTCGAGGGCGAAGAGATGCTCCTTGACACCGCCCGGCATGTCGCAGCCCAGGGCGCCAAGGTCCTGCGCGGAGGCGCTTTCAAGCCGCGCACCTCGCCTTACTCGTTCCAGGGTCTCGGCGAGTCCGCGCTGAAGATGATGGCGACGGCGCGGTCGGAGACCGGGCTCAAGGTCGTGACCGAGGTCGTTTCGCCGGGCGATGTCGAGCTGGTCGCCCGCTATGCGGACATCCTCCAGATCGGAACGCGGAACATGCAGAACTACGCCCTGCTGCAGGAAGCGGGGCGCTCCGGCAAGCCGGTACTTCTGAAGCGCGGGATGTCTTCGACGATCGAAGAATGGCTGCTCGCGGCTGAGTACATCCTGTCCCAGGGGAACCGCGATGTCATCCTGTGCGAGCGGGGCATCCGCACGTTCGAAACGGCGACCCGGTTCACCCTTGACCTGAATGCAGTGCCTCTGGCGCGGGAGCTGTCGCACCTGCCGGTGATCGTCGATCCCTCGCAGGCCACAGGCCGCTGGTCCCTCGTCAGGCCCATGTCCCTCGCGGCGGTCGCAGCCGGGGCGCACGGGCTGATCGTCGAGGTGCATCCAACCCCCAACCAGGCCCTCTCGGACGGCGCGCAGTCGCTCGACTTCGAGAACTTCGATCGCCTGATGGACGACCTCCGCCGGCTGCTGGGCGCGATGGCCAAGCAGCTCGCCTAGCTCGGCTGCCGGTATGCCCGCTGTCGCCGTCGTGGGCCTGGGCCTGATGGGCTCCTCGCTCGCGCTCGCCCTCAAGCAAGCCCGGCCCGACATCGTCGTCGTCGGGAGCGATCGAGATGCGGCCACCGTTCGCAAGGCGCTGGATCGAAGCATTGTGGAGGCGGCGAGCGCTGACCTGGATGTCGTCGCGATCGCGGATATCGTGGTGGTGGCGGTCCCGATCCTCGCGGTGAAGCAGGTCTTCTCCAGCCTCGGCGGCCTGGTGGCTGGGAAGGTCGTCACCGACATGGCCAGCACGAAGGGCAGCGTTATGGAGTGGGCGTCGGCGGCGGGGATAGAGCTGGTCGGCGGCCATCCGATGTGCGGCAAGGAGCAGGCGGGCATCGATGCCGCGGATGCGTCGATCTTCGAGGGCGCACCATGGGTCCTCACCAGCGCGGACCCCGCAGTGACGGAGCTGGTGGAATCGGTCGGCGCGCACCCGCTGGTCATGGATGCCGAAACGCACGACCGTCTGGTTGCGGGGGTCAGCCACGCCGCCTTCCTCCTGTCAGTGGGCTACGTCCTTACCCTGTCCGGCAGGTCGGACTGGGCGGAAGCGTCGAAGCTCGCCGCCTCGGGCTTCCGCGACATGAGCCGTTTGGCGGCTGGCGATCCTTCGCTCTACGCGGGGATCGCGCGGACCAATCGCGTCCACCTGATGGAGCAGCTGGACGCCATCACAGCGACGTTGGGCCGTCTGCGTCGACATCTCGATGCCGACGATCCTCGCCTGGTCGAGCTGTTCGAGGAGGCGCGGTCGGTACGCGAGCGTTGGGCAAAAAACGTATGAGAGGGAACCCCGATGGTTCCCTCTCATCGGCGGGCGCTGCGCGCGCGCCTGCTCTCTTTCCGGTATATCGATGGGATTTATTGAGGATTGGATTCTCCCCGCGACGATTGGCAGTCAGGGGAAACCAAGTCATGGCCGGGGGGACCCCGGCCAACCGTGCAACGCTGGTCAATGGGTATTTAGGGTGATCGCAACTATTCGCAAGGCTGGGCGGCTTGAGGGCGAGGTGCGCCTTCCCGGCGACAAGTCGATCTCGCACCGCGCGCTGATCCTCGGTGCGCTCGCGGATGGCTGGAGCCGCATCCACGGTCTATCGACTGGTGAGGACGTGAAGTCGACAGCCGCTTGCCTGCGCGCCCTCGGCGCTGACATCGAGGATTCGGCAGTCCGCGGATTCGGTTTGGATGGCGTGCGCAAGGCCGCAGGTCCGCTGGACTGCGGCAACTCGGGGACGACGATGAGGCTGCTCGCCGGGGTGCTTGCCGCCCAGGCCTTCGTCACCGAGCTCACCGGCGACGATTCGTTGACCCGAAGGCCGATGGACCGCGTGGTGAAGCCGCTGATGGAGATGGGCGCCCACGCCCAGTGGCCGCCACTGCGCGTCGGCGGGCGGCTGCCGCTTCACGGCATCGAGTACCGGATGCCGGTGGCGAGCGCTCAGGTCAAGTCGTCCGTGCTGCTCGCAGGCCTCTTCGCCGAAGGGACGACCGTTGTCATCGAGCCGGTGCGTACGCGCGACCACACTGAACTGATGCTCAGGGCCATGGGCGTTGACGTGCTGTCGGACGGGGATCGCGTCGAGCTCGGCAAGGCCGGCAAGCTCGAGCCGCTCGACATCGAGGTCCCAGGTGACCTGAGCGCAGCGAGCTTCTGGATGGTCGCGGGCGGGCTCGTGCCGGGTTCCACGCTGCGCCTCCCGGGCGCAGGGGTCAATCCGACGCGGACCGCGTTCCTCGAGCTGCTGCGGTCGAGCGGCTTCAACATCGAAGCGTCGCGAGAGCGGATCACCGGCGGTGAGCCTGTCGCGGACCTCGAAGTGGGCACAACCTCGGAGGTGCGCGCGCTCGACGTGAACGGGGCGATGGCTGCCGAGATGATCGACGAGCTGCTGGTACTCGCGGTCGCGGCCACCCAGCTCCCGGGTGAGAGCCGGATCTCAGGGGCGGCCGAGCTGCATCTGAAGGAGTCGGATCGCATCGCCGCCATGGCCGAGGGACTTTCCGCCATGGGCGCGGACATCACCGCCCTGGATGATGGATGGACAATCAAAGGTCCATGCAAGCTGCAGGGGGCGCGGGTGCGCTCGCATCGCGACCACCGTGTCGCGATGGCGCTCGCGGTCGCCGGGCTGCTCGCGGGCGGCCTCACCGAGATCGAGGATGCGGAGTGTGTGGAGATCTCATATCCGGGATTCTTCGACCAGGTCGAATCCCTGTGTTGACCATCCGGTGCGAGCTTGACATCGAGCTGGTCGCCCTTGAGCTTTATGAGCTGGAGGTGACGGAGGCGCGCGAAGACTTCGAGCTCGAGGTGAAGCGAGCCACCCAGGCCGCCCGGTCGGGCGATATCGGCGATGTCGGTCCCGCGCGGGCCCTGTACCGGCGCTTCGGAATCGATCCGACCCGTGTGCGGCCATCTTCCGAAGCGCTGCTGCGCCGGCTCAAGAAAGGAGAGCCGCTGCCGAGGATCAACTCCCTGGTCGACGTCGCCAATGCGCTGTCCGTGCAGCTCCAGGTGCCGGTCGGGCTGTACGACCTCGGCAAAGTTCGGGGCGATGAGCTCGTGGTGAGGCTGGGCGCCGAGGGCGAGAGCTACACCGGGATCGGCAAGGACCGGGTGAACGTAGCCGGGCGCATCTGCGTCGCCGACGCCGAAGGCCCCTGCGGCAATCCGAGCTCGGATTCCGCCCGCACGATGATCACGACCGAAACGGAGCGGGCGGCGTGGGTCTATTTCCTGCCCGTCAGCGACGACGATATCGACCGCACGGCAGAGCTGATTGCGGTGTTCGGCCGCGGCCTCGTCCGAATGGGGAAGGACATGCAGCCAGAGATGCCAGCCGGAACCCAGCTGTGACAGCAGCCTCAGAGCAGGTGCTGTGCGTGAAGAGGGAGGACATCTTTCCCGATGGCGCCTGGCACGGTTTTGTCAGCGATGGGCTCGAGCGTCACCAGGCCGTGATTCGCGAGCACCACTTCTTCATGGCCCGAGCCAAAGTCGAAGACGACCCCACCTTCCAGCAGATCATCCCGTACGTCGTGTTTCGGCACGGTGACCTTTACTTCCTCACCCATCGCCTGCGCGCGTCATCGGAGAAGCGGTTGCGCAAGCAGTATTCGCTGGGAGTGGGCGGCCACATCAACCCGAGTGACCTCGGTGCGGGCGACCCGATCCAGGACGGGTTGAAACGAGAGTGGGAGGAGGAGGTCATCTACGACGGTAGCTTTGAGGCGAAGCTGATCGGCCTTCTCAACGATGAATCGTCACCGGTGTCCAAGGTTCACCTCGGTGTTGTGTTCCTGGTCGACGGGGACTCTCCGAAGATCGCCATCCGCGAGACCGACAAGCTCGCCGGCGAACTGCTCACACTGGAGGAGATGCGGATCTTCTACCTGGGCATGGAATCGTGGTCGCAGATGGTTTACGACCGCCTCGCCCGCGGGGAGCTGGCGCGGTGAAATTCGTCGAGGCGGGAGGAGTGCGCCTGTCCGCGATCGGGCTCGGGACCTGGCAGTTCGGCTCGTCCGAGTGGGGCTATGGCAGTGACTACGCGCGCGAAGAGGCCGGCGCGATCGTGCGACGCGCTCTGGAGCTCGGGGTGAACGTGATCGATACCGCCGAAATTTATGGCCTCGGGCGCTCAGAGCGTATCGTCGGCGAAGCGATACGGGGACACCGCGACGGGGTGTTCCTTGCCACGAAGCTCTTTCCGGTAGGCCTTCCTTTCCAGGTCGCCGGGCGTGCTCGCCGAAGCGCTCGGCGACTCGGTGTCGATCACCTCGACCTCTATCAGCTGCACTGGCCCAGCCCGCTCTTTCCGCCCGGCTCGACGATGCCGCGGATGAAGCGGCTGGTCGATGCCGGATTGGTGGGCCACGTCGGCGTCAGCAACCATTCGCTCGAAGGCTGGCAGGCCGCCGAGCGCGCCTTGGATGGCCCAGTGCTCTCGAACCAGGTGCAGTTCAGCCTGGTCAACCGCGCACCCGAGCGCTATCTGCTGCCGTGGGCTCAGCAGCAGGGCAGGGTGATCATCGCTTACAGCCCCCTGGCACAGGGGCTGCTCTCGGGCAGGTATCAGCAGTCGCCGCCGCGCAACTTCAGGCGTATCAGGCGCGCTTTCAGCACGGAGTCGCGGGAGCGCGCGCAACCTCTCATCACCGCGTTGGGCGAAATCGGCGACAGGCATGGAGCGACGCACGCGCAGGTCGCTCTCGCATGGCTCATCCACAAGCCGAACGTGGTCGCCATCCCTGGGGCGTCCAGCGTGCGCCAGCTTGAAGAGAACGCTGCGGCCGCAGACCTCGAGCTCAGCGACGATGACGACGCGAGGCTCACTGCGCTCGCCTTCTCGGCGTGAGGTCCGGCGAGGAGGACGGCCACGCCTCAGGGTTGCCGGGCGGGGCGGATAACATCCATTCGGTGAACCCGATCAAGCTCGAGGCGGTCGAGCTTCGCCGTATCCGGATGCCGCTGGTGGCGCCATTCGAGACGTCGTTCGGAATCCAGACCGAGCGCGACATCCTGCTCCTCAAAGCGATCACGTCCGCGGGCGAGGGCTGGGGCGAGTGCGTCGCGACCGAAGAGCCCACCTACTCGTCCGAGTACGTTGAGGCCGCCCAGCACGTCCTCGTTCACCACCTGCTGCCGCGGCTGTTCGAAACCGCCCACCTGTCGGCCGCGGACGTGGCTCATGTCCTGCGGCCTGTCCACGGCCACCAGATGGCCAAGGCGGCGATCGAGATGGCTGTCCTTGACGCTCAGCTCCGTGCGAGCGGGGAATCCTTCGGGCACTACCTCGGCGCCGTGAGGACCGAGGTCGATTGCGGCGTCTCGGTCGGCATCCACCGCTCGATCCCCGAGCTCCTGCAAACGGTCGGCGGCTATCTCGACCAGGGATACCGACGCATCAAGCTGAAGATCAAGCCAGGCTGGGACCTCGAGCCGGTGCGCGCGGTCCGCGAGCGGTTCGGAGATGTGCCCCTGCAGGTCGACGCCAACACCGCGTATTCGCTTTCTGACGCCAAGCAGCTAGCCGAGCTCGACGCTTTCGACCTGCTGCTAATCGAGCAGCCGATGCCGGAAGAGCAGGTGCTGGCTCACGCTGAGCTGGCCAAGCTGGTTCGAACCCCGATCTGCCTCGACGAGTCGATCACGTCCGCGCAGGCGGCGGCGGACGCGATCCAGCTGGGCGCATGCCAGGTCATCAACATCAAGCCAGGCCGGGTCGGCGGCTACCTTGAGGCGCGCCGCATCCACGACCTGTGCGCGGCGCAGGGCATCCCGGTCTGGATGGGCGGGATGCTCGAGACAGGCCTTGGACGAGCGGGCAACGTCGCCATGGCGGCCATGCCCAACTTCACCCTCCCCGGCGATACGTCAGCCTCGGACCGCTACTACCACCGCGACATCACCGAGCCGTTCGTGCTCGTGGAGGGGCGCTTGAAGGTGCCGGCCGGGCCCGGGCTGGGCGTGAACGTGGATCAGGAATTCCTGGCGGAGATCACATCCTCCACGGAGACAGTCCAGCCGGGGCAGAGGGGCGTCAGAGCAACCAGGTAGAGAGCGCCCTTCCGCTAGGAACCTGGCGTGCTCGCCAGAAGGTCGGTCATGGCGTTCGCATGCGCGGCGAGGCCAAGACGGGAAACGCCGAGGCGGTCCTCGATGGTGGCGAGCAGTGAGTAGTGGTTGTAAGCGCGGCCGCTGGCGCGCGCGAGCGGGCGGGGATGAATGACCAGCGTGAGCACGTGGTTGGCGCTGTCCTCTCCCTCGTCCCAGGTGATCAGCAGCAGCCCGTTTTGCTGCCACGCGGACGTGGCGAGGATCTTTGGAACGGTCTGCGACAGCCAATTGTCGGTGACGGCCATCGAGCAGTCGTGGCCGTCGTGGCACATGTCAGGCGTGATCCAGACCAGCCTAGGGACGTTGCCCTTCATGTCGGCCGCGAACTGGGTGAAGGGCACCACCTGTTGTGGGCAGCCATTTCCGTAATAGGCGAAGGGGTTGTGCTTGAGAGCATAGGGATAGGGGCTGTTGAGGCAGCCGCCGGTCATGCCCTCCATGTAGGCCCGCCACTGGATGCCCGCCGCGGTGAGCTGGGCGCCGATACCTCCCGCCGGCAGCCGGTGGTAGCCGTCGTCGGCAATGCCCCAGGTGCTGCCGGAGGTGAGGGCCAGGTAGTTCGGAAGGCTTGGGTGTGACACGCCGTGATAGTCGGTGGCGATCGGGTACTCGGACGCCAGCCTTGCCGTGTACCGTCCTGTAAGCGCCTGGGCGTAGTCGTGATTCTCCAGCACGATGACGAATACATGGGAGGCCTGGGCGGTTGACGGCGATGGGACGGGCGCGGGAGAGGGCACTCGGCTGGTGGTGGGAGACGCCGACTGTGCCGCGTTCGGCTGGACCTGCGCCCCGCATGCGCTCAGGAGGCAAAGCGATACCGCCAGGGTTGAGACCTTCACCTGCTTAGGACACTACGATCCGAAGCATTGAAATTGCTTGGAGGCCCGTGGGAGCTGGCGGTCAGGCCGGAGCGTGGAGGCAGGGTCACCTCGCTCCGCCTTGGCGGAGACGAGCTTCTCGACCAGGGGATCGGCGTGGACGACCCGCACGCCGAATCGTTCGTGGCGGCCGGGGCGTGGGGCTGGGATGAGATGGTGCCCAATGTCGACGCCGCCAGCTATCCCGGGCCCGGCCAGTGGGCGGGGACACCGCTGCCTGACCATGGGGAGGCGTGGCGCCTGCCCTGGAGCGTGCTCGAGGATTGGGGCGATGCCGGATCTGTGGAATGCGTCGGCCGCGTATTGCCGTGGAGGCTGCGCCGGCGGATCGATCTCTCCGAACGAGCGGTGCGGGTCGAGTACACGTATCACAACCTGGGCGAGCAGCCGCTGTACGCGTATTGGTGCGCCCATCCCCTGTTTCGCTTTGAGGCTGGGATGGACATCGGTGTGGAGGGTGGGGACCGGCTGGCAGGCCTGGCCGAAGGCACGAGCACGAAGCGCTTCCTGCGGCGGGGATCGGTGGATCGGGTTCGTTTGGGCTGGAAGTCCGGCGCGGCTATCGACGTGGCGTGGGATTCGGGCGTCACGCCCTACGTCGGCATCTGGGTGTGCAACGGCGACCTGGGCGGGTATCGGCAGATCGCAATCGAGCCGGCGACGGGCGGAGGAGATCGCCCTCACCTCGCGGTGCCGCCTCCACTGCTCGAGCCGGGCACGGAGTTGAGTTGGTGGTTGGAGATCCGAGACCGTCGCGCATGACGTCTCTAAACTGAGCCGATGGCCAAGCTGCTCGGGTTGCGCTGCCGAGAATGTGGCGCGGAGTATGAGCTCCAAGCCACGCATGTCTGCGAGATGTGCTTTGGTCCGCTGGACGTCATTTTCGATTACGCGGCGCTGAAGAAGCGGGTCACGCGGGAGCGGATCCAGCAGGGCCCGCCGTCGATGTGGCGCTATCGGGATCTGCTCCCGATCGAGGATTCGGTCCCAGTGGTGAGCCTCGGCGAGGGCTTCACTCCCCTGGTCAAGGCCGACCGGCTCGGCGCCGAGCTCGGGCTTCGCAACCTCTACCTGAAGAACGACAGCATGAACCCCACCAACTCGTTCAAGGACCGCGTGGTCTCCGTGGCGATCAGCTGGGCGCGCGCCCACGGTTTCGAGACGATCGCCTGCGCCTCCACCGGCAACCTTGCCAACTCGGTGGCGGCCTACGCGGCGCGGGCGGGGCTCGAATGCTTTGTCTTCATTCCCGTCGACCTCGAGCCGGCCAAGGTCGTCAGCATCAGCGTCTTTGACCCCAACGTGGTCGCCGTTCGCGGCAACTACGACGAGGTGAACCGGCTTTGCAGCCAGGTCGTGGAGTCGACGCCCTGGGCTTTCTGCAACATCAACATCCGCCCCTTCTACGCGGAGGGCTCGAAGACGCTCACCTTCGAGACCGTCGAGCAGCTCGGCTGGAAGCTGCCGGACGAGATCATCATCCCGATCGCGAGCGGCTGTCAGTTCGTTCGGCACCGCCAGGCCGTCTACGAGCTCATGGAGCTCGGGCTCGTCCACAGTGACCGGGTGCCGGCGTTCACGGGCGCCCAGGCGCTCGGGTGCTCCCCCGTCTACAACGCCTTCAAGTCGGACACCCCGGAGCGAGTCCTTCCTGTCAAGCCGGATACGATCGCGCGCTCCATCGCGATCGGGAACCCGTCGGACGGTATGTATGTCAATCGGATTGCACTTGCGACAGGTGGGGTGGTGGAGGCCGTTACGGAGGAGGAGATCGTCGCGGCGATCCGGCTCCTGGCACGCACAGAGGGCATCTTCACTGAGACTGCGGGGGGAGTGACCATTGGCGTGCTTGCCAAGCTCGCGCGGGCGGGACGTTGGAACGGTGATGAGGTGGTGGTCGCGTACGTGACCGGGCACGGCTTGAAGACGGCGGACGTTCTGGCCTCGGTGGACGGGCACGCCCGGCGGGTGGAAATAGAACCGACGCTAAAATCGTTTCGCGAGAAGGTGAATATCTAGCAATGCCACAATTCCGCATTCCAGGCCCGCTTCGACGGCTCTCCGACGGCCAGATCACCGTAGCGGTCGAAGCGACCGATCTCGGCTCGGCCATCGCTGCGCTCGACGCGCGGTACCCGGGCTTCAAAGACCGGCTGCTCGACGACAAAGGCGAGCTGAGGCAGTTCGTCAACGTCTATCTGAACGATGAGGACGTCCGCCTGGGCCCTGGACTCAAGGCCAAGGTGACGGAAAAGGATGAGATATCCATAGTGCCGGCGGTCGCCGGGGGTCTCCCGCTTTAGACTCGGCGTATGGGTAGGCGGCGGCTCAAGCTGATCTTCGGGCCGGCGATGGTCAAAGAGCCGGTGATCTACCAGCTCGGCAAGCAGTTCGACATCGTGACCAACATCCGGCGCGCGGACGTCACGCGCGACCAGGGCTGGGTTCTTCTCGAGATCACCGGGGAGCCCGAGGAGCTCGATCGAGGCGTGGTGTATCTGGAGTCGCGCGGAGTCAAGGTCGAGCCGGCCGAGGGAGACCTGGTCGAGTAGCCCACCTCCCGATGGACCGATGTCGATAACATTGCGGCCGCTGTGAGAACTGTGCACGGAAGGTGCCGAATCGTGGGGGGCGGGTCTTGAGGATTGCCGTTGCGATGTCCGGTGGGGTCGATTCGTCGGTGGCGGCGGCGCTGTTGCAAGCCCAGGGGCACGATGTCGTGGGCATCACTCTGCAGCAATGGCCTCGAGGTGAGTCGCAGGAGGCGACGCGGAACGCCGGATGCTGCTCGTTGTCTGCCGTCGAGGACGCACGGCGTGTCGCCTCGCTGCTCGGCATTCCTTATTACTGCTGGAACCTCGAGAAGGAGTTTGGCGAGCGGGTCATCGAGCCGTTTCACCGTGATTACCTCGAGGGCAGGACACCCAACCCCTGTGTCCGCTGCAACGCCTTCGTCCGCTTCGACCTCATGCTCGGACGCGTCCTCGGACTGGGCTTCGACAAGCTCGCGACGGGACACTACGCCCGGATCGTCGGTGGGGCCCGTGGCCCGGAGCTGCACACCGCGGCCGACCCCGCCAAGGACCAGTCCTACATGCTCTACCACCTCGATCGCGACCGCCTCGCGCGAATCGCCTTTCCGCTGGGAGGCATGAACAAGCGCGAGGTACGCGAGCACGCGCGCGAGTTCGGCCTTCCGGTCGCCGACAAGGCCGACAGCCAGGAGATCTGTTTCGTCCCACGTGGGGAGACCGCCCGCTATCTGGCTGAGCGGCTGCCGGTTCGCGCCGGCGCCGTGGTTGACTCGGTGGGTCGCGAGCTCGGAACCCACCGAGGCACCGCCGTGTACACGGTCGGCCAGCGCAGCGGTTTTGGCGCTTTGCGCGAAGCCGGTCCCTGGTTCGTGCTCAGGATCGACGCGCCCGCGAACAGGTTGGTCGTAGGTCGCCGCGAGGAGCTCGAGACGCGGGAGGTCGAACTGCGCGACGTGACTTTCATCGACGGCGAGGTTCCGGAACGGGTCGAATGCGAAGCGCGGCTGCGGTATCACGCAGCGCCGATCGCGGCCGTCTACGGGTCCAACCGGCTGTCGCTCGAGGAGCCGTTCCTGGGCGCCGCCCCGGGACAGGCCGCTGTTCTTTACTCGGGCAGTCGGGTGCTGGGCGGAGGGATCATCGCCGCGGCAAGCACCTAGCCCGCTTGATCGAAACCGAGCGGCTGATCGTCCGCCTGCCTGAAATGCCGGACGTCCCGCAGATCGTCCGCTACTACCGAGACAACCGCGCCCGCCTTCAACCCTTCTCACCAACTTTTGCCCCCGATTTCCTGGAAGAGGCAACATGGGCCGAACAGGTGCGAGTGCGCTCTCGCGAGTACGCCATGGGCGAATCGTTCCGCGGGTTCCTCTTTGCGCGGTCGGCGCCCCAGGAGATTCTCGGCAACCTCAACCTGACGCAGGTGCATCGTGGCGCCTTCCAGTCATGCATGCTCGGGTACAACCTCGCAGGTGGCGAGCAGGGCAAGGGCTATATGACTGAGGCGGTGGCGGGCGCGGTGGCGTTCGTTTTCGGCACATGGAAGCTGCATAGGGTCGCGGCCAACTACATGCCCCACAACACCCGGAGCGCGGCCGTGCTGCGTCGCTGCGGATTCCAGGTCGAGGGCCGCGCGAGCGCCTACCTCTTGATCAACGGCCGGTGGGAGGACCACGTACTCACGGCGATCGCGAACCCGGCGCTGCAAGTTCCGGTGCCGTGAAGCCCCCCAGGCGGTGGCAGGTCGGCGTCGTGGCCGCAATCGCCGTGCTCGCATGGCCGCTTAAGGTCAGTGCCGACGCCACGGTCGTGTCGTCCAATCCCCAGCCGGGTGACAACCTCGCCTCCGCGCCGGTGTCCATCAAGCTCGAGTTCTCGGAGCAGCTCAATCGGACATTCTCGAATGCCGACGTCCTGACACCGGATGGCCGCCGCTTCCGATCCGAGCCCGCACGCGATGAAGAGATCGTGGTTCCCCTGGCCGGGAATCAGCGCGGCCTCTACAAGGTGGAGTGGGTGGCGGTCTCGGCCGTCGACGGGCACGTCCTCCACGGTGCATTCGATTTCGGCGTCGAATTCGCGCCCTCCCAGGCCGGAGCACTCGAGCGTGCTGCCCCCTCGGGAACCGACATCGCCGCCGCCGCTCTTCGGTGGCTCGAGTACCTGGGTCTGATCTGGACCATCGGCATCATGGTCGTGAGGCGGTTGGCGGCGATGCCTCCGCCCATCAAGTGGGCGCGCCCTTCTTTGGAGCTGGCCCTCGCGGCCGCCTTCGTCGGCGGGCTGGGCGTGATCATCATCGAATCCCTTGACGCGTCCGGCTCTCTGCCTGGTGCGATCGCGTATCTCACCGGTGATGCACCCGGGTGGGTGCGCACCGGCCGGGTGGCCGCCGAGGGAGCGGCGCTGCTCTTTTGCCTGCGTGGCATCCGATTCGTCGCCCCGATGGCGCTCTTTGCGGCGGCGGCGCTCGCGTTCGCCGGTCATTCAGCGGGCGTACGGCCGGCTCCGGGCGCCATCTTTACCGATGCGCTCCACGTGCTCGCCGCGGGCGTGTGGGCAGGAGGCATCATCGCCCTGGCGGGCCTGCGCCCCACTGGCGGATGGAATGGGGTGGAGGGTCGCGCGCTGCTGGCTCGCTTTGGGCGGTTGGCGCTGGTCGCCTTTGCGTTAACCGCGCTCAGCGGAGTCCTGCTGGCGACCAATGAGCTCACCGGGATCGGTGACCTCTGGGCGACGTCCTACGGGCTGGTCTTGAGCGCGAAGTCGGCTTTAGTCCTCGCCATGCTCGTCCTTTCGGCATTGGTGTGGCGGCGAAGACTCGCATCTGCCCGCGTCGAAGCCGCCGTTGCCGTTGCCGTGCTCGCCGCCACCGCCCTTTTGGCCGCGTATCCGCTTCCACCGGCACGAGTCGCCGACGCCGGCGCGATCAGGGATACCACCGCCGCAGGCGATAATCCAACTCGCCCTTGATCGAGCCTGGCAGTGGACCTGCCGCCCTAAAGCGTGCCGACGGCCTGGCCACCGCATCGCTTGTGACGGGGATCACGTCGACGGTGTGCTGCGGGCTGGTGACGGGCGTTCCGGCGATCATCATGGGCCTCGTCGCCCGCAACCGGATCGCCCGGAGCTCGGGGAAGTTGAGCGGCGGTGGAATGGCGACCGCGGGGGTCATTCTTGGCTTCGCAGGCTCTGTGGTCTGGACAATCGCCGCGGTCTTCGGCGGCATCTTCATCTACGGCCTGGCCGCAAACCACACGGCCACGAAGTCGGGCATACCGTGCGACCAGCTCGAACACACGGTCTACCACTTTCATGCGGCCCTGCAGATAATCGACGAGGGCGAGCAGGTGGCCATCCCGACCGACGTCGGCCGCCCGGCCTTCTGCTACTACTGGTTGCACATGCACGCAAGCAGCCCGGGCGTCATCCACGTCGAGTCGCCGGACCTGCGCACGTTCACCCTGGGCGAATTCTTCGACGTTTGGGCGAAGACCTCGAACCAGGCCGTCCGGCTCGACGGCCGGCATGTCGGCACGATCACCCTGGCCGCGGGTCAGACGCTCGTCGTGTTCGTCGACGGGCAGCCCTATGACCAGGATCCCAGGGGGATCCCGCTGGTTTCACACGAGGTCATCCAGCTCGAGATCACCCCGCCAACAATCGACCCGCCCCCCGCCTTCACCTTCCCCTCCGGTCTCTAAGCGGCGGTCTTCGACCGCCTTATGTGGGAAAACCCCGATGGTTTTCCCTCATCGCCGGGCGCTTCGCGCGCGGCTGCGCCCATTCCGGTATATCGATCGGATTTGTTGACGAGAAGGTCTCGCCTGGCGGCGGTTGGCAGTGGCTAGGGACAAAGCCGTGGCCGGGGGGACCCCGGCCAACCCTGCCGAGCTAGTGGGATAGAGGCGCGGTCGAAGACCCGGCCTATCCGGCTAGATCCCGGATCGAGACGATGCCGACCACATCGGGGCCTTCGACCACCGGGAGATGGCGGAATCCATGGCCGAGCATTGTGTTGAGAGCCGTCTCGGTGTCATCGTCGGGCCCGACCGTCATCGGGTCGCGGGTCATCCAGGACGAGACCTCGTGAGTGGGCGCGTCGTGCGACTGCGATATCGCTCTTACGATGTCGCGCTCGGTGAAGATGCCGACCAGGCGGGACCCGTCCATGACGATGGTCGAGCCGACTCGGTGCTGGGCCATGACGGCGACAGCCTCGCCCACGGTGGTCGACGGGTTCACCGTATGCAGCGTCGTGCTCATGACCTCGCGGACCGTCGGCACGCCGCGATTCTAGGCTGCACTACACGGATTTGGTGCGGCGCGTTTGCGCGCATGGCCTCCGACCGGAGCTCTGCGCGCGAGCTTGTGCTAGACGGGGCTACCGATTGCGTCCAGGGTTAATGGGTACGGCCGACCAGGTCGGGTCTTCCCACCAGGGGCGGGGAAAGGTGCAAGGATCGGCGTGACGGCTCGTTGTACGAGCGATGTTCCGTCGTGGGCGCCGCCACGAGGCCCTGACGGAGCTGAGTTCACCGGGGGTCGACGAGCAGCCGTCCTGGTTGCCCGGGAAAGGGGTGGAACCAAAAGGGGTTTTGGTCGCACCGAGGGTGGCTCTGCTCCGCTACGACTCGCCTCCCTGGCTGGCCGATCAAGCGTCGTGGCAGCGGCGGCACGGGGGCTCGCATGCGCCATCTCCATTGCGTGGCGTGTCGACGGATGAGGTCCTCGAAGCTCTGGGTTCTGTCTTCAGTCCCACCGAGCTGGATTGGGAGCTCGTCGGCGTCACCTTTGTGCACGCCGACCCAGATCCGGCCAGGCCCGCCGACCTGCCGGCCGAAGGAATGCTCGAGGAGCCGCCCTGGGCTGGCGATGTGCAGCCGGCTCCTGCTGATGACCTGCCCGTCCCTTCCGCCCGCGCCCGCGTGTCCGACCAGTTCGTCGTCCGCCGGCAGGGACGCAAGTGGCTCCCTGAGCACGACCAGATCATGGCTGCCGTGCGCGACCTTTCTTGGGACGGCTACCGCTCCCTGATCGCCGACATATTCCGGCGCGAGGGGTACGAAGTGTTTGGGGGCGAAGGTACGGACGGGGACGTCATCGACATTGAGGTGGTGCGTGGCGCGGAGCGAATCCTTGTCAACTGCCAGTTGAGAGGACTCAGCCAGATCGGGGTCGAACCAATCGACGAGATGGCGCACGTGGCCGACCGCAACGGGGCGGATGGGGTGTTCATCATCTCGGACGGTGACTTCGCGCCCGAGGCCTGGTCGCTGGCGGACGAACGAGCGATCGTCCTTATCGATCGGGAGACCCTTCTCGGCCTCGTGCTCGACTTCACTCTGGGGCTCGAGCGGGAGAAGAGCCTGAGGGCGCAGGTGCGGCGGTTCCTATCGAGTCTTCAGCCGGGCGCCCGGAGGTGGGCGAGCTAGCGCTAGACTGAGCGCTTCCCGCCCCCACGTGTTTCGTGCGCCCAAAAATCAGGCGCGAGGAGTTCATTCGACTTGGGTCTGTTGGCGTTGCGGCGCTACCTGCCGTACATGCGGCCCTATATCGGTCTCGTGGCGATCTTCGGCATCTCGCAGGTTGGAAGCCTGGCGGCCTCCGCGGCGATCCCGAAGGTGATCCAGTACATCATCGACGGGCCGATCACTCACCACCAGCTCAGCCAGATGGCGCCGCTGGCGGGCCTGCTCGTCGCCATCGGGTTGCTCGAGTTCGTCTTCATCTTCCTGCGCCGTAACTTCTCCGGCGTGGCGTCGCTGCGAATGGAGACCGACCTCCGCAACGACTTCTATGCACACCTGCAAAACCTGCAGGTGGCATTCCACGACAACTGGCAGTCCGGGCAGCTGCTGTCCCGAGCCATCTCCGACATCGCCACCGTGCGCCGCTTCGTGAGCTTTGGCCTGATCTGGTTCCTGCAAACGATCGTCACCTTCGCCGTCGTGTTCGTCCTGATGTGGAGCCTGGACTGGCGCCTGGCCATCGCCGTGGTCGTGTGCATGCTGCCGATCGCTTACTTCAGCAACATCTTCCACGACAAGTACAAGGTGATCGCGCGCCGCCAGCAGGACCAGCAGGGCGACCTCACGACGATCATCGAAGAGATGGCGACGGGCGTCCGCATCATCAAGGCGTTCGGCCGGTCGCAGCTGATTCAAGACCGCTATGAGAAACAAGCCGGTCTTCTGCGCGCCACCAGCCTGGAGGGGATCGCCGCCCGAGCGCTGGTGTGGACCCAGCTCACCTTCCTTCCCAACGTGTCACTCGTCGTCGTGCTCCTGCTCGGAGGCATCAACGTCATCCAGGGCAGCCTGACCATCGGCGGCCTCATCGCTTTCATGAACTACGTCTTCATGCTCGCCTGGCCGATGGACGCGATCGGTTGGGTGCTGTCCATGAGCGAAGAGTGCCGGACGGCATCCGAGCGACTGAACGAGGTCTTGGACTCGCGTCCCGAGGTCGCGGACCGGCCTGCCGCCCACTCGATGGAACGCTGCCGCGGACGCATCGAGTTCCGAGGTGTCGGTTTCAAGTATCCGAGCTCGGACGCGTGGATAGTGCGAGACCTCAACTTGATCATCGAGCCCGGCGAGACCGTGGGCCTGGTCGGCCGCACCGGCTGTGGCAAGACGACACTCGCGTACCTGCTGCCGCGCCTTTATGACGTCGTCGAAGGCCAGGTTCTGCTGGACGGCATCGACGTGCGGGACCTGCACCTGCGCTCCCTGCGCTCCCACATAGGCGTCGCCTTCGAAGACCCGATCCACTTCTCCGCCTCGGTCCACGAGAACTTGGTGATGGGGCGGTCGGTGGTCGATGACGCCGAGCTGAAGCGGGCCATCGAAGTCGCCCAGGCCGGGTTCGTGTGGGATCTGCCCTGGGGTCTCGAGACCCGCGTGGGCGAGCAGGGCTATACGCTTTCGGGCGGCCAGCGGCAGAGGCTGG
>OCZT010002512.1_pt1 | contig 18917 bp, 17 predicted proteins | sample 1539031 | NCBI WGS metagenome assembly OCZT01 (sample SAMEA3539308, study PRJEB22396) | soil metagenome | biome: tundra; feature: field; material: soil | place: USA | collected 2010-05 | depth 0.15 m | reverse complement strand
ACCTGCAGAGCAGCACGCGGTTCGGCGGCATGGAGAACGCGAGCGCGATCTTCTATGCGGACGGAGGATTCAGGAAGGGCGGCACGCATGCCTCGACGATCGCGCACGAGACCGCCCATCAGTGGTTCGGCGACGCCGTCACCGAACGCGAGTGGAGCCATCTCTGGCTGTCCGAGGGATTCGCCACGTATTTCGAGGCGCTGTGGACCAGGCACGCGTTCGGCGACAGTGCGTTCGAGCGCGAAATGGCTGCTGCCCGATCGCAGCTGCTGCGCGACCCGGTGGTGGCCTCGCGTCCCGTGATCGACAGTGAGCAGACGGACCTCATGCGGCTGCTCGATGCGAACAGCTACCAGAAGGGAGGGTGGACGCTGCACATGCTCCGGTCGCTCGTGGGAGACAGCGCATTCTTTCGCGGGATTCGCGATTACTACGATGGCCACATCGACGGGAACGCCTCGACGGACGATCTGATGGCGTCCGTCGAACATCGCTCGGGAGTGAAACTCGGCTGGTTCTTCGATCAGTGGCTCCGGCGTCCGGGGTACGCGTCGCTCACCGTGGACTGGCGGTACGACGCGGCCGCCCGCAGTGTTTCGCTCGAAGTCCAGCAGGGCGCCCGCTTCGCGCCGTACCGCCTTCCGCTCTCGGTGGATGTCACAGATGCGGCCGGCGCCGTGCATCGCGTACGCGTGGAGATCGATGCGGCGCGGTCGACCAGGGTGACGCTTCCGCTGGAGCTTACGGCGCCGCCGCGCGCGCTCGTATTCGATCCCGCAGTCGAATTGCTCGCGGAGATTCACGCCCGATGAACTTCAGGGCGCTGGTCCGCGGTTGCGCATCGGTGGCGCTCGTGTGCACGCGCCTCGGAGCGCAAGCGGAGCACGAGCCGGTGGCGTCGCCGGCCGACCTGGCGATCTCGCGTGGCCGTCTCGACGAGGCGGAGCAGGCGCTGTACGCCGCGAGTTCGCGGGCGGCGCACGAACCCTCGGCGCGCGGTGCGCTCGGAATGTTCCTCGCGTCGCGCGGCCATCTGAAAGTGGGCGCGGTGTTGCTCGAAGAAGCCCGGCAGTTCGGAGGTGACGCCTCGACAATCGACGCGCGCCTCGCGCGAATCTACTCGTGGATCGGTGACTGGTCGGCGGTCGCCGCGCTCAAGCACGCTTCCGCCTCGGGTCCCGAGCACGACCGGGCCGCCTGGCTTGCGGTCCACACTCCCGCCCGGACCGGCCCGGACTCGCTGTCCGTCGCGCTCGAGCCGAACGAGCTGGCCGGCCTCGGCCGCGTCGAACTCGTCGTCGGAAACGAGAGGATGCAGGCGGACGTGAACCCGAACGTCGATGGACTCGTGCTCCCCTCGACGCTCGCGATGAGCGCCGCCTCGCAACAGTTCGGCATGCGCGACAGCGGATCGGTTGCCGTCGTGTACGAAGCCTCGATCGGCGCGATGCGCCTCACCAACGTTCCCGCCAGGATGTATCCGGGTGTGCGCCCCATGATCGGACTCGACCTGCTCGCAGCGCTCACGCCGACGTTCGATGCGGGCGCGCACCGACTGACGCTGCGTCAAGTGGCGGCGTCGCCATCAGGTGATCCCCTACCGATCCTGCTCTCGTTTCCGGGCGTACGGCTGGTGACTCGCGAAGGACAGGCGCCGGTCGCGATCGACAGCGCGGCCGGGCGCGCGGCGCTCCGCGGCACGCGCTGGACGCTGAACGTCCGCCAAGGCGCCATCGTATTGCTGCAGTAGCGCGCGCTTCGCCGCGACCGCGACACTCACACGGTCGATCGCGGCGCAGCGGGAGGTTTCGCCGCGCACGCCGCGCTAAATTGCGGGCCGTACCGTGCAGGTCCTTCGCTCGAACCGGAGACACACTCGCATGAAAATGCTCGTAATCGGCGCCGGCCTTCAGGGCTCGGCGTGTGCATATGATTTGCTGCAAAACTCGGCCATCGATGAGGTGCGGCTCGCCGACAAGGACACGACGCTGCCCGCGTTCCTCTCGACGTACGCGAACAACCCGCGCCTCGTGCGGATCACGCTCGACGCGAAGGACTCGAAGGCGGTCGCCAAAGCGATGCAGGGCGTGAGCGCGGTGATGTGCGCGCTTCCGTACTACTTCAACTTCGAGATGACGCGCCTCGCCATCGACGCCGGCGTGCACTTTTGCGACCTCGGCGGCAACACCGAGATCGTGTTCCAGCAGAAAGGACTGGACGGCGCGGCGCGCGCGAAGGGCATCAGCGTGATTCCGGATTGCGGCCTCGCTCCCGGGATGGTGAACATCCTCGCACAGCTCGGCATCGACCGGTGCGATCGCGTGTCGCGCGTGAAGATCTTCGTCGGCGGCCTGCCGCAGAAGCCGGAAGGCCCGCTGAATTACCAGATCGTGTACTCGCTCGAGGGCGTGCTTGATTATTACACGACGCTCTCGTCGGTGCTGCGCGACGGCAAGCGCACGTCGGTGAAGGCGCTGTCGGAACTCGAGATGGTGCGATTCCCCGCGCCGGTCGGCGAACTCGAGGCATTCCACACCGCGGGCGGCCTTTCGACGATGGCCACGCGGTACGAGGGGAAGATCCCGACGATGGAATACAAGACGCTCCGGTATCCCGGACATGCGCACATCATGGAAGCGATCCGCGATCTCGGGTTGCTCGACCTCCAGCCGATCGACGTGAAGGGGGCGAAGGTCGTCCCCCGCGACGTCGCCGTCGCGGCGATGGGTCCGCACCTGCGCAAGCCGGCCGGCCGGGATCTCGTCGCGCTGCGCGTACTCGTCGAGGGCACGAAGAACGGGAAGCCCGTCACGCACACGTTCGAGCTCGTGGACCGTCACGACGAGAGCCGCGGCATCAGCTCGATGGAACGCACCACGGGATACTCGCTCTCGATCACCGGGCAGATGCAGGTGGAGGGAGCGATCAAAGCCACCGGGGTGCACACGCCGGACGAATGCGTGCCGGGGGAGCGCTACATGGCGGAGCTCGCAAAGCGCGGAATTGTGATCCACGATACTTTGAGCTGAGCGCGACTGGTGGCCGAAGGAACAACCCAGGCACACTCCATGTACGATAGAATGGGAGCCGATGCAGTTGTGGCGGCGCCCGATCTCGCTGATGGGAGGCGATATGAAACTCTCAGTTCGTCTGGTCACATTCGCGGTCACCGCGGTTGCTCTCGCCGGCGCCCTCGGCGCGCAACAGCGCACGAACGGTCAGGCTGGCGGGCGTTCACAGCCGCGGGCAAGCGGGCAGGCCGCGCGTCCGCAGCCGCGCGCGAGCGGTCAATCGTACGCACGCTCGCAGCAGCCGCGCGCGAGCGGTCAATCGTACGCACGCTCGCAGCAGCCGCGCATGAGCGGACAGTCCTTCGCACGCTCGCAGCCGCCGCGCACGAGCGGACAGTCCTTCGCACGTTCGCAACCGCCGCGCGGCCAGGTCGATAATCGCGCGCGTCAGGACGTTCGTGTCCAGCAATACGCGCGGGCGGGTATCGACGCACGTGGCGGAAACGCGTATGGACCGCGGAATGATCCGCGCGCGGGCACCGGCTATCGCGTGCCGGTCGCCGAGCATGGACGCCCGCTGATCACGAGGGGATACGCGCCGGGGCGTGAGTACGGCCGGCCGGTCGCCTACGGAGGGTCGAGGTTCGGTGGCGATCGCGAGTTTCGTGGCGGCCGCGAGTTCCGGGACGGCGGCTGGTTCTATGGCGGCCGCGCGTTCCCGTTCGGCTGGGAGAGCCGCGTCGTGTTCGGCGGTTACTTCCCCGGCGCGTACGCCGGTTATTGCGACGCCGTTCCGTACGACTATGACTACATGCTGCCGCCGATGATGCCGTCGTACGATCCATGCCTGTTCGGCGACCGCGTGATCGTGTTCGACCGCTTCTCGCGCCACATCGTATTCGTCGCGACGCTCTAGTCGACCGACCGTCCGATTGCGCGCAGGCGCCGCCCCGGCTCTCTTTGCTGGGGCGGCGTTCTGTCATTAACAGACCGAAGATGGAAGATGGAAGACCGAAGATGAACAACGGGAGCACATGAATCACTCACTCGCACGAGCGATGCGCGCGGGCGTGATGGCGGCGCTCCTGCTTTCTCCTGCTGCATCAGTCGCGCTTGCGCAGGCGGCGCTGGTGAAGCACACCGTCACGGCGGATGGGCATCCGTTGGCGCTCTGGGAGAAGCGCGCCTCCCATCCGAAAGGAACGATCCTGCTGCTCCACGGCCGCACCTGGAGCTCGCTCCCGGACTTTGACCTCCAGGTTCCCGGCGAGCACCACTCCCTCATGGACGCGCTCGTCGCGCGCGGCTATGCGGTCTACGCGCTCGACCTGCGCGGCTACGGCGCGACGCCGCGCGACGCGAGCGGCTGGGACACACCGGATCGCTCGGCGGAGGATCTCTCCGTGGCCCTGGCCTGGGTCGCGAAGAACTCCAAAGTTGCCGGCAAGCCCGCGCTCCTGGGCTGGTCCAACGGATCCACCGTGAGCCTGCTCTGCGCGCTGCGCCATCCTGACCAGATCTCGGCGCTGGTGCTCACCGGCTACTGGAAGCACCCGGATTCGATGATCGTCACCCTTCCCGACACGGCGAAGCCCGCTCGCGAAAAGACCACGGCGGAGGCCGCGGCGAGCGATTTCATCGCGCCCGGCGCCATGTCGAAGCGGGCGCTCGACGCGTACGTCGCCGCGGCGCTGAAGGCCGATCCCGTGCGGACGGACTGGCGCCACCTCGAGCAGTGGAACGCCATCGATCCCGGCAAGGTGACGGTGCCGACGCTCCTGATTCAGGGAGAGCTCGATCCCATCGCGCCTACGGCGACCCAGTCGGCGTTCTTCTCGAGGCTCGGCACGGCGGATCGCGAGTGGATCGTGATGGCCGGCGGCGACCACGCATCGCTCATCGAGAACATGCAGCCGGCGTTCGTGGCGGCGGTCGTGGACTTTCTCGAACGGCCGGTTTGGCGACGGTGAACTGACTACCGCGAGAAACTCGCCAGCGTAGCCCCCATCGCGTCCATCGCCTCCTTCGCGCGAAAGCGGTCCTTCCCGTTGTAGATGAACGAAAAGGCGAGCTGCTCGCCGTTCTTTGCGGTGACATAACCGCCGAGCGAGGCGACCTCGTTGGTCGTGCCGGTCTTGGCGTGGAGATTCCCCATCGCCGCGGTGAAGCGCATGCGGTGCCTGAGTGTCTCGGTCTCCCCCGCCACCGGCAACGACTGCTCGAGCACCGAACCCCACGGCGCTTTCCGCACATAACCGAGCAGCTGAACCATCGCGCGAGGCGTCACGCGGTCGAGCGTCGACAGGCCGCTGCCGTCGGCGGCGAACACCGACGTCGGCGCGACGTCGGCCTTTTCGTACAGGAATCGGCGCAGGAGGATGTTTCCGTTCTCCGCCGAACCGGGCGCACCGACGCTGCTGGCCGCGTCGCGGAAGAGCAGCTCGGCGAAGTGGTTGTTGCTCTCGCCGTTCATCTGCGTGACGATCTTCTGCAGTGGCGGCGAGTCGAACGTCGCCATGGCCACGGCATCGAGCGGCGAGCCGCCGACACGCGCTGGGCCGTCCACTCTTACGCCCTGCGCGGTGAGCGCGGCGCGAAGGGCGCCGGCCGCGTACAGCTCGGGTCCCTCGACCATCACCTGATAATCCCGCTGCGCGCTCTGCGCGCCGATCCAGCCGCTGATCACGAGCCGGCCCGTAGTGTCCTGCCGGACGCCTACGCGCGCGCCCTTGCTCGACGGCGTGACCTTCACGCCGTTCGACACCGGGATGCCGCTCACGGCGGGCTGGAACGAGAGTTCCGCGTGGCCGCCGCTCGCGCGAACGAAGAGCGTGACCCTGTTCTCGTTGAACGAAAGCGCCGAAACGCGCGCGGCGTAGGAAGCCTGCAGATAGCGTGTGCGCCAGCCGTCCGGAACATGTCCGTCGAGGAACGCCGATCCGTCACCGACGATACCGCCGGTGACGCGTTTCACGCCGGCGGCGGCGACCTGCCGCGCGAGCGCGTCCATCGGCGGCGTGCCACCGTCGTCCGTCGCCTTGCCCGCCAGGGTCGGATCGCCGGCGCCGCGAATCACGAGATCGCCGCGCAGCACGCCGTCGGATCCGAGCGCGCCCGCGCGCAGCACCACCGTCTCGAACCTGCCATCGGCACCGAAGCGGTCGAGCGCGAGCGAGCTCGTGAAGAGCTTCATCGTGGACGCCGGGAGGAACTGCTCGTCGGGATTGTGCCCAAACAGCGTGTCACCGGTCGAGAGCGAGACCACCAGCACGCCCCACCTTCCGCTTCTGGCCCGGCCGAGCATGGAAGCGAGATCGTCCGTGAGTTCCGCGCGCCCCTTCGGGGTGGTCGCGCGGATCGCCGTCGCAGAGGCCATGCTCGACGCAGCGAGCTTGGGGCCCTTTGCGCGGACTGACGCCGGCACTTTCCTTCGCGGCCCCGCCGTCTTCTTCTTCGGCGCGTCCGACGCGATTTCCGCGCGCACTGCCGCGTACTGCGGCGCAACCGCGGCGGCGGATGACAGCGGGCTGACGGCAGCGAGAAGGATCGGCAGGATCCGGAGGATCACGGCGTTCACACCTTGAAGATGATGTTCTTGCGGGCCAGCGCCCACAAGATCAGATACCAAAAGAGCACGAAAGAGAGCGCGAACGCCAGCGATGCGTTGCGCGGGGCGAGCCACGGCCGGAACACTGTCTCGTACACCACGGCCTGCACCGAAGTACGCGCCCCGTGAAAATCAACCTTCCACACCGTGTAGATCAAGCGAGCCATCATCCCGGATCCCACGAATGCGATGATCGGGTTGATACCATATATGACGATTGGACGGGTCCACCACGTCACGCGCTTGACGTCGATGATCCAGCTGATCGTCGCGATCGAAATGCACGCCATTCCGGCAGTAAAGACGACATACGAGCTGGTCCAGAGACTCTTGTTGATGGGGAACGACCAATTCCACATCAATCCCACCATCATGCCCAGCGCGCCGGCGGCAAAAAGGCCGTTCAGCCGTTCGTCCAGCGGCCGCTTCTCGCCGAGCCACCGCCCGGCGAAAATGCCGAGCATCGCCGTGCCGATCGCTGGGATCGTCGAGAGGGGGCCCTCCGGGTCCCAAGTGACCGAGTTGATCCAGAGGTGGCCGCCGAGTAGGAACCGGTCGGTCCACGCCGCGAGCGTGCGTGAAGGAATGGTGTTCAGGTTCGCGCCGATCCCACCCATGGCACCGGGCACCGGCACGAGCGTCATCACGAACCAATAGCCCAGAAGGATCGATGAGACGATCACCACCTGCTGCTTGAGCGTGGTGCGCAGGGAGATGAGCGCGGCGAACATGTAGGCGATGCCGATCCGCTGCAAGACACCGGGGATGCGGACGTGCGTGAAGCGCTCGAGCGGGAAGAACGGGAACACCGCCATCAGCAGTCCGAATCCCACGATCAGCAGGCCGCGCCGGACGATCTGCTTGGCCAGCGCGCGCTCGTCCGCGCCCTCGGCGCGCCGCGCGCTGAGCGACAGGTGCGTCGTCACACCCGCGATGAACAGGAAGAACGGGAAGATCACGTCCGTCGGCGTCCACCCGTTCCACTCGGCGTGCTCGAGCGGCGGATAGATCGCGCTCCACGTACCGGGATCATTCACGAGGAGCATGCCCGCGACGGTCAGGCCGCGGAAAACATCGAGCGCCAGCAACCGCTGGCGCCTTGGTGTCGCGAAAATCGCGCCCGCGGGCTCGCTCACCGGCTCAGGGTTCATTGAGAGTTGGTTGATGTACCGGTCTCCAATCCACCTGTGCTCCTGCCGTGCTGTCGGAATCCGCGCCGACCCACTTGAAGAAGACGACCGAGAGCACGACGAGGAAGAACAGCGTCCCCGGCACCCACATGATCAGCCCTCCTGCGGCCTGGTCGACCATCGGCGTGATGCCCCACAGGCGAGGGGCCGCTCCGTACGCCGGGTATAGCAGGTGATCGGCGAGCGTGATGCAGAACGCGACGATCGACATCGGGATCGTCATCAGGAAGCAGTAGAGCATCTGGCCCGGGTACGCGAGACGCGGCAGCTCGGGCATCTGGCTCGTGAGCGGCCACCACATCAGTGTCGCGCTCACGAGAAACATCAGATGCTCGACGATGTGCACGCCGTGATTCGCCATCGCCAGGTTGTAGAGTGGCGGAAGGTGCCATGCGGCGAGCACCACGTTGAAGACAATGAACGCCGCGCGCCCTCCGGCGAGGCGGTGTGCCCACCGGTTCACCCACGGCAACTTCAATGCGGGGAGCAACATCCAGCCGGGCGTCCCGAGGATGAGCAGCGGAGGGATCACCAGTGTCAGCGCGAGGTGCTGGACCATGTGCGCGCTGAACAGGTAGTAGTCGCTCAGGTCGTGCAGTGGGCCGTTCAGTGAGAGGAACATCACGAGCAGGCCGCTCACGAACAGGGTGCGCTGGCCGCGTGTCGGCCCGGCCGGCTCGCCCGGCACCGACACTCCGCGGCGATGCACCTTGACCCGCCACTCGTAGAGCACCCAGAGCCCCGCGATCCCGATCACCGTGCTCCAGTGCACCGAGAAGTACTGCCAGCCGATGCGGGCGGCAGGGTGCAGGAGGGCTATGACGGCGAGGAACCGGGGCATCCGACCAATCTAACGCGCTCCAGACGAGGTGACGTCACAGGCTGGAGAGCCACTACAAAACGCGAGTTGCGTGGTTGTTTGTTGGTTGGTTAACCGAAGTAACTAGTCCGGGCCACGAACCTGTTCGACGAGGTTCGCGGCCCGGGCCAATTATTCAACTTCCGTCAACCGACCAACAAATAACCATCAACTCGCAGTTCCGTTCACTCCGGAATCGCCAGATGCGAAAACAGCGCGAACAGCGCCAGGAGCGTCAGCATCGCGATGATCAGCGGGCCCGTGAACAGCACCCTGAAGATCTTGTGGTCGTACTTGAGGTGCATGTAGAACAGCACCACGATCGCGAACTTCGTTGCCGAGAAGAGCAGCAATGTCGGCACGTAGCCCGACGTCGACGCGAACGGCGTATAGTAGATCCAGACCTCGGCGACCGTGATGAGCGTCAGCCAGAGCGCGACCCACCGGTACTGCTTCCAGGTGGGGTGCTCGACATGATCGGCGTGCGGCGCGTGATCGTTCATGTGTCGCGTGCTAGTGGATGAGGTAGACGAGCGTGAAGATCGCGATCCAGACGACGTCGACGAAGTGCCAGTACAGCGCGCAGATGTCCACCAGGATCGCGTCCTTCGGCGTGAGCCCGCGCTTGATGTCGATCGAGAGCAGCGTCAGCAGCCAGAGTACGCCGGCGGTCACGTGCGCGCCGTGGAATCCCGTGAGCGTGAAGAACGACGAACCGAAGAGGTTGGTGTGGATCGTCAGTCCCTCATGCACGAACGACGTGAACTCGAACGCCTGGTAGCCCAGGAATGTCGCGCCGAGCGCCGCCGTGGCGCCGAGCCAGAGCTTCGAATTGCCCAGCAGCGTGCCCGCGTAACCCGGCTTGCCGCGATTCTCGACGGCGGCCAGCGCGAGCACCATCACCAGCGACGACATCAGCAGCACGAACGTCGACTGCGAGGTGACCGGGATGTTCAGGATGGCCTTGAACACGTGGCCGTCCGGAGCGGTCCACGCTTCGTGCGGAAACGGGCCCACGATCGACTTGCCCTTGTAGATCAGGTAGGTCGAGATGAGCGAGGCGAACAGCATGCACTCCGATCCGATGAAGGCCCAGATCGCCACCTTCCGGTTGTCGAGGCCGGTGGCGGTGTAGTGCGTGTGCTGCGGGTGACCCTGCGGTTCGTGCGCGACGGCGGAAGCCAAGGAAGTCGTCTCCGGGTTACTCGAGAGGGCTGGTGAGCCAGGCGTAGAGCGTGCCGACGAAGAGGCATGCGCTGCCGATCGTGACCGTCATCGCGAGGCCGAACCGGCCCGTGTGCATGAGCAGCAGTCCGCTGAACATCAGGACGATCGCGAGCGCGGCGACCGCGGGCTTCACCGTATTGAACGGCATCGGGATGCCCAGCTCGGCCGCCGTCTTCCGAACGGCCTCTTCGTGCACCGGCACGGCGTGTGCATCCGAGATCGTCAGGACGTCGGGCGCCGAATGCGCGAGGCCCGAGGTGCGCTCCGGATGCTTGAGGTCCCACAGCGGATAGCGCGACGTCACCACCGGGATTTCGGCGAAGTTGTAGTCCGGCGGCGGCGAGGGAATCGACCACTCCAGCGTTCCTGCGCCCCACGCGTCGTTCGGGGCCACCGCTCCGCTCCTGCGGCTCTTCAGGAAATTCACCACGAAGATCAGCGTGGAAACGATCAGGATCGCCGTGCCGATGGTGGAGATCATGTTGAACGTGTCCCAGCCCTGGCCGGCGTCGTACGTATAGATGCGGCGCGGCATCCCGAGCATGCCGCTGAAGTGCATCGGGAAGAACGTGAGGTTCATCCCGATGAACGTCGTCCAGAAGTGCCAGCTTCCGGCCGTCTCGTTCATGTAGCGGCCGGTGATCTTCGGGTAGTAGTGGTAGATGCCGCCGAGGATCCCCATGATCGAGCCGCCGAAGAGCACGTAGTGGAAGTGCGCGACGACGAAGTACGTGTCCGTCTGCTGAAGGTCCGCGGGCGCCGACGAGTGCATCACGCCGGAAATCCCGCCGATCGTGAAGAGCGCAATGAGCCCGATCGCAAACTTCATCGGCGTGGCGAAGCGGATCTGCCCGCCCCACATGGTCGCGATCCAGTTGAAGATCTTCACGCCGGTCGGGATGCCGATCAGCATCGTCGTCAGGGCGAAGACCGTGTCGGCCGTCGCGCCGTTGCCCACCGCGAACATGTGGTGCGCCCACACGCCGAAGCCGAGGAACCCGATCATTATTCCTGAATAGATCACCACGTTGTAGCCGAACAGCGGCTTGCGCGAGAACGTGGGAAGGATTTCGGAGACCAGGCCGAACGCCGGGAGGATCAGGATGTAGACCTCGGGATGCCCGAAGATCCAGAACAGGTGCTGCCAGAGGAGCGGGTCGGCGCCGGCGGCGATCTCGTAGAAGTTCGTGCCGAAGAAGCGGTCGAACAGCAGGAACACGAGCGCGATCGTGATGACCGGGAAGGCGAGAATCAGCAGGAACTGCACCACGAACGACATCCAGGTGAACACCGGCATGCGCATGAGCGTCATCCCCGGCGCCCGCATGTTGATGATCGTCGTGATGAAGTTGAACGCCGCGGCGAGCGAGCTGATGCCGAGGATCTGGAGGCCCATCACCCAGAAGTCGATGTTCAGCCCCGCGGAGAACGGCAGGGTGGTGAGCGGCGCGTAGCCGAACCAGCCGCCGTTGGGCGCGCTGTTGAAGAAGATCGGCAGCGTCATGAAGATGCCGCCCAGGACGTAGACCCAGTAGCTGAACGCGTTCAGGCGTGGGAAGGCGACGTCACGCGCGCCGATCTGCAGAGGGATCAGGAAGTTGAAGAACGCCGCCGACAGCGGCATCACGGCGAGGAAGATCATCGTCGTGCCGTGCATCGTGAACAGCTGGTTGTAGAACTCGGCGGAGACGACGTGCTGGTTGGGCTGCGCGAGCTGCCAGCGGATCACGCCGGCTTCGAGCCCGCCGAACATGAAGAAGAAGAGCGCGGTATAGAGGTAGAGCGCGCCGATCCGTTTGTGGTCGACGGTCGTGATCCAGCTCCAGATGCCAGTCTGCCCGTACGACGCGGCCGTGGAAGGCGCGAACGCGGGGGTGGCGGCGGTGGTGGCCATTCGATACGTCTCCCCGGCTTACTTGAGTGCCATCAGGTACGCGACGATGTCGGCTATCTGCCGGTCGTCGAGCTTGGTGGGGCTTGTCTGCTTCATCGACGGCGAATACTCGCCGGCGCCGAGCGCGGGCATGATCGATCCGGGCTTCATGTGCTCGGCGTTCTTCACCCAGCGTGCCAGAGTCTTCGGATTGGTGAGATAGATCCCGCCGGCGAAGGTGTGGCGCGTGGCGAAGTGCGTCAGGTTCGGGCCCCTCGCGGCGTCGTCCTTCACCATCTGCTGGCCGCCTGCCACGTACTCGCCCTTGATGACGTGGCAGGTGAGACAGGGCACCTCGCCCATGTGGGTCATGTTCGCCATCAGCTCGTGTCCGCGTGCCGCGTCACCCTGCGCCAGCAGCGAGTCGTCGAACTTGACCTCGCGATCGCCGACGGGGAGCGGCGTCTGCGGCAGCGTGTGCGCCGGCATCTTCTCGAGCGGGAAGACGTATCCCGCCGAGACGGGCGTCGCGGCCGGCAACACGGCGGCCGACATCACCGCTGATTCCTTCTGGTGCGCCACCCAGCTCTCGAAATCGGACGGCGCCACCGTGTAGACGTGAAAGCGCATGTTCGCGTGCGACGAGCCGCAGTATTCCGCGCAGAATCCATTGAACACGCTGCCCGCCAGACTCGCCGCGGGCGTGTACCAGAGATAGTTCGTGCGGTTCGCGATCACGTCGCGCTTGCCGCCGAGCTGCGGAGTCCAGAAGGAGTGGATGACGTCGCGCGAGTTGAGCTGGAAGTTCGCCGTGCGCCCGGCGGGCAGGTACAGCTCGTTCGCGGTCACGACGCCGTACTGCGGATAACGGAACTCCCACCACCACTGGTGGCCGATCACCTGCACCTGAATGGAGTTCGCCGAAGCCTTCGCCTCGGTCTTCCAGATCGCGTCGACCGTCGGAACGGCGATCAGCACCAAGATGAGGACCGGGATCAGCGTCCAGGTAATCTCGAGCGTCGAGTTGCCGTGAATCTGCTTCGGCTCGGGAGCGCCCGCGCGCCGGCGGAACTTGATGATCGTGAAGACCAGCAGGGACTCCACGACCACGAACACGATCGTGCCGAGCAGCAGCAGCCGGTTCCAGAGGCTGTCGATGATCGTGTTGAAATCGGTCAGGTGGGTGAACGTGGAGTTCGGGTACTTTTCTCCACAGGCAGCGACCACCAGTGCGCCCGCGACCAGAAACAGGGCCGAGGTGAGCCGACGCTGAAGCTTACGGGGCATTACGGATGTTCCTGTCGTTTCTGGGAGACCCGGACACAGGGAAATTGTGGTGTAAGGAAAAGGCTGACAAAGAGATAAGGGAAAATAGGACGGCGAAAGGTATGCGCGTGCTCAGGGCTGGGCAACAGGGGTAATCGTCTCAGTCGTCAGCCAGCTCGAGCGGAACGGTATGCTGCTCCCTGACCCTTTTCGTGGCGAGCTCCAGTGACGTGCGGATCTGGGCGACGTACTCACGCAGCGCCCGCAGTCGCGCCACGTCGCCGCCGCCGCGACCGATCACGAGCGCCATGGCGGTGAACTGATCGGCGATGAGCTCGAACTGTCCTTTCAGCTGGCCTTGGAGGATCGCGGCATTCCGTTTGATCTGCTGGGGAATGATGCCGACGGAACGTTGCCGTTTGATCTCGATCGCCATGCGTTCGACCATGCCGTGAATCGTCTGAAGCCCGATCAACGCTTCCTCGATCGTCTTCAACTTCTCGGCGCCTGCGCCATCCAGCTTCGTAGCAGCCATGGTTCGTTGGTTCGTCGCGAGTTCCGCACCCGACACGGCGCGTGAGTGATCTCCATGCTCCCTCGGTCCTAAGCTACGGGCGGTCGGAACCCGCGGGTAGCGAAACGCCGCGTTTGCCATGTACCGTTCGACATGAAATCGAAGCGCGCGCGGACGCCCGCGCAGCAGGGGCGGTGACCGCAGTCCCGACCACGATCGCCGACGCGATCTTCCTGCCCGACGCGCAGGTCAGGGCTTCACAATTGGATCTGTCGCGTCTGGCGATGCCGCCCCACCTCCGGCCGGGCGCGGCGCGCTCCGTGCTCGACATCACGGAGTTCTATGGCGACACGACGGGCGGCATTCGCACGTATCTCCGGCAGAAGGCGCAGTACGTCGAGGCCCGCCCATCGCTGCGACAGGTGCTCGTGCTCCCCGGTGCGCGTGACGCGCTCTCGCAGAGCGATGGCGTGCGCTGCTACCGGCTCGAGGGACCGCGCGTGCCGACCCAGGATCCGTACCGGTTCATGCTTGCCACGCGGACGAACCGGCGGATCGTGCTGCACGAGCGTCCCGACGTGATCGAGGTGGGCAGCCCGGGTTTCGTGCCATGGATCGTGCGACTCGCCGCACGCGGGCTCGACATTCCCGTCGTCGCGTTCTACCACAGCAACTTCCCGCGCGTGTTCTCTCCATTTCCGGAACGCGCCGGCGGCTTCGGCCGCGCGATGTTCGACCTCGCGTGGCGTTACGCCCGACAGATCGACAAGCACTTCGCGCACACGATCGTCTGCTCGGAGTTCGTCGCGAACGACCTCCGCAACGCCGGCATTGACCGCGTCACGCGGATTCCGCTCGGCGTGGATCTCGCCCATTACAATCCGTCGCGCCGGGTCCGGCGGCGCGAGGTGCGCACGATGTACCGGCTCTCCGAAGGTCCGGTGGCCGCATTCGTGGGGCGGTTCGCGCGAGAGAAGGAGCTCGACGTCCTCATTGACGGCTGGCGCGAGGTACATCGCGTCACTGGTGCGCAGCTCGCGCTGGTGGGCGACGGCCCCATGCGCGCGCGGCTCGTGGCGCAGGCCAGCGGCGCGCCCTGGGTGCGTTTCCTTCCGTACGAACGGGACCAATCCACACTTGCCGATCTTCTCGCGTCGGTCGACCTGTTCGTCGCGCCGAGTTCGAACGAGACATTCGGACTCGCGCCGCTGGAGGCGCTCGCGAGCGGAACGCCGGTGCTGTCCGCGGATCGAGGCGGCATCAGCGAACAAGTCGCAACCAGCGGTGCCGGCGCCCGCTTTGTGTCGGGCGACTCCGGCTCGCTTGCGGAGGAGGCGGTGCGGCTCTTTCGCTGCGATCTCGCAGCACTCGGTGCGAAGGGGCGTGCGTACGCCGAAAAGGACCACTCATGGGAATCGGTGTTCGACCGAATTTTCGCGCTGTACGACACGATCGCCCGGAGGTGAACGTGCGGCATCCCGCGATGAGTGAAGTGTGAACGGACTGCTCGTCACGATTCACGATGTCACGCCGGCGCTGGCGCCGCGCGTCGAGTCGCTCTGGCGCCTGTGCGAGTCGCGTGGCGTCGTTCCCGGCCTGCTCGTGGTGCCCGACTGGCATGGTGTGGCCGCGATCGAGAGCGAGCCGTCGTTCGGCTCGTGGCTCCGCGCGCGGGCCGCCGCGGGCGCGGAGATCTTCCTGCACGGCGAGCGGCACGACGAAGTTGGCTCACTCCGGACGTTGCGCGACGAAGTGCGTGCGTTCGGAAAGACCAACCGGGAAGGGGAGTTCCTCACGCTCGGCTACGACGCCGCGCGCTCGCGCATCGATCGCGGCGTGGCGCGGCTGCGCGCGATGGGGCTCGATCCGGTGGGATTCGTGCCGCCCGCGTGGCTCGCGAAGCCGGCGACGCATGAGGCCGCGCGCGACGCGGGGCTCCTCGTGAGCGAAGATGCTGGCGCAGTGTACGTGCACGCGCCGGGCGGAACGCCACGGTCGCTGCGATCGCCGGTCGTGCGGTGGAGCGGGCGCGGGTTTGTGCGGGCGCATGGATCGGTGCTGTTCGAGCGCCTGCGATGGTGGTTCCAGCACGGCGAACCGCTCGTGAGGATCGCGCTGCACCCCGGCGATCTCGCGCATCCGGCCACGGCCGCGTCGATCGAGCGCGGGCTCGATGCGTGGCTGTCGGTGAGGAAACAGACGTTCTATCGCGCGCTTGCTTGAGCGGCCGGCACGTGGTGGCACCGCGGACAGGAAGTCCCGGGCGCAGACGATCGCCAATGCCGCCGCCAACCCGGAAACAAAGCGCTAGTGGATCGGCTCGGCTCTTCGCCGTAATCCGCGGAGTCGGTTGGCGTACCACCCGCGGTAGCGATGCGACGACGGGAATGCCAAGTTGGTCCGGCGGATCCGCGAGACATGGACGTGGGTGCGGTGGGTCACTGAACTCCAACGGAGACGAATGATGAGAATCTCAACTGCGGCCCGTGCCGGCCTCGTACTCGCGCTGTTCACCGCTTGCGCGCCAAAGCCACCCGCGCCGCCGGATGCGACCGCGATCAAGGCGGCGATCGAGGCGCAGGAAGCGAAGTTCCTCCCCGTCATTTCGAAGAAGGATGTCGCGGGCTTCGTCGCCGTGTTCACGAAGGACGCAGTCTGGATCGAAAACGACGCCGCCACGTTCACGGGGACCGCGGAGATCGAGAAGGGCGCCAAGGGACTCGTCGAAGCATTCGACTCGATCACGCCCGGCACGACGACGCTGGACCGGCTGGTCGTCGTCAGCGACAGCGAAGCGGTGACCTTCTCGCATCTCACCTACAGCATGACGCTGAAGGGAAAGAAGACGGCCGAGAACCACATCAACCCGTTCGCGGACCACTGGAAGAAGGAATCCGACGGCGTGTGGCGCATCTCGTACGAGATCAACGCGGACGGCGTGGTTCCGCAGGCGCCGGCGAAGAAGTAGTGAATGGATTCCCGCCGCTCGTTCCTCGAAAAGTCGGCGACGCTCGCCGCAGTCGGTTTCCTCCCGCTCCAGCTCGCCGCCGAGGCGCAAGCAGGCGGTGCCGCAGGAACGAAGTCCCCGCCTCAGACGATCGACTCCAAACAGGAATTGATCGCGCTGGAGAAGAAATGGTGGGAGGCTTTCAAGGCGCCAGACAGAGCCGCGCTCGAGCGAATCCTGGCGGACGAGTTCGTGGGCTACGACAATCCAGCCGGCAAGCCGGAAACGAAGCGTCAGTGGATCGACGGCATGACGGACGGGAGCTTTCGCGTCGACTCGTACGCGATCGAACGCATGGACGTCACCGTGGTCGCGGATACCGGAGTCGTCGCGGTTCTCTATTCGATACACACCACGGAGAAAGGCAAGGCCAGCAGCGAACGAAAAATCGATCTGGATACGTTCGTCCGCCGCAACGGCCGCTGGCAGGCGCTGGCCACAGGTGAAGTCCTCGTGCGGCCCGGGAAGTAGCGTCACCTGAGGGCCTGCTCGATCGAACGGCCCCCGACCACTCAACCGCCCATGTCCGTCATGTCGGACATGAGCAGCGACGGGAACTTGCCCCGCACTGCCCGTAGTGAGAACCACGCGAGGAAAGCAAGACTCCCTCCCGTCACCGCCAGCAGCGCCCAATCATCGCCGCTGTAGACCGTCCAGCGGGCGACCTTGGCATGTGGGCTGAAGAAGGACGTGTGCTGGCTGAACGCGTCGAGGATCACCGACCCAACGATGAGCACCGCGCATCCGAGATTGACGTATCCGAACAGTGGAATCAGCCACAGCGTCGCCAGCGCGAAGCAGAGCATGAGGATCGGCAGCAGCAGCGAGACCTTGAAGGCGTCGACGAGCGCGAACAGCGGGACGCAGGCTGCCGTCACCGCCATTGTCCAACCCAGGTAGCGGGGTAGCGGCGAGCGCCCGGGTACTCGCGAAGCGGTGAGGTGGCGGGCCATTCGCTCACGGACAAACCCGGAAACCTCGGCATAGTTGTCCGGCAGGCACTGGACCACCATGAGGCGGCGCCAGCGATTGCGCAGCGTGATGGTGCGAGCGCCGTCATCGAACTGCGCGCGGAACGCGCCATCCCAACCCATCTTCTGCGTTTCCTGGCTCATGGCCGTGAGGCCCGCGCCGGTGGGGCCGGGGCGCCCGGTGAGCACTCCGACCAGGACGGCCACGCGATTCGCAGTCGCGATCTTCCTATCGATGGACTCGAACAGAATGCCTTCACCGGAAACGGTGTAGCGAACGTTCACGCGATTGCGGAAGAACACGAGCATGACGAGCATCATCAGGAGGCCGATCCCGGCACCGATCGCCGACAGCATCATCCACATCGGGGCAATCGTCTTCCATTCCCCTTGTGTGGCGAAGATCAGGCTGAGCAAGCAGCCGGGGATGATCACTGCCAGACCGACGACCTTGGCCAGCGACACCATGATGTCGCGGTTGTTCACCAGCCGGATCTGGGCGATCCAGACACGTTCATCGCGTTTGTCGGCTTCGAAATTCGTGCGCATGTGTAGACGGTGGGCGGAGCCAACTGGATGTGAAGCGCGTTGCGGCACTCCGGGACGAGTCGCCGCAATGTGGCGAATCCTCATGAAAGAAGCGCGGCCGCAAGCGATTTCTGGCCGGGGAATACGTCCTCGCCCCATCAAGCCTGACGCCGATGAAGAGACGCCGTTGACTCGGCACGCCGGTCAAGTCCACGCACTGGGAGCGGAAACGGTTGTAAGGCAATGTCCGAACGAAAGTCGGTGGCTTCCCCGACTCTCAACCAATGAACCGCTCCCGAGATTGTTGCCAGTCTGATCATTTCCATTCGGCTTGAACTGCTTCTTCTACGGCCGAGTGTGTTCTGATGGGCAGCTTCCGACAATCGAACCGGGGGGTTGTGATGATTTCCAATACGTCGACGCCGACTATTCGGGAACGGCTTTTCGCGGTTGCCTTCGCGCTCCTTCTCGTTCCGCCGATCATCGGTGCCCAAGGACCTCCACAGGGCAAGAGACCAGACTCATCAGCTCGCGGCGCATCTGGTCGAGGGACGCCGGGTGGCCGTGGCGGCGCGGCTCCCGGCGCGCAGGGAGGTGCGGGTGCGACTCGAGGGGCGCCGCCCGGTGGCGGTGCCGTCAACAGGCAGCAACCTCCCGGAAATACGACACAGCCCTCTCGAGGTGGCGCTCAGTCGGGTGTGAGCGGCGCGAATCCTGCGGGGACGAGCTCAGGGCGGAGCGCGGGGAGCATGAACCCGAGCGGCAACGTGGGTGGGCGCAACTCGGGGACCACGAATCCGAGCGGCAACATGGGCGGGCGCAACTCGGGCAATACGAATCCAACAGGGATGACGAACCCGAGCG
>OCZT010002511.1_pt1 | contig 18925 bp, 10 predicted proteins | sample 1539031 | NCBI WGS metagenome assembly OCZT01 (sample SAMEA3539308, study PRJEB22396) | soil metagenome | biome: tundra; feature: field; material: soil | place: USA | collected 2010-05 | depth 0.15 m | reverse complement strand
ACCGCGCGCCCGTCCTGCAGTTTCGCGCCGTGGCGCAGCCACTGCCACACCTGCGTGCGCGAGATCTCCGCCGTGGCAGCATCTTCCATCAGGTTGTAGATAGGCACGCAGCCGTTGCCCATGAGCCACGATTCCAGGTACTGTATGCCCACGTCGATGTTGACTTTCAGCCCCTCCTCCGTGATGTCGCCCGTCGGCACCGCCAGCAGGTCCGCCGCTGTGACGCTGACGTCGTCGCGCTTCACTTGGATCTGGTTGGGCGTGGTCATGTGGGCGTCGAAGATCTCCTTGGCGATCGGCACTAGGCCGGGGTGCGCCACCCACGTGCCGTCGTGGCCCGCCTTCACCTCGCGCAACTTGTCCTGCCGCACCTTGTCGAGCGCCGCGTCGTTGGCCTGCGGGTTGTTCTTGATCGGAATCTGCGCCGCCATGCCGCCCATCGCGAAGATGCCGCGGCGGTGGCAGGTGCGGATCAGCAGTTGCACATAGGAGTGGAGGAAGTGGCAAGTCATTGTCACCTGCGCGCGGTTCGGCATGACGAAGCGCGGGTGATTGCGGAACGTCTTAATGAAGCTGAAAACATAGTCCCACCGCCCGCAATTCAGGCCCGCCGAGTGGTTGCGCAGTTCCCACAGGATCTCGTCCATCTCAAACGCGGCCAGGATGGTCTCGATCAGCACGGTGGCGCGGATGCTGCCCTGCGGCACGCCCACGTAATCCTGCGCGAACACGAAGACGTCGTTCCACAGCCGGGCTTCCAGGTGGCTCTGCATCTTGGGCAGGTAGAAGTACGGTCCGGTGCCCCGCGCCAGCGCCGCCTTGGCATTGTGAAAGAAGTAGAAGCCGAAATCGAACAGCGATCCCGAGACCGGCTGCCCGTCCACTGTTACGTGCTTTTCCACCAGGTGCCAGCCGCGCGGCCGCACCAGCAGCACCGCCATCTTCGCCGCCAGCGCGTACTGCTTGCCCTCCGGGCCGGTGTATGAGATGGTGCCGGCGATGGCATCGCGCAGGTTGATCTGCCCCTGAATATTGTTCGACCAGGTGGGTGAGTTCGAGTCCTCGAAATCGGCCATGAACACATTGGCGCCCGAGTTGAGCGCGTTAATGACCATCTTGCGGTCTACCGGGCCGGTAATTTCGACGCGGCGATCGGTCAGGTCGGCTGGAATCGGCGCGACCGTCCATTCGCTCTCGCGGATGGATGCTGTTTCCGGCAGGAAGTCGGGCATTTGTCCGGCGTCGATCGCCGTCTGGCGGTCAACGCGGCGTTGCAGCAGTTCGCGGCGGCGGCCGTCGAACCGGCGCTGCAGTTCCGTGATGAAGGCCAGGGCCTCCGGCGTCAGAATCTGCTCGCAGCCGGCACTCATCGAGGCATGAATGGTGATGCTGTCAGTTGTCATCCTGTCTCACAGTGAGGGACATTGTCTCACGAACGCTCGCCCCCAGGGAATACTCTACCGGCGGGGCGCTCGTCAACCGCGAGTCTTGGGTAAACGCCGGTTCTGAGTTGTAGTTACCTCGCGTGCTGACGGAAGCGATCTTCCCAGAGAATCGCGAAGTGGTTCAGTGCGCGCGCTACCGGAACTATAGTCTTTGTGGTCGGCCCTGCTCAGATCTACGGAGTCCGTCAGCACGCCCAGCATCGCCAGGGCGAAGCTGCACACGTTCGTGCCGCCACAGCGCAGACGAACAGCAAAGCGGAAATCATGCCTAGTCTTCGCATGTGGCTCCTCACCGCAAAGCCACCACCACGTCGGTATGTACCGAACCGGCGAACGAGTGCCCGCCGGGCACCTTGTCCTTCACCCGATATCCGTACGCAGGCAACTCCGTTCCATCCTCGAGCTGGTGCGGAAACTCTCCGTAGTTCACCGTAACTTCCACGCCCGACGAGAAGTTGGTGCGCTGCACAAGGTAATTGGGCGTGAGGTACTGATGGCCGACCAACTGGTCGAACGCCAGGCGCCGCTGGTGCGGCGCCAACACGTCGTTGATCTGTTTGAAGGTCTTTCGCCATGCCCAGTAGGCGGCGTTCGATACGGTCCAGCTCGACTGGTCGCCATAGAGAATCCCGCGCAGAAACTTGACCGGCCACGTACCCCGCGAATAGCTGTAGTTGTCCATGCCGTAGTTGTAGGGAGTGCTATGCTGCCGGTAGAGCATCACGCAGTCGTGGTAGACAAGGCCCCAAAGTGGGACCTCGATGCCGAACTTCGGGCCGCCTTCGTCATAGAAGTCCGCCACCTTGACGTTCCAATCCTGCGGCGGTCCCTCGGCGCCCAGGACGGCGCCCGCTTTCGTGGCCACCCGCATGATGTTCAACCGCTGCTCGCGCGTCCCCGCGCGCGTCAGAGGATGAAGCGAATTGTAGCACTCGATCAGCGGCAGCCCGCCGATGGTGTCCAGGTAGATGAGGTCGGGCTTGAGGACGCGCATGTACGCATCCATGTTGCGCTGGAACAGCTTCAGCGACTCGAGCGGGCAGATCTCCTGGGAAAAGCCGGCTTCGGAGCTGAAGCCGTTCACTAGCGCTCCCTCGGCGTCGCGAAAGATGAGTTTCTCGTCGTAGCTGGGCGAGTTCAGGTCGAAGTTGCGGTAGTTGTCCCAGAGCCCGCCGAGAAACCCTGCTGCTTTCGCTGCCGCAATCGCCGCGGCGAGTTTTTCCGGTCCGCCGGCCTCGGTGTTCACCTGGGTTGCCTGGTCCACCGGTCGGTCATTGTCGTAGCCTTTCCGGCCCCAGCCGGCAATGCGGATGACGGCCCGCTCCACACCGAGGTTCTCTTTCATGTCATGGACCATGGCCGTAATCTGATCGAAAGAGGTTTGCAGCCGATGGTAACCGTCGTAAACCGGGCCGGAAAGACTCTGATTTTGCGGGGCCAGCGCACGGTTGGCCACCACCTGGATTTCAAAATTCGGCGCGCCGATCAGCTTCTCCACTTTCGGGTTGGCCGCGATCTTCTGCTTCAGCGTAACCAGCCTGCCGGTCTTTTCGGCGTAGGCGCGGTAGGTCTTGCACATTTCCACGTAGCCGCCGTTCGGCTGGAAGATGTAGTGCGCCACGCGTGCGTAGCCGAGCTCTCCTTTGACCGAACGCCAGTAGGGCCAGACGGCGGAAAGACGCGGGCTATAGAGTGTGGTGGTGGCGGCCGGGACAGCCGACGCTGGGGCAGCCGGCTGCTCCGGGGAGCGCACGTCGTTGGCAATGACGCCGAAAGCCACGTCGTCCGGCGTTTCTACGATACATAGGAACGAGCTTTGGCCGAGCCGGGCGCCGTACCATGGCATCGAAATCTGGTCAAAGATGGCGGCTTGGCCGGCGATGCGTTCCCAAATCCAGTTGAGGTAGCGGAAGTATCCCTGCTCGAAGCGGGACGGAATCAGCATGCCCTCCTGTTCGGCAAAGACTACGTAGCCATCGTCGACGACTGTGCGCACCGGAAATAGACGCAGCGGCCACTCGACCGTCTCCACATCCCAATATTGCGAGCTGTTCCGCAGGTCCTGGATGCGGAGGGTGAGGTCGGGGCTGTCCTTGGCCAGCAGGATCTGGAGCACGAGTGAGAGGTGGGTGCCCGGATCGCGGTCGTCGCGCACCGGGCCCATTTTCGAGCGGAAGTCGGAGAGGGAGATCTGCAGCCCGTCCGGGATGGGTTCGATCTTCTTTTGCGCGGCCGAGCCCAGGCTCACCGTAACGCTTTCACTGTGTTTGCCGCGGAGATGCACACGGCCCGCGCTGTTCTCCCACGGGTCGGATCCCCAGGTGACTTGCGTGGCGAGGTCCTCCACCGACAGCGTCAGATTGGGCCGAAGGTGAACCCGCAGCTTGTTGTTGGAAAGCACGCGCTCTTCGGCTAGAGGCTGTGCGGCGCGGCTGCCGGCCTGCTGCGGAGGCGCCGCCGGTAATCCCCAGACCATCAGGAGCAGCAACGTCGTGCAAGGTAATATTCGCATATTGGTTCTCAGTCCTGCCCTTTAGAAGTGAAGCTTCAGCGCAAACTGGAGGATGCGCGGATCGTAGGCCGACGTCAGCCGCCCGAAGGTGGAAGCCGTGACGGCATTGATATCCGTGATCCCGACGGTGCTGGTCTTCGGCACCTTGAAGTTGGTGTGGTTGATGGCGTTGAAGGCGTCGGCGCGCGCTTCCAGCCGGAATCTCTCCGTTATCGGAAAGATGCGGCTGAGCGACGTGTCCACGTTGATCTGGCTGGGTACGCGAAGCACGTTGCGACCCAGGTTGCCGAACGTTCCCAACGCGTTTTGCGTGAATGCCGCCGGATTGAGCCACTGCAGTTGCGACCCCATGGACTCGTTATAGGGATTGACTCCAGACACCAGGTTCGGCCGGTCGAGCCCGATGCCGGTGAGTGAATTGTCCTTGCCGGTGGCCACGGTGACGGGCAGCCCGCTGGTCAGCCGCACCAGCGGCGCTATTTGCCAGTTGCCAACCACGCGGCTCAGCCAACCGCCGCCGATCCGGGGACTGATCCCCACAAACGACGCATTGAACATGTGGCGAATGTCGAAGTTGCAATTGCCGCGATCGGCCGCCCGGCTGGACTGGTTCTGATACTGCTCGTTGCCCACGTTGCCGGCGAAGTCTCCGTCGCTGATGCAATGCGACCAGGTATAGTTCGCCAGGAAGGTGAAGCCGTGGCTGAAGCGGTGCTGGATCGAGCTCAGCAGGCCGTGGTAACTCGAAGCCGCGCCGTCATCGGTCGTGATCACCGGCCCGTAATATTGCCCCTGCGCGGCGTTGGTCAGGTACATGACCCGGCGTTGGTTCGTGTTGGACGTGGTGGACTGCCCTGCGATGTAGACTGACGGATTGACGTCCACGGATAGCCACAGGTGCGTCGTGCGGTTGCCGAGGTAGCTGACGGAGAAGAGCCAGTCGCCGCGCAATTGCCGCTGATAGCTGACGTTCCATTGCGTCATGGAAGTCGGCTTCAGGTTCATCGGGATGGTCGAGTAACTCGCGAAGGTGGGGAAGGTCACGTTGGAAGCGGGTGGATACGATCCGGGAAACGGGTTTCCGCCCGGATACCCAGCCCACGGGTTGCTGAGCGGCCCGGGGTTCGTCAAGTCGAGTGAATTGCCGTATGGAGCGTTGGTGGTGAGGCGCTCGGCGTAATAGACCTCGGCGGTGTCGTATAGAATCCCGCCGCCCGCGCGAATCGTGTCCCGCCCGTCACCGTGCAGGTTCCATACCAGGCCGACCCGCGGGGAAAAGTTCTTGAACTTGTCGTTGGTAAAAGCCTTGGGGATCCCGCTGTCGCCATAGAAGAGCATTCCGGCGGGCGCGTTGGTGTACACCTGGCTGCGCTGATTGGCGGCGAACGCCTGCTGGTCGATGGAGTTTCCACGCCCGAAGTAATCCTGCGGGAACAACATCGGCTCCCAGCGGAGACCCGCGTTGATCAGCACGTGAGGGCTCACTTTGTAGCTGTCCTGCGCGTACAAGCCCAGAATCGTCTGGCGGTACACGTTGATCTGCGCGCGGCTCTGCTGGAAATCGCTCATCCTTCCAAGCATGAAATCCAGCATCGCATCGTTGGAGTACTGGCCATTGAACGCGAAGTTGCCGTTCCGGTTGAAGGCGCTGAGCAGGTTGTTCTGCGTGCGAACCACGTCGACGCCAAGCGCGATCTGGTGCTTGCCGCGGATCAAATCGACGTCGTCCGCCACCTGGAAGGTGTTGCGGTTGAAAATACCGGGCGAGGCTCCCGTGCCGAAACCACCGGTCACCGAAAGCAGCATGCCGGATGGATCGTAATTGAACATGTTCACGCCCAGCGAAACCGCGTTGTATCCGTCGGGCACCACGCGGTTGTTTCGCAGCCGCGTGAAGGTGGCGTGAAGCATGTTCAGCGTGGTCGGGCTGAAGGAGTGCGTATCCCCGATGGTCATCGATTGCGAGCGCTGGAGGTTGCCGTTGGTTTTCGACAGGAGCGCATTATCCGAGGCTGGGAGCGCCGGGTTGCGGTAGTCCGCCAGGAAATAGCGGCCGAACACCGAATTCTTCGAACTGACGGTCCAGTCGGCCCGGCCGATGAACTGATCTTCGTCTCCCTTGGAGGGGATTGAGTACGTCACGCGGCCGCATGGGTCCGCCGACACCGGCAGCCGTTGCACAATCTTGAGCGCCACCGGATCGAACAAGGAGGCCGGGACCTGCGCATTGGGGAACGCCACCTTGGTGGTGGGATCGATAATCGAGCGCGCGTTTCCGCTCGATTGGCAGCCTGCCGATTCCAGCGTGCCGAAATCGCCCTTCACCGCCGCCGGCGTGGGCACGTAGGTGACGCTGCTCGCCGGATCCGACCGGTTTCGCGTCCCCTGGTAGCCGCCGAAGAAGAACAATTTGTTCGCGATGATCTTCCCGCCCGCCGTACCGCCGTACTGGTTGCGCTTGAGACTGTCGTGGCCTGCGGCAAAGAAGTTCCGAGCGTTGACGTCGCCGTTGCGCACAAACTCGAAGAGGTCGCCGTGAATCTGGTTGGTCCCCGCTTTGGTCACCACGTTCACCACGCCGCCGGGATGCAGACCGTTGCGTGCGGGGAACGCGCTGGTTTCCACGCTGAATTCCTGCAAAGCGTCGGGGAAGGGGAACGGCAGATTGACGTTGGAGAACGTGTCGTTGTTATCGCCCCCGTCCAGCAGGTAATTGGTGCTATTTCCTTGCCCGCCGGCGATGGACATGGTGGTGGAACTCGAATAATTCTTGCTGCTGATCAGGTTGCTGTTCGGCGAAACCGTGGCCGCGCCCGAGATCACGATGAGTTGCGTGGGCTGGCGGCCGTTCAGTGGCAGGTCCACGATCTGCCGCTGGTTGATCACCTGCGAGACGGTGTTTTCCTTGGTCTCCACCATTCCGGCGCTGGCCTTGACCTCGACACTCTCGGTGACCGCGCCGACTTCCAGCGTGGCGTTGATCTGAATGTTCGTTCCCACCTGCAGCAGGATGTTCTTCTGCTCGAAGTGTTTGAAACCCGGCGCCGTAACCGTGAGCGTATACGGCCCCACCGGCAGGTTCGGCAGGATGTAGCCGCCCTGCGCGTCGGAATTCGCTGTGCGGTGATACCGCGTTTCGGTCTGCGTCATGCTGACTTCAGCATTCGGCACGGCGGCGCCGGTGGCATCGGCGACCTGGCCGCTAACCTGCGCTCCCGCCACCGCCTGGCCCAAACACAAAGGCGCGGTCGCGCCAATCAGCGCTGCCACTAGAATCAACTGCAACATGTATGTGAATCGAATTCTTCGGATCATCGCGGACCCCTTTTTGCATTGGTTGTTAAGTTGTGCGCCCCAACCTGAGGCAGGAGCAATAGCACATTGTGTGCCCACGGCTGATTGTATGTCCCGGTGCGCTTCAAGTCAAGCCTAAAATAGGTATGAGGTATGAGGTTGGACCTCTTAAGGATAATTAGTGATTTCATGCGTTTACATATGCAAGTATTAGTACCAGAAGTGCCACGATGCCGAGCAGGCCAAGGCTCTGCCTGGCGACGGCGCCGAACACATCGCCTTCGCCGCCTTCCTGCCCGGTCGCTGTGCACGCGACCACCAGCGACTGCGCGGAGAGCATTTTGCCCATGGCTCCGCCCGCGGCGTTGGCGGAGCCCAGCAGAATCGGGTTCAGCCCCAGGCTTCTCGCCGTTGTCACCTGCAGACCGCCAAACATCGCGTTCGATCCCGCCGCGGTTCCGCTGAACACCGCCCCCAGCCAGCCGATCGTGGCGGCGAAGAACGGAAACAGGACGCCCGTCTTCGATATCCCCACCCCGATAGTCGCATCCATGCCGGAGTAACGGGTGATGTAAGCCATGGCGGCCAGTAGCGTGATCGCTAGCACGCTGGGCCGAAGCTGCCATAGCAGGCGCGAGAAAATGCGGAAGGTTTTTCGGAACGACAGACCCGCCAGAGGCGCGGCGATCAAGGCTGCGAGAAAACCCGCGGTGCCGGGCGTCGCGAGCCACGATATTTCAAACAAGGCACGTTCGAGTCGCGGTTTCATCACCATGGGCGGCGTACGCACCACTTGCAAATCGAGGCCGGGCACGGGATGGCGCCAGGACAGTGAATCGAGTCCCTTGCTTACGGACGGAGCGCCCCAAATCGCAATGAAACCGGCCAGCAGCAGAAAGGGCGACCATGCCACCACGATGCGCCGGAACGTCAGGCAAGGCATCGCACCCGCGCTCCGCCGGCCAACCAGCCCCAGCACAGTTAGGGTCACGATCCCACCGGCAATGTCCACCAGAGAGGCAGGGATCCATTTCGGAGCCAGGGATTGAACGGCCGCGAACGCGATGCCGGACGCCAGCAGCGCGGGCCAGATCGCGAGCGTGGCGCGCATTTTCGAGAACGCGCGAATGGCACAGAAGGGCAACGCCAAGGTGGCGACTGCCAGGATGCGAACGATTCCGGCCACCAGATCCACTTCCTTCAGTCCCGTCGATGCCACCAGCGCTCGTACCGGATTGCCCAGGCCGCCGTACGCCACCGAGGCAGTATTCGCCACTAAGCAGATCACGGCCGCCTGCAGCGGAGGAAAACCGAGGCCGGCCATGATGGCCGCAGTCACCGCTACAGCCGCACCTCCGCCGGCGCCTTCCAGCAGCGTTCCGAGCGCGAACCCGATGAACAGCGCTTGTAGCCGGCGGTCGGCGGAAATGGCGCCCACAGACTGCCGAATGACCTCGAAATGGCCCGATTCGATGGAGATCCGATAGACGAACAAGGCCGCCACCAGGACCCACGCGATCCGGATGGCGCCGAAGACGAGGCCGGCTGCGCCCGCTCCCACGACCATCCCCGGCGGCATGCGAAATGCGCCCAGTGCCACAGCAGTGGCCGCGAGACAGCCGTAGGCCGCCGCCCGCCATGCGGGAGCGCGCCGCACGGCCAGGAAGTAGAACAGAGTGCAGACGGGTACGGCCGCGACGGCCGTGGAGAGGGCTGTGTTCCCTAACGGGTCATAGTCCTGCAGCCAAGGCAAATGATCCTACGCTTCCGTCACCCGATTCGTGGCGAAATCCCAGCGCGCGCGCCGGCCGCGGCGGAAGGCTACGTTGCCGAGATGTGCCGCGCCCGCGGCGCAATGCCCGAACACCGCGTCTTCCCGGCTCGGCGTGCCGTCGCGCAGGGAGCGAATGAACCACTCGTTGTGCTCGGGGCCGCGCTCCACGGGAATCGTCTGCATCGGCTTGGCCTTCGGCTTGTCGGGCTTGCGGTTGCCCAGGCCGATGGAGGCCAGGTACTTCTCGCGCGTCGCCTTCGGCCAGCTATCCATGCCGGAGGTGTTGTACTCGGGCGCGGGCGCTTCCGGGTAGAGCACCAGGGTGTCGTCGGCCGTTTTGGTCGGCATGACGAGTGTGCCTTCCGAGCCCATGATCACGGTCCCGTTGCAGACGTCGTTGGCGTTGCCCAAGTCCGCGCAAACATCCACCAGGAAGCCGTCGTATTCGTAGAGGCCGCTCATCACATCCGGCACGGCACGGCCGTCGTTCCAACGCAGGATGGCTCCTTGCGCCACCGCCGACTTCGGCGCCCCGCAATCGAGCACCGTGTGCAGGCGCGTGAACATGTGCACCCACAGGTCGCTGCACACACCACCCGAATATTCCCACCAGCAGCGCCAGCGGAAGAAATGCTTCGCGTCGAATGGTCGTTTCGGCGCCCGTCCCAGCCACCTGTCCCAATCGATCGTCTGCGGGGAAGCGTCCGGCGCAATGGCGTAGACCCAGGCGCCGCCCGGCGTGTTCCGCTGGTTCGACATCCGCACCATGTTGATCTTGCCCAGCGCGCCCGATTTCACGATCTCGCGAGCTTTCTGGCTGATGGGCGTGGTCGCGTGCTGGCTGCCGACCATCAGCAGCTTGCCCGATTTCTTGACGGCTTCGATGATCTTCGGCCCCTCTTCGATCGAGTAGGTCATCGGCTTCTCGATGAAGACGTGCTTGCCGGCGGCGAGCGAGTCTAGCACCATGGGCAGGTGCCAGTGGTCGGGCGTGGCGATGACCACGGCATCGATGTCCTTGCGGTCGAGCACGGCGCGATAGTCCTTGGTCGTCTCGATGACGCCGTCGGTCATTTCCTTCGCCCAGGCCAAGTGGCCGTCATAAACATCGGCCACGACCGCCAGACTTACTGCGGGCAGCGGCTTCAGCGTCTTCAAGTGATACGAGCCCCGTATCCCCATGCCGATCATGCCCAGCCGGATCTGATCGTTGGCGCCTGCGGCTTTCATCGCCGGTGGGTTGCCGGCGAGTTTATAAACGATCGCCGCCGTAGCGGACGACCGGACAAAATTTCTCCGTGTGAATTCCATTCTCAGCTCCTGATATTGGTTTTGGTTCGGGACCGTCGGGCGGACAAGAACCGGATTGCCTGCTCGGCAGCCGCAGCCGGCTCCGGGCGAGGCAGAATCTCGGCCGTGAGATAACCGTCGTAGCCGATATCCGAAAGGATTGCGAAGATCTCGTCAAAGGGCAGGTGGCCCCAGCCAGGGGCAAGCCGATTGCTGTCGGCCACGTGGACGTACGTGACGAATGCGCGCGCCGCGTCGAAGGATTGCCGGAAGGAAGCGTCCTCGATGTTCATGTGGAACACGTCGGGCATGAGTTTCACGCAGGACCGCCCGCAACGGCGCACGATTTCCAGGCCCTCGGTGCAGTTGTTGATGAAATTCACTTCGTAGCGGTTCACCGGTTCGACGATCAGCTCTACGCCCAGCGGCTCGGCCACATCCGCGCAGCGCTCCATGCACGCCAGATAGCGGCCGGTAGCCACTTCCGCCGTTTCTCCTTCGTGAACGATGCCGCGGACACGTCCGGTGTTCACCTTCGCGCCCAGTTCGGCGGCAAGCCGGATCATCTCCGTAATGCGTTGGACCGCGGCGTTGCGCACGTCCGCGTCCGGATGAGTGAAATAAAGGTGATCGGCCGCAAACACCTGGCCCGAAGAGACGCAGGGGATTTCCATCCCCGTAGCGGACATGCGGCGCTTGATCTCGGGCAGGTCCACCTGCTCGGCGAACCGCAGCGCCAACTCCACGCCGTCGTAGCCGAGATCGCAGCAGCGGTCCACCAGGGTGCACAGGTCATCGCGGAAAACCACGAATGCGCTGGGCAGCGCGTCGGCGGGGGCTACCGCCAAGCCGATTTTCATCGAGCGTCCCTGCCTACGAGCCGGCGCGCCCGCGACTCAATCTCGCCGGTGGAGATACCAAATTTCCGCAGCAGTTCGAGGTACGGACCCGACTCCGGGAAGCAGTCGGGCACGCCGATGCAATCCATCGGCGCCGGCGCGAGCCTGCCGAGCGTCTCCGCCACGGCACTGCCCAGGCCGCCGATCACGCTGTGCTCTTCCACCGTAAGCACACGGCCTGTTTTGCGGACGGAATTCGCCAGCGCCGCCTCATCGAGCGGCTTCACGGTGGATACCTCCAGCACGTCGGCGCGTATTCCGCCGCCGGCCAGCCGGTCGGCAGCTTCGAGCGCCATATAGGTGAGAACTCCGCAGACCGCAATCGTGAGGTCGGTTCCTTCACGGAGTTGCCGGATGCGTCCGATCTCCAGGGGCGCGGCGCCGGCGAAGAGCACTGGGACAGGATTTCTAGAGATCCGGATGTAGGTCGGCCCATCGCGCCATAGCGCGGCTTCGAGAGCCTGCCGCACCTCTATCCCATCGGCCGGTATGACCACAGCCATATTCGGCATGGCCCGCATGACGGCGACATCCATAATCGACTGATGGCTGGCGCCGTCGAAGGAATCCGAAAGCCCTGCATACGATCCGGCAAGCACGACCGGGAGGTTGTTATAGCAGATGGTCTGGCGAATCTGTTCGCCGCCTTTCAAGCTGAGGAACAGCGCGAACGTCGCCGCCACCGGCCGCAGGCCGCAGGTTGCCATGCCGGCGGCCATGTCGACCATGTTCGCCTCGGCTACGCCCAGGTTGAAAAACCGCTCCGGATATTTCCTGGCGAACAGCACCGTGCGGGTACTGGCGGAAACGTCCGCATCCAGAACCATCATCTCGGGATAACTCCCGGCCAACTCGACGAGCGCCTCGCCGAAAGCTTCCCGCATGGAAACCTGAGGGGCCGCAATCATAGCTTCCCTCCCAGTTCTTCCAATGTCGTGAGCAGTTCCGCGCGTGCCTCGGCATAGCTGGCGTCATCGATCATCGCGCCGTGCCAGTAGGCATTGTCCTCCATGAACGAAACGCCCCGTCCCTTATGTGTGGCGTAAATCACGGCCACAGGCCATTGCTGCTGGCTTCGGATCCAGTCGAAGGAATCGAAAACCTCCAGCATGTCATGGCCGCTGTAGACGACCGGTGCGACATTCCAACCAAAGGCCCGGAACTTATCGGGCAGCGGGTCCATGGGCATGATCTGGTCGCTCGGGCCGTCGAGTTGCACCTTGTTGTAATCCACCAGTGCCACCAGCCGCTCGGGGCGGAACTTGGCGGCAGCCATTATGGCCTCCCAAGTTTGGCCTTCGTTGAGGTCCCCGTCGCCGAGCAGCGCGTAGGTCCACCACTCCTTCCCAGACATGCGCGCGGCCAGCGCCATGCCCAGAGCGATCGAAAGACCGTGGCCGAGCGATCCCGTGCTCATGTCCACGCCCGGGGTTCTGCGCATGCAGGGATGGCCCTGCAGCCGGCTGTTGAGCTGCCGGAAGGTCGGCAGTTCCTCCACCGGCAGGAACCCGCGATGCGCCAGTACGGTGTACAGCATGCAGGATGCGTGCCCCTTGCTTACTACCAGGCGGTCGCGTTCCAGCCACTGCGGCTCATCCGGCCGCACCCGCAGCACGTCGAAATACAAAGCGGCCAGCAACTCCGCTGCCGAGGAAGCACCGCCCCAGTGGCCGGTGCCGCGCTCATGCAGGATATCCAGTACCGTGATCCGGAACTGTTGCGCCAGGTACTGCAGTTCCGCAGCTTTCCGGCGCCGGTCCTGTTCCCGTAAGACCTGCTCCACATCGACAGGCATTGAGGGCGCTTCGATTGGCATAAATACTCACCGTAGAACCGGCTGCACGTTGCGGATACCCGCCAGTTCGCCGGTGGCCGCGGCTGCCAGCACCGAGCCCATATACTCATCCGCCATTTCCGCCGCGAGCGGCACCAGCATGCTGTCCAGCTTCATGCGGAGCGGTGGATCCTTGGCCGCCGCCAGCGCCAGCGCGATGTGCGCCGGGCCGAAGCCTTTCACTTCATTGAGAGTGGAGGGCACGCCGACCTCAGGCTCGAACGAATTCAGGGCGCGGGCCACCGCCTCGCCCAACTCTCGCCCCGCTAGCGCCTGGATGCCGGCATCGGCCACGCGCCCGGTTGCCGCGAGCGCGCCAAAACCGTGCACGTAAGACTCACCCTCAAATTGCCGGAGCAGCGTCCGTGCCTTCTCGAAATTCCGCATAGTAGAAGGCGAGCCTTTCGCCCGCGATTACTTCTTCAACTCCAGAACTACGTGTTTCTGAATATTCAAAGCCGTGGTGAGGTGTTCGCGCATCGCCAAGCGCGCTCCCTTCGCATCCCGCGCGGCGACTGCATCCAGGATGCGACGATGCCCCGGCATGACCCGCTCGTAAAGGCCGGGCTCCTCAGCGACTCGAGTCCGGACTTCGGTCAAGAGGTCGCGGATGGAGTCGAGCAGGAGCGTGATTAAGGGATTATGCGTGGTCTGTCCCAGGCAGCGATGAAACTCGGCGTCCTTTTCCGCGAAGGCATTTGGGTCCTGGGCCGCGGCGTCCATTTCCGCACAGAGCTTCCTGAGATCTTCGATATCTTCCGCAGTCCCCTGTTGAGCAGCCAGGCTGGCGCTCTCGACTTCCAGAATGGAGCGTACCTGGTGGAGAGCTTCGATGCTGACTTCCTGATTGCAACGACGGAAGAACAGCGTCATGGGTTTGGCGACTTCGTCGGATGTCGTGGCGCGGACTGTGGTGCCGATACCATGCCGGGTTTCCAGCAGTCCCTTGGTCACCAGGATGCGCACGGCTTCGCGGACCACCGTCCGGCTCACACCGAGGCGCTCGGCGAACTCCCGTTCCGGAGGGAGTCTCGATCCTACCGGCAGGCGTCCATCCAGCACCTGTCCCTGGATCTTTTGTACGACTCTTTCGACCAGATCGTCTTTGTGCCGCAGCACCCGAAAACGCGCTTTAGGCGCTGGCCGGTTGGCCTCCAATGCAACGACACTCGTTTTCCCCATCGCTCGATTGTAGAATCCCCACGCTCCCAAGTCAAGTGAAAAACCGGTAGGAGGTATGAGGTTGGACCACTAGTTAAGTCCCGCTTTATAAGTGAGTTAATAATTTTCGATTGACACGCATCGCGCCGGAGTGTAGAATTTCGTGTGAATCGGATCTGGAACACCGGTTAGTCAAAATAGGATTTCAGCATGCAAACTTACGGAGAAGTAATTTCGAGGCGCCATTTTCTGGCATCAGTCGTGGCCGGCGCGGCCGCTACGACACAAGTGGCTCTGGCGGCGAACGGCCACATTCCCGTTGCGCTGCAGCTTTATTCGATCCGCGAGGATTGCACCCGCGATCTGGCTGGCACGCTGGCCGCGGTCGCCAAGATGGGCTACGACAGCGTCGAGTTCGCAGGCTACTACGGGCACACGGCGAAGGAGGTGCGCGCCTTCCTGGATGAAGTCCATCTCAAGGCCATCAGTTCGCACAACAACATCAAGCTACTGCTGGGCGACGAACTGGATAAGACTATCGAGTTCAACCGGATTTTGGGCAACTCGCGGCTTATGGTCGCCTCGCTGCCGGAGAGCACGACCATCCAGAAATGGTACGACTACGCGAAACAGTTCAACGAGATCGCGGAGAAGCTCCAGCCCCATCAAATGCGCGTGGGTTTCCACAACCACGCACGTGAGCTCGATATGGTGGAAGGCAAACGGCCATATGACGTCTTCCTGGACAACACCGGCAAAGAGGTGATCATGCAGATGGATTTAGCGCATTACCCGGAGCACAACCTGAAACCGGAGGATTATATGAAGCGCTATCCTGGCCGCGCGCGGACCGTCCACCTCAAGGACTATGCTCCCGATGGGCGTCTGGTTTTGCTGGGGGATGGAGTGATGGATTGGAAGAGCGTGTTCCAGGCTGCCGAATCGGTCGGAGGGATCGAAGCCTACATTATCGAGCAGGAGAAGTACCCGGAGCCCCTAACGCCGCAGCAATGCGCGGCGCGCTGTTTCGAGAATTTCCGCAGACTCCATGGATAATTCCACGGAAAAGGACGAAGTGAATGCCCAAAACAATTCAGATCGTGATCGCCGCCATAGTGATTGCGGCTTCGGCTTGGCCGCAGGCAAGCACAGCAACGGTCGGTGGCACCGTGCGGGATCAGAGCGGCGCGGTGATCGCCAATTCGAATGTCGCGTTGACCAATACCGAAACGAGCGTCATATCCACGACGCGCACGAACGGATCGGGCGTCTACCTGTTTCCGGGCGTCAATCCCGGCCCGTACCGCCTCACCGCCGAGGCCGCCGGCATGCAGAAGTACCAGGCGACGCTGGAAGTTCTGGTGGCGCAGCGCGCGGTGATCGACCCCGTGCTGAGCATCTCGCAGAACACGACCTCTGTGCAGGTCACGGACGCGACCTCGGTTATCGACGTGGAGAACGCGACGTTCCATAACCAGGTGGATCACGCGCGAATCGAGCAGTTGCCCATCAACCAGCGCGACCTGATGAACCTGACGACGGTCCTCCCCGGCGAGGAGGGCAAGAAGGGGGACCGCGTTTTCGGCCTGCCCAGCCCGGCGCAGGAATATATCGTGGACGGCGCCGTGGTTACGGACCGCCGCTACGCCATGTCGCAGTACGCCTCGGCGCCCGGTCTGGGCGCGATCCAGGAATTCACGCTCGATTCGGGCGCCGTGTCCGCGCGCTACAGCCGCCCCTCCAACGTCATCGTCTCGACCAAGAGCGGCACCAACGCGATCCATGGCACGGCATACGAAACGATGATGAACAACGGCATCGGCCTGGCTCGCAGCCGCACCGATTTCTACACCAACCCGCCGCAATTGATCCGCAACGAGTTCGGCGCCAACCTCGGCGGGCCTGTGATCATCCCCAAGCTCTATAACGGCCGCAACCGGACGTTCTGGTTCTTCAACTGGGAGGAACTGCGCGCCCGCAGCGGCACCTCGGTCGGCTACAACGTGCCGACGGCCGACATGCGCAACGGCGATTTCAGCGGTCTGGTGGACGCGCAGGGGCGGCTACAGACGCTCTACGAGCCGTTGTCCACGGGGCCTGCTCCCACTTACCAGCGCACGCCCTACCCCGGCAACCGGATTCCGGCCAACCGCGAGAGCCCGTTGGCGAAATACCTGTTCGGCATCACGCCGCTGCCGTCCAACGCCGCCAACCCGCTGCTCGCCGTCAACTATTTCGGCATCAGCAAGCCGGGCGACTTCAACACCTGGAGCATCACCAACCGCATTGACCACCAGTTCTCGGAGAAAGATCACATCTACCTGCGCTGGGGATACTCGGACGATCCCCACGTGCAGATCAATAACAGCGGGTGCCCGTGCGGGCCGATGCTGCTGAACAAGGTGGCCGGGTGGAAGCTCACGTACAACCAGGAACAGAGCGCCGCCACCTCGTGGGTACACATCATTTCGCCGACCTTCTTCAACGAATTTACGGCCGCTGCGCGCTACCGGCGCGGCGGCGGCTCCACCGGCACCTCCACCAGCCTGGACAAGAACTATTTCACGGAGCTCGGCATGCCGAACCCGCTCGGCATCAATGACTGGCCGCAGTTCGACAGCACCGGCCTCGGCAACTACATCCTCCGCGGGCCCGGCAAGGATTTCGGCAACGAGACCTACTACACCGTGGACGACAACCTGACTAGGATCCACGGCAGGCACGAGATCCTGTTCGGCGGCCACGCTCGCAAGGATTTCATCAATACGCTCCCAAACACCGCCAAGCAGAGCGACTTCACCTTCGATACCCTCGCCACCGCGCTTTACGACCCGAAATCCACTGCCGCCAATCCGCAGGCCCTGCCGCAGACCGGCAATAACCTCGCCAACATGTTCCTGGGCGTCTCCACCTACCAGGAAAGTCTCTCGCGCGGCTGGTATTACATGCGCTCGGGCGAAGGTGCACTGTACGTGCAGGACAACTTCAAAATCACCCCGCGGCTAAGCGTTAACCTTGGCATACGCTGGGAAGCATGGCTCCCACTGCGCGAAAAGAACAACACCATTACCGGCTTCGACCAGGCCAACCACGCAGTGGTGCTCGGCACCAGTCTGCAGAACCTTTACAACCTCGGCCTCAGCGTGCCCTCCGTGAACTCCACGTACCAGGCGTTGGGCGTCAAGTTCGAAACGGCGCAGCAGGCCGGACTGCCGAATAACCTGATGAACGGCCGCTATCACAATTTCGGCCCGCGCGCCGGGTTCGCGTGGCGCGTCCTGACCGGCAACCGGCCACTGGTCCTGCGCGGCGGTTATAGCATGACGTACTTCAACATGGACTACAGCTGGGTGGGCAACCTCCCCAGTCCGCCGTTCTCCGCCACCTTCAACAACAACCCCAACGACGCCACGCAGTCGCCCGATGGTCTCCCGAATTACCTGTTGCGCTCCGTGCCGCAGTACGTGGATGGCGTCAACGCCACCGGCGCGCTGGGGCTCGGCAACCCTGTCGGCATTACGCGCGGCTCGGCCTCCATCGGCTACTTCGACCCGAACATGTCTACACCGCACGTGCAGACGTGGAACCTGACGCTCGAAAAAGAAGTGATAGCCTCCACCGCCGCGCGCGTCCGCTACGTCGGCAGCCACGCGGCCAACCTCCCCGAGTGGTACAGCTACAACCAGCAGACACCGTCCTATGTCTGGTACGCCACCACTGGCCAGCCGCTGCCCACTGGCGAGTACTCCAACGTCGCCATCCGGCCCTACGACCAGCAGGTGTACGGCACCATTCAGGAGTACCGCAATACCGGCTACACCAACAACGAGTCCTTCTCCTTCGAGCTGGAGCGCCGCTACAACAAGGGCTACTCCTTCCAGCTCTCCGACGTGCTCATGAACGCCCTCGGCACCGGCTCCGGCCTGAGCACTGTTCCGACCACCAATCAGTACATGCCGGGAACCGTTCCTAGCGATTACGACCAACTCAACCGGTTCCTCAACTACGGGCGCGATACTTCGCTCCCCAAGAACCGGGTGCGCTGGAACTTCCTGGTCGACCTGCCGGTGGGGCGCGGCAAGCTGCTCGGGCGCAACATGTCGAAGGCGCTCGATAAGCTCGCCGGAGGCTGGCAGGTCGCCGGAATCGGCACGCTCTGGACCAACTACTTCTCGCTGCCGACCTCCAACTGGAATATCACGGGCGAGCCGATCCAGATGTACGGCTACAAGTACCCGATCCAGAACTGCACCAGCGGCTCCTGCCTTCCGGGCTACCTCTACTGGAATGGCTATATCCCGGCGAACCTCATCAACAGCCACGATGCCAAGGGTAATCCCAACGGCTATGAGGGGATACCGGCGGATTACAAGCCGGCGGTCACGCCGCTCATCCCGTACGGCAGCACAGCCATGCCTGCTAACGCGCCGGCTGGGACGAACATCTCGCAGTATTGGGATACCAACAACGTCTGGATTCCGCTGAAGAACGGCACGGTGCAGCGTATCTCCTACAACCCCGGGCTGAACCCCTGGCGCAACCAGTACATGCCGGGCGTGCGCCAGTGGACGCAAGACGCCTCGCTGTTCAAGGTGATCCCGATCCACGAGAACGTGCGGATGCGCTTCGCGGCGGATTTCTTTAACGTGTTCAACCACCCGAACAACCCGAACACCATCGGCGGCGACGGCTTTTTGAACACGCAGGCATCCGGCG
>OCZT010002509.1_pt1 | contig 18940 bp, 27 predicted proteins | sample 1539031 | NCBI WGS metagenome assembly OCZT01 (sample SAMEA3539308, study PRJEB22396) | soil metagenome | biome: tundra; feature: field; material: soil | place: USA | collected 2010-05 | depth 0.15 m | reverse complement strand
GTTTGGTTGATCCATGTCAGTAAATGGATGCACGTTTTCAGTTATGTTACGTTGCGTTGTGCTAGGGGCTGAAAAAGCGTATTTTCTGGCGCAGTTGCTGCGTTGGTGTGCCCGAGTCTGCTTCGAATAACGTCTTGATTTTTAATAACTTTTAATAACTTAGGGGGTTTTAAATGAGTACAAAGAAGTCGATTGCATCTCGATCCTTTTGGACTATTATTATAGGCGGGATGTTGACTGGTATGGGAAATGGCAGTGTGTTCGGTGCAACTTTGATGTGCTTGATGGGGCGCGGGGGGTTTGAACGCTGGGGCGGTGAAGGTATATCTGCTTACGATCCGTCAACATTTACCGGATTTATTGATTGGGCGATGATTGTTTTTGGGATTGCGTTTATTGTGATTCTGGTCGTTGGGTTGGGTCGCCATGATAAATTAGAGCAAGCGGCTGGCTAACCTGTATCTTTTGGCGGCGCAGCCCGTTCGTTTGCGATTTTTTATTCTTTAAGGGGAAGTAGCTATGGCTTTAATTGCGGGATCACTTGGGGTGTTATTGGCGTTTTCGAGTATGTTGCTATCGTGGTATATTCTTATCCCACATGAAAGATTTGTAAAAGGCGAGAAAGTATTAGACTTGGGAGAATTGAAATGAGTGGTATATTCTTATCCCACATGAAAACTCCACATGAAAATTAAAGATGGGGCCGATCATCACTAGTGTGTTCATTTGAATTGAGGGAGGGGTAGTGCATGCTTAAATATCTATTTGCCAAGAACGAAGACATACCGTCTGGTTCTGCGGCGGTTTTCTTCGGGTTTTCTTCTATAGTCTGGTTTGTTATCGGTACGGGATTGGGGTCTTTTAATGCGGCGAAACTCGCATTTCCTGATTTTGTGACGGGTAACGAATGGTTTGCTTTTGGACATATGCGCCAAGTGCACGTGATGGCCGTGATCTTTGGCTGGATATCGATGGCTTTTGCCATGGCCATGATGTACATCACACCCGCGCTTGGGAATAATAAATTGTGGTCCGAAAAGCTGGGCTTGTGGAATTGTATGCTGTGGAACGTGGGGCTGACTCTAGGCTTGACGGTTTTGTGGGCGGGCATTACCTCGGGCCGTGAATATTCCGACTTTCCCTGGCCGATAGATTTGTATCTGGCCGCCTGCGTATTCATTCCGCTCGGGGTCAACGTCTGGATGACTGTTCTGAATCGCCGTACTCAAGGGATTTACACCACTAATTGGTTTTTTCTGGCAGCCACCTTCATGGTGATTATCGTATTCTTGATTGGTAATTTGCCTGAATTCTTTCATTTGACTGGCCTGACTGAGGCGTATCTGACATGGTGGTTCGCGCATAACGTGCTGGGATTGTGGATTACTCCAGTGGCCGCTGCGATCGCGTACTACGTCATTCCCAAGGTGACGGGCAATCCGTTGTACTCCCATCGCATTGGACACTTGCACTTCTGGTCCGTGGTGGTGTTTTACTCCACACCTGCAGCCCATCACCTGATGTCTGCGCCTCTGCCCGAGTGGTTGAAGTCGTTCGCCTCTGTGGAAGGCGTTCTGATTTTGGTGCCTGCAATAGCATTCGTGTCGAATATCCTGCTGACGATGCAAGGCAAGTGGTATATGTTCGTTGAGAGTATCGAGATTCGTTTTACCATCACAGGTTGTTTGATGGCGATCCCGCTGAATATGCAAGGTGGTTTTCAACAAACCCGTGCCATTAACTGGTACATACATGGAACAGGCTGGATTGTTGCGCATGCCCATCTTGCGTTGCTGGGATTTTCGACTTTCTTGGAGGCGGCTGCGGTTTACTTCGGTTTGCAAACAATATTGAAGCGTAAGCTGTATTCGATAACGCTGGCCAATTTGCATTTTTGGTTGTTGTTGATCGGCTTTACCGTTTACTGGGTTTCCATGACGATCGCCGGTTTGATTCAGGGCGCAGGCAAGATATATGAGGTTCCCTATATCGATGTGGTGATTGCAGAGCATCCTTACATGATCGCACGTTGGCTTGGCGGTACCATGGTATTTGTTGGCAACGTTTTGTGGTTATACAACATGTGGATGACGGCACGCAAAGGAACTGTAGTGCCACAGGGCCGTATGCCTCATGAACTGGCTTACGAACGCTAATATTAGGCCAAGTAAAATTTAGGGAGATCAAGCATGACTGGATTTAGACAATATAAAATCGGAGCGAGACTGTTCGGCCTTGCGCTGGGCGGCTCGATGACTATTACCCTGTTTTTGCCGAGCATTAATATCGCGGCAGTGTCCTCAACTGATGTTGCTCTTGCAAAGCAATTGGCAATAGGTCACGAAACGGGTTTCAATCTTGAGGACCCGTTTCTGTTGGGTAAGAACAAACCCGTTAGTGTTGCGCTTAAGGTTGATCCCAAGACGGGTCAGCCTTTAGATGGGGGCATGTTGGTGTATGTATATCAGCAGGGAACGTCCTATCCGGCGGGGATATTGCATCCACGGATTTTGGGTGAAGGGATCCAACAGTTGAGTGAGCAGCAAGGACATATTAACGATGCGGTTGATGCACGGAAAGTTGCCGGTGCGGTCTTCACTTTGCGTAAGGGGACCTATCAAGGTAGGGAGTTTAGTTACATTGATAATCTTACCGCAACCAAGGGTTGGACTCCTGCTGACGTGATGCGTGTAGCCAAAGATGAAGATGTGTCACATGCGGGCAAGGGAAAAACCATGTTTGTGCGCGAGGGATGCTGGTGGTGTCACACGCTGCTGCCTGAGGAAACGCAGGATTGGCAGGTATTTGGCGCTCCACCGATGATGGGGGATTTTAATGGCGAATCGCCAACCGCATTTGGCTCTGACCGGAAGGCTCCAGACTTGTTGCACGTTGGTTCACGCAATTCATCCAGGGAGTGGATGATGATGCACTTCTTCAATCCGCGTTTGGTTCAGCCGCACTCAATCATGCCGCGCTTCGACTATCTGTGGGGCGAAAAGGATGCTGCTGGTCAGAAGATCGATTTCGCCAAGTGGAGAGCCGAGTATGACGAATATCGTGAAGGCAAGCGGGTAACGCCTCCGGATGTTCCAAGTTATGCCAGCGATTCTGAAATTCGCAGTCTGGTTGATTTTATGTTGAGCTTAAAATAACAGGGGGATAGATCATGGCTTGGAAATTGGATAAACCGTTACATACTCTTAGCGATGAAGCTTCGAATGAAGCAGATAAGGCGTTGTGGGAAAAAGAAGATCTGGGTGGAATGACGGAAGATAATAATCGTATGCCCATGCCCGTTGTGTGGTTGGTCGCTCTGACCATCATTACGGCTTTTGCGGTTACTTTTCCGTTGTGGGGGCAGCGCCCGACCGCTGCAATTTACGCGGGCTATGTAAAAGCAATGAACTCTCCGGAAGTGATGGCGATTCAAGACGATAATGCCGCAATGAAAAGAATCATGCAGATGAATATAGGGGGGCCAAATGACGCAAAATTAGAGCGCCATCCTGTGACCATGGATGATTTGCGTATTATCAAGCCGCAAATCGAAGCCTTGATGGCCAAAGGCGTGGATATGGAGGAATACACGGTGGTTGGTGATCATGTTGTTTTGGCAAATTTCGAGGGTAACAAGAAGGCAGATGGCACGGTCGAAAGAAAGCAGCCTTGGTGGGACACAGGCTATCTGGTTGATATTTTTTACCTGAGTTATTTCTTTATAGGGGTGACGATACTGATCAAAAGACTGCCCCCTCACACTTGGCAGCCAAAGCATCATTGATCAACTTGAATAGGATTGGTGATAATCTATTTGCCAATCCGATTGTGTCACCTTAATTTTTTAGGAGAAATTAGAATGATTGAACTTGATCACGGCCCGCTCGCATTGTCATTAATAATTGCTGTTGCTTTTGTGTTTCCGTTTTTGTATAGTTTTTTTGTCGATCGTAATAAAGATCGTAATGATAAAAAATAACTACCAGCTAGACATATATAAAATTGGTGTTGCTGAGGTCTTGTTGACTCGGTGTGATTAGTTAAGTAAATGAAATGCCTCGCCGAATAAAAGGCGCGGCATTTTTATTTAAGTTAGTACCCAAATGGCAACAGGAGTTAACGATTCAAATTTTCGATCCTTATTTTACGCGGCTTCTTATCTCGCAGTTAAGCTCAGAAATTTCGCCAAAGCTTGATCTCAGCATCGAAGGGATGCGTAGCCAGCAATTCAGTGAGGGTGTATTTGCCTTTTTGCTGATAGGGATTGTGGTTTTTTCCGGGATTGTCATTGCGCTTATGTTCAGCAAAAATCGCCCGGAGGAAGTAAGGTTGGGCGAGCGTTTAATGTTTGCTGCAATTATTCTCGGTGTAGTGGTTGCAGTTATTTTTGGTGCGTTGCAGATGCTTGGCGGCTACCTTTTCTGATTATTTATTGTGGAAAAAAACTATGGCTAATTTCTTCGAAAATCTTCCGGACGGTTGGACCATATATCTATGGTTGATCATCGGGGCGATGATTATTGTTGCGGTACTTTACTGGATACGGTGGGGCTCAAAAAACGAACAGTTTGATGAAGACATTAAATATGTGATTTTTGATGAGAAGGACCAAGATAAGATGACTCCGGATGAGTTCGCCAAAAGCCGAACTGTTATACATTCGCAGATAGAGAGCCGCAAACGGTTTCTGGCGAAAGACGCAGAAAAGCATAAGTTAGGAGTATGAAACGCGGAGAAAAAGTTGTTCTAGCATTGATTGGCCTAGTTCTTTTTGCAAGTGTGGTGCGGTCGCAACTGCACGTCGAAGAAAAGCATGACAGAGACATTCCTTTCTATAGTACGGCTACGCCCGATGTGGCTAGAAAGGCGATGGATATTTACCGCAGCAATGGCTGTAAAAGCTGTCACACGTTATGGACTCTGCAAGACATGTTGCAGTCTGTTCCGGCTCCCATGCTGGATGGCATTGGTTCGTTACGCACCGAGACCTGGTTGTACGAATATCTTTCGTCTCCCAATCCGCAGGTAGTATTGCCGTCTCGTCTGAAAAAAGAGTATCAGATGCCATCTTATGCAACCTTGCCGGAAGGTGAGCGGCATCTTTTAGCACAATATTTAGCAAGCCTGAAAGTTAAAGATTGGTATTTTGATCAAACTAAGAAGGCTGAGTACGAAAAACTGACCGGTGTGGAGTACCATAAATGAATCAGCGATATCTCAAGGGATTGGTTGCAGTGTTGATTGGTATGTCCTTAAACCATTTGGGAGATAGGCTGCTTGGGGTCAAGATAGAACTTTTTTCGGGCCTGTCCACATTTAGTTTTGCTTGGGCATTGGATGTATTTTTTGTGCCTTTTTTGGTCGGCTTGGTGGTAGCTTGGATATTCGGCATGGGCGCGAAATGGTTGAGTTATTTTCCACCCCTGATTGTGCGTAGCTTGAGTTATGCCGAAATTCTGTACTTGTCCGGCACTCCACATGGCAGCATTTTAAACCCACTGGGTTGGTGGGGCTTCTTTGTCATTCTGGCAATGGAGGCGGCTGGTTTTGGCGGAATAGTAGGGGAAGTTATGATCAAGAATGTATATGGCCGCTCAAATAAGATCATTCCTGCGGACAGGAAACAGTCTGTCGCTGTAAAGGAATCATAATGCCGGGTGTGACCAAGCATACTGTTCAGAGTCCGGCAGAGCGTCTGCGAAGAAAGCGATTTCTATCTGCTACGGTTATCACTTGTATTGCGTTGGTGATAATTGGGGGAAGTTTGCATGTTGTCAAACTGGGTTCGATACGCATGGGCGAAATGCGTGCCTTAGCAACTTATAACCTGAAAGAAGAGTCCACCCGGATTCGAGCTGCCGGCGAAGATATTGCAATACACGAGCAAAATGAAGAACGGAAAAACCAGGCTGTAGGATATACAGTGGCAGAGGCAGAGGCATTGCTGACTAAGGAACAGTGGCAAGAGCTGGAGACCTCGGTGCTGATTCCCGCAGGGAAATTCCCGATGGGTACAGATTTGAAAACTACCGATGAGGCTTCCCGCCCGCAACACGTGGTCAATTTGAACGCATATCGTATCGATAAATATTTGGTGACCAATGCGCAATACGCACGATTTATTGCGGCAACTGGACATCGCCCTCCTTCGGATTGGAAAAACGGCAAGATACAACAAGGAGTTTTGCTGTATCCGGTTACCTTAGTTAATTGGTATGACGCTTCAGCCTACGCGAAATGGGCGGGTAAGCGATTGCCTACAGAGGCGGAATGGGAAAAGGCAGCGCGCGGGACAGACGGGAGACGTTGGCCATGGGGTAATGAGATGGATCCATCTCGTTTGAACACTTACTACAATGTTGGTTCGGCTAGTAATGTAACTGCGTATGCCAACGGAGTCAGCCCATATGGTGTTTTCGACATGGCTGGTAATGCCGATGAATGGGTTGAAGATGACTTTCTTCCATATAAAGGTACGGATGCTGCGGCAGAAGTGTTTCAGGGAAAGGTGGCGCGAGTCCTGAATTCAGAGGATCGTGCCATGAAGTTATCCGATATGGTCCCGGTAAATCGACAATACAAAGTTCTGCGCGGGGGGTCATGGAAAGGCGATCCTTTTTCCACCGCTTCCTATCACAGAGACTATGCATGGCCAAATTTTGCCTCGGATTTTTATGGATTTCGTTGTGCATCCAATTTGCGAAAATAAACGATTTAACGGAGGTTTATGATGAACCACATTTGGGTGAGAATCGTCCTGATGCTGTTCGGTTCAGTCGGAGTCTCATCAGCACAGGCGGCAGTTGATAGCTACCGTTTTGCACACGTTACCATTGCAACACCTTGGTACATCTTTATATTTTTATTGATGGGAGTTTTTGCTCCTTTTGTATTAATGGCTGTGTTGGCTTGGCGCAACGCCATACGTAAATCCGACCGTGAAGTTGCTGATGCTGACCACAAACCTTCTGTAAAGTAGAAAGTTTATGCTGCAAACTACAAAGATGTTTTTCAGAGCGTCACTTCTTCGTTCCGCTGGGATTATATTGGCAGCATCGCTGTCGATTCTGAGCGTGCTTCCTGCACATGCAGAGGACACGTCTCAGGCAGGCGACAGTGCGCAAATCTTGCAGGCTTTCAATCGTCAACATAGAGACGCAGAGCATGCAAAATCGATAACCGATAAAGACAAGGGACGCATCATGTTTTTGTTGGGAGTGGTGCTTGTAACGCTGGTTCTGATTACCGGAGGGCTGGGAATCGCCATGGGGCTGTATGGGAAGCCGGTGTTTGTGGCGCACATGGTATTTGCCGGTCTTAGTATAACGCTGGCGATAGTCCATGCGATTGTGGGACTGGTATGGTTTTACCCTTTCTAGCTTCTTTAGTTTCCCAATTTCCTGTCTGCTACGGTTGTATCAAATATACCTCGGTGTCCTCTCACCACCAGGTATGACTCTTAGAGTTGTACTGGTGTTGCCTAATCGCTAGGCTTCCAATTACCCATCTAATCTTTTCATGTCACACACCCAGCCATCGAGCTTGAATTCCGAAACTTCAAGCAGGACATCATGGTGGTGGGTGGTGGCCATTCTTTATTGCCTGTCGGGTTTGACCAGCCTCGCCTATGAGGTGCTGTGGGCACGCATGTTGTCCATGCAATTTGGAGTAAGCATCTTCGGCGTAGTGCTCACTGTTGCGGCGTTCATGATTGGGTTAGGACTGGGCAGTCTGGCGGGGGTGAGATGGGCAAAGCAATGTAATAAGCCATTGGCATTATTTGCAATGCTTGAGATGGCAATCGCGCTCTATGCTTTGTTGTTGCCAAGCTTGCTTCATTCGGTCAGCGGATGGATGGAAGGTATTGCCGTTCAGCTGACGTTAGCGCAGTGGTACCTATTGCAAGGGGCAGAGGCCTTGTGTTTGCTGGTAATTCCGGCATTTGCAATGGGAGTGGGTTTTGCACTGGTGCTGAAAGTTGTTGACCGTACACCGTTATCGCTGGGAAAACTTTATGGGCTGAACACGATAGGCGGGGCCGCCGGGGCACTGTTCCCGCTGTGGAGTTTGCCGGTATTAGGCTGGATCGTTTCGGTGAGGACCATAGCGTTGCTTGGATTGGTGGTCGGTGGCGCGGCATGGGCCTTGTCGCGTTTTACTCGATCCGGTAATGGTTCACTTCAGCCGATAGAGGACAACAGGCAACCACGCCCACCATTACTTGCTCTGATCATTTATGCCGGGATCGGAGCCGGCAGCATCATGCTGGAAGTCGGCTGGATACGTTTGTACGGCATGATCATGCTGCGCACCGAATATGTGCTCGGGGTGATCTTGGCGGTATTTCTCCTGGGAATTGCGCTTGGCAGCATGTTCTTGCCGCGCATGCATAAATACTGGCTGTTGGTACTGATGCCGTTTGTAGCAGGCGGGGGCGTACTGTTAAGTTTGTGGTTGCTTCCGGCCGCCTCCGCTTGGGTAGAGCACAGTCAGTTCCAATCATTTTTTGGCGCATTGTGGTCGCAAGCACTGATGCTGGGAATATTTACTCTGCCGGTCACTTTGGTATTGGGGGCTTGGCTGCCATTATTGGCCAGTCGCTTCGGCAGCGCAGAGGCGAGTGGCGTATGGTTATACGGTGCAAACTGTCTGGGAGGCGGGGTCGGTGCAGTTGTTGCCTGTTTGGTATGCATACCCTTGTTTGGCAGCGCGGCGATGGTTGCGTTGGCCGGGCTTGCAATCGCTGCTTTGGGTTTGATATGGGTCAAATCACGCTGGGCTTGGCTGGTATTTGCGGCCATGCTGTTGGTCGCATGGCCTTTACGCAGCATGCCGCCAGTGCATGAGCTGTTGCCGAAAATCGAAGCCAATAGTCTGGATTTATATCTATATGAAGATGCGATTTCCCTGACGCATGTAGTACAGCAACAGGATGGCCAACGCGTACTCTTGAGCGATTTACAGCGTATGGATGCCTCCACCGATCCGAGTGCGGTAGAGATTCAAATGGATCAGGCACGACTCGCATTGCTGCTCCATCCCGCACCGCACAGTGTATTATTCCTCGGGTTGGGAACCGGAATTTCGATGGCGGGATCCCTGCCTTTCCCCGATTTGCACCGTAGCGCGGTGGAATTATCTCAAGGGTCGATTTTCGCCGCCAAGTATTGGTTTGCGCCGGTAAATGGCAACATCATGGATCAAGCGCAGATTCAACGGGATGATGCCAGACATTTTCTAAGTACGACACAACGCACTTACGATGTGATCGTCGGCGACTTGTTTCATCCGGATCTGGCGGGGATGGGTTCTTTGTTGTCCGTGCAACAATTCCAAAGGGCGCGAAACCACTTGAATGTTGATGGGATATTCGTACAGTGGCTGGCACTTAACCAGTTCGATATTCAATCACTCAACGTTGTTCTGCGCAGTTTTCAGCGAGTGTTTCCAGATGCCCAATTGTTTATGGATGGTATGCATCTGGCCTTGGTTGGCCCAAGGAAAAACTTCTCTGGGGCCAGTGTAATGCTTGGAAATTTGCATCGGTTGACAGTGCAAGAGCAGGGGCAGGCAACAGGTGACGAAGGTGCGTGGACTTGGCTTGGCCGTTATTGGGGACCGATTTCTGAGAGTAGCGGACCGGTTCAGGATGAGTGGGTGCCTTACATCGAATTCAAATTGCCGCGTGCGCGTTACGACGGAAGCGTTAATCTGGCGACTTTGATGTTGTGGTTGTTGCAGCGGCATCCTGACGCTGATGCGGCCATGAAAATATTGGGAATCGGTGCGGATGACAAGAGCAGATTCGGGCGCGCCTATGTGGCGACCGAGCTTACTGTGCGAGCATGGGTCTCCTCCATTCAAGGAGATGCAGCAAAGGCGGGCAGCTTAATTTGGTTGGCCTATCAGGCGAACCCTCAAGATCACTGGATTGCCAATGCACTAGCTGATAACATGATGCAGTCGCTCTCGCAGGCCAGTCAGCACGGTTTGAGCGAGCGCGAGGCATTACAGCGAATCTTGAAAGTTTATCCGGATTATGTTGGTGCTTTACGCGCCCTCTGGCATCTGGAGCGGTCTGCGGGCAATATGCAAGAGGCGGAGCATTATCGTTTACGCCTGCTTGCCATATCACCGCTGGATGGTGAAGCGAGAGTAACTCCCTGAGTTTGTTATAACTAGTGCTGCACTAAAAGGTACATATGTCCTCCGGTATTAACAAATCACTTTCCAGCATTCCAATCAAAGTTATCGGCTCTGGAGCGAAAAGAGGGGTGGCCAATTTTCGATGGAAACGGCGTGCCGTCCAGGTAACCATTTTGTTATTGCTGGTGCTTATTCCGGTATCCGGATTATTTCGGATCGACCCGGAAAATGGCGCGTTGGTGGTGTTGGGTTGGCAAATATGGTTTGCCGATTTCTTTTTAATATCCGGCTTGTGGATCATGTTGGCCAGTGCATTGGTCGCGCTGTATTCGGTTGCGGGAACCGTTTTTTGCGGGTGGGCATGTCCGCAGAATACCTTGGCGGAATGGGCAAACCACATGACCCATAAGTTGCTAGGCAAGCGTGCTGAAGTCAGCCTGACCGGTGAGGCGCCGAAAGTGGCGGCCGCCAAAAATAAGGTATTGAACTGGTCATTGCTGGGACTCTCGTTTTTATGCGCGGCGATGTTATTTGCGTTGGTTCCATTGCTGTACTTTTATCCGCCGGATGTGGTGTGGTCTTTTATAACTATTAGAGCGGATACAAGATTAGCCGGTTCCTTATATTGGATTTATTCGGTATGGGTGCTGATTATCCTTTTGGATATTGCAGTGCTTCGGCACTTCTGGTGTCGCTTTGCCTGCGTCTACAAGGTCTGGCAGCATTCGTTTAAAACCAAGGAAACGCTGCATGTGGTTTACGATGCCAGTCGGGCAGATGAATGCGAAAAATGTAATTATTGCGTTACAACCTGCTTTATCGAGCTGGATCCGCGTAGGACAGAAATTTATGACAGCTGTATTAACTGTGGTGATTGCATCGATGCGTGCAATAATTTACAGGCTAAAAAGGGTGGTGTGGGTTTATTGCGGTTTAAATTGGGGCAACGTGAACTGGGCAAGATCCGTCAATTCCGTGATAACTCCATGTCGTTGTTGTCGCGTTTCCGCTGGACTACTCCATTCGCAGTTCTGGGTGTTATTATGTTCGCGTGGGGAATCTGGTCATACCAGCCTTACCACATAGTAGTGGGATATTTGGAAACGGCTCATAATCAATCGGCGCGCGATTACCGTATCGAAGTTTCCAGCAAGCGATATCGCCCAACCGAATTGACCATGTCGGTTGAAGGATTGCCACAGGATGATTTTACTCTGAGTAACCTTAAGGTGAAACTGGAGTCGGTTGGGCGAACATCGGTATTCCTTTCGGTGTCGCCAAAATTACAGCGTGGTCTCTATCCTTTTGTGGTGGTGGTTCATTCCAATGATGGCTGGACCGGACGTTTTAATGTACAGCATTTTGTCGAATAGGGGTATATGTGATGGAACAGCAGAATAAAAAATTTGAATTGGCGAATGAAGAGTCGCAGTGGGGTGAGCTCCGCAAAGATAAATTTGGCTATGCCTCGGACGAAGAGCGTTTGGAAAAGCGCGGCATGGAAGACTGGGAATTGGTAGAGAAGATTCCGGAATCGCAACGGAATGTTCCTTATTGGTTCATGGCGGTGGTGGTGATTGTATTGTTGGTTGGTGTGGGCCTCAGTTTTCCATTCTGGGGGCTACGCCCCGGGGTTGTAGTGAAATGGACTGACTGGGTGAAAGACCCGGGATTTTTGGGATCGCTTGTGTATATTGCTGTTGCTGCAACATTCGTATATTACATGGTATATCTGTACGGATCTTCTGCCGGAGGTAGATTAGATTCCGACAAGGAAGAGCAGAGTGAAATCAAAAGCGATAAGCAAGAGTAAGTATTGCAATCGGCCATTATAAATTTCTATCGGAATAATGAAAAAATTACTGGCCATATTATTAAGTTTTCTTGCGACGGGGCTTGCCGCTTGTAACGACGGAAGCGAGTCTCTTTCGATTCCTGTTCAGCACTGGAAAGAGACGGATGTGCGCATTGAGACTCATCCGAATCCTCCGCTTGCCGGTATGTCCGAGATTGTAGTTATCGTTACCGGCCCGCACGGCAAACCTTCCCAGGATTTAACGATTTCTCTTCGTGGAAATGAGTCAATGCCGTGGGTGCAAGCGATTCAAGATGGATTTATTGGTGTGTACCGTCGTGCCGTGGATATTGGAGACGGTGAGACAGTGGTATTGCAAGTGCGGCTTCAGCAAGGAACGGAGCAGAAAGTTTTGCTCTTTCCACTTAAACTGGCAGCGGGTTAATTCTGCCCAATTAATTCTGCTAAGGGGCTATTTCGTCGTTGGATGAGGTTGTTATAGTCAAAACGACATTCGCCAGATAAGTACAAAAGCCAATTGCCATTATCGTGCCGGAAATCGCCATAATTGGTCCGTAAAAGCGATGTACGGAAGGGATGTCTTGAGGGTTGGAATGTAATAACAATCCCTCCCAAATGCCAAAGACCATTTGTATGATGTAGAAACTATAAACCCCTATGCTGACCCACCAAAAGGTATGGCCAACTAATTTTACGGAATAAATTTTCTTCTGTGCGAAAATCGGGAGTAGATGAAAAGTTACACCCATAGCCAGCAATACCACCCCGCCAACCAAATTCATGTGTGCGTGCGCCAACGGGTCAATCATATGTCCTGGACCGCCATAAGGGCTGCCAATCGAATCCAGCCATGCGCGAATCGGAGGCATGACCTGAAGCATGCCGTGAATGGCACCGATAAAAAATGAAAGAGCAGAAAGCAGCAGAAATTTTAATAGGTGTCGATGCAGAGAATCTGGTCTCATAAGGCGGTAGGATACAATATGCGGGTTGCTGGATGAGGCAGGATTAACCGATTAAGACGACCGACAGAAAATAACCGTGTTTATACGACACCACAAAAGAAAATGCCCGGCAATTGCCGGACACTTTCTAATGCAGTTTTAATCGTAACGCGGATTTTAATTACTTCTTATTTCCTTCGACGATACGTTCAATTCCTAAACTGGATAGACTTACAGAAACCACGATTCCCAACACAAAAATTGTAATTGGCACTAGAAGTTCGATTGGCATAGCACACTCCCTCCGTTTTGTTACGCGACTTATCAAAAAAGGCATAAGGACAACACGCCCACTACCTACTACTAAGCGCCAGTCTAGCGGAATCTTTCTTCTCGTGCAACTCTTTAATATGCGATCAATGCATCACAGGGCCTTATGTATTGGTGTATTGGCCGCATACATAATATTGCTGCCATGGTTCACTTCCTGATAAAATCGCCCGGGATGTGGGCTTAAGGTTATTGAGCTGGGTTCAATCGCTCACCCGCTTGTCACCCAATTTGGATTTGGCTTGCCAACAGAAACTGGCATCAGTAAGAGCTGTGTTGCATATCTGGAAAACAGAGGTAACCTCATATCGCCGTATTACTTTCAACTGTAATCCACTCAATCGTTGCAAATCAATTCAATGACAGCGGTGTCGGGTGTGTTGTACTGTCTTTAAAATTGGCATACATTCCCATGAAAGACTAACTCTAAAATGAACAATTGGTTATTACGTATCCCCCAAAAATATTGGGCTTATCTCGCGCTGTCGCTTTGGGGTGCCCTAAGCTTCATGTTGTTGCACAAAACATCATATGGGATTGATGAAGGCGCAGCTCAGGCATTATTGCTGGCATGGTCGGTAGCAGATAATGTCGTCAGTCCGATTGTAACCTTGGGAGTCCCCGATTTTCGCACGGTATTTCTCGCCCCTGTCGGCTTTTTATGGACGGGTAATGTGCTTGCTGCAAAGATAGCTACAATTTTTGTGATGTCAGGTGTGGCGTGGGCATTCCACGCATGGCGGCAGCGCAGCGGAGATTCTGAAGGCGCGCTATTAGCGACCGGATTGTTGTTGATCTCTCCGCTGGTATTGGATCAAATCGACACTATTTCTGTCGCGCCATACCTGCTCATTACATTTGCGCTTGGTGCTTGGTCAGATCAAATGTACCGTGAATCGCCACAAGCATTCGGAGGAATGTATTTTGCTCAACTGTTTTTATGTCTAGTGAGCATCACTCTCCACCCGGCGGGTCTCGCATACCCGTTGGCTTTGTTGTGGACATGGTATAGAACCCCACTTAACACAAAACACCGAAATTATTTTTTTGGTGGAATTGTTTTTACAGTTTTGTTGGCCCTGGTATTGACCTTGGGATGGAGTCATGTAGAGTGGTTTACGAACCCGATTAAGGGCTTGTCAAGTCTGCTCTTGGGGTCGGCAGATAGTGATGAGATTGGAGCTCTCCGCTGGATTACCGGGATCGGGATGCTATTTATCCTGCTATTGGTAATTTGGAAGCAAGCAAGCAATTTATGGGCGGATTTTCTGGGGCGTGTTCTTTTGGCCGCGCTCATCATTGGTATGCTAACCGGTGATGAAATTTTTGGCATGGTTGCACTGACGATTTGTTTGTACTGGGGCTTGCCCTTATTGTTGCAGAAACGAACAAGTTCGCATGGCGGATTTTGGGAACAGCGCGGAGTGGTTTTGTTGCTGACCGTCGTTATTTCTACAACATTCATGACTATTGACAAGGCACGTTATCAAAAAGTGTTGGAGGGCAAGCTTGCACCGCGCGACAACTTGATCAAAGCTTTGGTCGAGAATATCGAGAGTTTTTCAAAGGATGAGCATAACCAAAACTCACCCACCGAAAAACCGTTTCGCATAGCTAGTCAATGGCCGGCACGAACCATGTTAGCCTGCCAGTGTGACACTTTACCATTGCCACCCACCGCCAAGGATGAACAGGCTCTGTTCGCGATGTTGCGGGGCGTCAATTATCTGATATTCGACCCGAGAGATCCTGTGAATAGCTCGCTCTCTCACAATCTTGCTTTAATGGATGCGGGGAAAGTCGAGACCGTCGCCTTGCAACAAGGCGGGGTAATCGTTGAAATCAAGGAATCCCCATTTGCGCAAAAACAGTGAGTGCATAGCATGATAGGCGAGATATTGATTTATGTGGTTATCGCGATCAGCTCTCTGTTCATAACCGGCTATGCGGTGCATATGTTCATAGGCGGATTGGTCAGCCCGGAAGCTGAGTATCAGCTTATCGCTATAGTTTGCTTAATTATTGTGGGTGTCATTGGTTACATGACATGGGATGTCATTCAAAGACGCTCGGGAAGGAAGTAGCGGCATCTATTTGTGAAGAAGAACCAGCTTTTATTTGCGGTGGTGTTTTAAAATGTCTTGAGCAGAGTGGTATTGATCCACAGTTGCAAACTGCCCGCTGTGAAATACGAATTGTAATTGCTTTCCTGCACCATCCAAGCCAGAAATGCCAAAAGACTTACCCGCATAATCGGAGTAGTAGCGAAGGTTTTTCACCAAATCCACTTGAGCACCGTTTCTTTGCACCAAGCCAAGACTTTGCTCGCCCACCTTAAGACATATCGGTGCCGATGGCAAAAGCATCAACCGTGTTTTAAATACGCGATTAAACCCGGCAATAAAAAAGAAACAGGTTAGGAAAAAAAATAAATAGCCCATGTTGTGATCATCGTCATACCAAAAACTGGCAGCTATAGAGCCAAGCGCTATCACCGTTGGAATGTAAAGCAACAAATCCCATATCATGCCTTTGCGATCCTGCACGAGCTCAAATCGCATCGTCTCTGCCATATGCCTATCCGTCATTATCCTGCTACCCACCCACTTTTTTGTTTTCAATTTATTGCGTGATCAAGATTGGCTCAACGCCTCACAAAATCTGTTTGATTGCCTCGTCTAATTCACCGTATAACATTCGGCCCGCGCGTTCAAAGTGCACAATACCATTCTTGTCGATGATAAACGTCCAGGGGTCGCCCATGACCTGATAGGCTTTATACGCTTGCGGGTTCTCATACTGATCGATGTGAATAAATATCATCTGACTCTGGTACTTATCCAGGATTGCTTTAAGCATTTGGAGTTGCTCGTCACAATTAGTGCAATGTCCGGGAGTTGCAAATTCCAGCACAATCGGCTTGCCGGTTAATAAAGCCTTATCAACCGAATACTGATACATGCGAGGATCCGGCTGCCGATAAGTAGTAACTTTACTGAAGTTACCCCCTACATCAGCCAAAGTCTTAGTGGGCAAACTCGGAGCGCGCGCGCCTACCGCGAAGCCCGCAGATAATCTCTGCTCGCACCCACCCGTCAATCCCAAGAGAACAATCCCGCAGCACGCCGACAGCAACGATCGTTTGTTCATATCCGCTTTTGCCACCCAATCGTAGTTTTATATAAGTTATACCCCCAGATGATATTGGCCAGCAGTACTAGCGTTCCAAATATGCCGACAAAGGCAAGTAAGTGACTGACCAATTTTTCGGTATCTTCGCCTGTAGCCAGCCCCCCGACCAGCCCGGCAACGAGGAAAAACACTACCATCCCGATCAGCCCGAAGTTATGCATCCAAAAATGGATCTTCACTAGGCGCACACTGTAGATCGGTCGACGGGCAACCGTGGGAACCACATAGTATAAAGCAGCAAATATCGCCATCTCAACCCAGCCCAGCAAATTGATGTGGCCATGCGCCAAGGTAATTAAACGTCCATGCGGGCTATAATCCACAAAATGCCGGAAGGCTGGAACACCGCCCATAATTGCGCCCCAAGAGAAACCGATGATGCTGTAAATTATGCACGCGTATACAAACCACAAAATGTACCTGGTGAAATCCATACCCTGTAATGCGCTGTGCTCAATGCTTTCCGTCATGCTGCCCCTCTTGTGGATTTGATTTCATCCAATCGCGAATATCCTTGTACTTGCTTCTCCAACCGTCCGGTGCCCACATGTCAAGCATGGCGTTGATAAAACTTGATTCGCCTTTGGGTGGCTCGAATGATGAAGATGATCCTTGATCAGATTTTAGTTCGGATAGAAAAATTGCCATGACACGTAAATCCGAATCTGGAAGAGCCGACACATAAGCCGCATCCTTGGGTGGAGCACCATGATCCATAGTCTTCGCGCCATACGTCTGTTCCGGTTCTTTGAGAAAACTGTAGAAATAGTTGACATCATGCTTCGAACCCAGCCCATCCAGACTCAGGCCCATGCTAGTCCCGTTACCAACAGCTCTATGACAAGAGTAACAATTGCTTTGCTGATATAGCTGATAACCCCGTAACCCATCAACTGAAAAATCGAAATGCGTCAGAATAGGAAACATAGGTTTATCAGTGTTATGCCTGACCGACTCCAATACAGTAAAGTTAACCACTGTAATCAGCACGAGCAGCGCAATTATCCCAAAAACGATCTTTTCTCCCTTTTTCATCTATCACCAATCCTGATCCAACATAAAGCTCATGTAGAGCTGCCGTATTTCATCAGCGACTCACAAAGCAAAAAAAGACTGATCAACAGACCAGTCTCCATTAGACTTCCCGCACCAAAACAGTCGGTGCGGAAACACACAAAAATATCGAAGAAAACTTTATCGAACGATCTTAACGTTTTTCAAAACCGTCTTATTTTCAAGTTCCATCCCGTCACCTGCCGTACTATCGGCTGCTTGTGACAAGAAGGTTGCGGCATTATTTATATCTTCATCGGACAAATTCTTAGCAATCGCCTGCATCTGTCCCATCGGATCATTTGCACGAGAACCATCACGCCAATGCGTCAACTGATTGACCAGATATACATATTTCTGCTGACCAATCTTCGGATAAATTGGATCGGCACCACGACCATTAAAGCCATGACAAGACATACACGCAGAAACCTTACCTTCCACCCCATAGCGAACAAGAATCTGACCTTTGTAGGACTCTCCTATCGTTTTACCATCGGCTTTAAGCGCGCTGAGATCAGAAAGCTCAGCAGCCCTTGGGAAGCTGTTCTCATATGCAGCCAAATCCCGCCTGTCCTGAACACTCAGTCCTTTTGCAATACCATTCATCTGATCCATGGTCAGATCTTTACGCTTATCTTCTGCGTAATTGGTCAATTGCTTGACGATGAATACATACCCAATATTAGCAAGCCTGGGTGAGCCCATCCCATCATTGCCCATCGCATCTTCGCTGTGGCAAACAGAGCAAGCAGGAATGCCTGCATCAGGTTTGCCATTTTCGAAGATATTCTTTCCATTGGTGATATTCGCCGTTACGGCACCTTCTTCAGCAAAACTTGTACCTGAAAAAGCCAGCATGGCGACCGCTCCCCAACACACCATCGCTAAATTGGATAATTTACGCATGTACCCCTCCCCATTCTAAAATTTTTAATTACCTGCACCTAGTGCAGGTCAACGCTATTGTGTTCCCTCGCTGGACAAGCAAATCAGGAATTCTTTTTCATCAGAATAAAAGCCAAGCCAAATAAAAATACGAAAATACCGACATACATAAGAATAACTTCACTGGTTGTTATATCTGGTTCTAGCATTTGTGGCTCCTCGGTCAATGATGATTATAAAATTAACAATCCCTAATTACAATTATTAAGAACGCCGTTGATATTAGCATCAAGAAAACAATGTGTCATTTGCCTCCTACCACGAGACAAATGACACACCCCTTCGTTACAGCTTTAAAGCCATGCAATCAACATTGCCGAGCTGCAGCTTTTTCGGTTTCATGCCGCCACATCCGAAAATGGGCTCCAATCATGATCCTCCTACGCTGACCGTTCTACCTCCACTCAACGCAGCAACTGCGCCAGAAAAATACGCTTTTTCAGCCCCTAGCACAAGGCAACGTAACATAACTGAAAACGTGCATCCATTTACTGACATGGATCAACCAAAC
>OCZT010002508.1_pt1 | contig 18949 bp, 15 predicted proteins | sample 1539031 | NCBI WGS metagenome assembly OCZT01 (sample SAMEA3539308, study PRJEB22396) | soil metagenome | biome: tundra; feature: field; material: soil | place: USA | collected 2010-05 | depth 0.15 m | reverse complement strand
GGCAGCCGCCTCGATGCCAGGCACATCATCCCGGACTCCGCACGCCGCGATTCCGTCAGCGACGCAGAAGCCCGGACGATCGCGCGCGCCGCCCTGGTCCGCGCCGGCATCGATACCGTTCCCCTGCACGAAGTGAAGTTCGACGAGACCGCGCGTCCGTTGCGGCGCGACGTGACCATCACGTACGTGGACAGCAGCGTCGCGCTCCCCGCGGGCGCGGCCGCCCACGCGTGGGTCACGCTGGCGGGGAACGAACCGCTCGTCGTGCGTCGCGGCGTCGAACTTCCCGAGACGTTCCTGCGCGCCGACCGCGAGACGCAGACCTCGCATATGCTCCTGGCCGGGCTCAGCGGCATGCTGCTGGTCGTGCTCGTGGCGGGAGGCGCGGTGTTCGTCGTGCGCCGGCGTGTTCCCCTTCTCGACGACGGCGCCCTCGGCACGCGAGCGACCGTCGCGATCATCGGCGCACTTTCGTTGCTCGGAGTGGCGCAGTCGCTCAATTCGCTGCCGCAGCTGCTCTTTTCCTACGACACGTCGGTCACTTGGCGCACGTTCGTGGCCACCACGAGCGTGAAAGTGCTGATTGCAGTCTTCCCCGCGGTCATCGTGTACGGGCTCTGGCTCCTGGTCGGGGCACTGCGGAGGCGAATCGGCATCCCGCTGATCGTCCCCGCCGCTCAACATTCATCTGGGCGGGCGCACGAGGTGCTGCTCGCGGGTCTGGGGCTCGGCGGCACGCTCGCCCTGCTGCAGTTCGGCACGCCGTTGGCGCTAGACAGCGGACTGCCCGTCGTCCCGCAGACCCTGCTCGCGCTCGGGCTGCCGTGGATGGGGAACGCGCTTTCCATCCCGATGGGAACCGTGACGGGCGTCGCGGGGTTTGCGATTCCGGCGCTGGTGATTGCAGGGATTTCGGACAGGCGTGTCGTACGCGCGATGCTGATCGTGGTGCTGCTGGCGCTGCTCGGAGGGGCCGTGGCCACCGCCGGAGGAACGCACCCCGAGCATCGCGCCGTCGCGCTGCTCTTCGGGCTCCTGGCGCTCGCGGCGAGCGCCGCGGCCATCAGCTGGTGGGGAAGGCTCTGTGCGTGGAGCTGGTTGATCGCACTGCTCGCAAGCCGGGGGTTCGAGGCGCTGCACGAGGCCGCCGGCGCTCCGACGACCAGCGGACGGGCCGCCGGCGCGGTAAGTCTCGCGGTCGCGGTGGCGCTCTTGTTCGCAATCTCGCGCCACGTGTCGACACGGCAGGCGCGCGCGTAGGCCGCGAACACGGGGCGAGGCGCCGGTCGGGCCTGAGCGCACCCCCCGGCCGGTCGGGGAGTGGCTCCTTTCTCCCGGCCGCTGTATCATAGAATTACCGTGTTCAATGTCCTGATCGCTTCCGGCAGAATGAAGGCGCCGCGTCCCTTTGGGGGAGTGGTCGTCAGCGTGATCGCGCACGGAGCGCTGCTCGCAGCGCTCCTGCTCGGCTCGCGGCCCGCGATTCACGTCGCCTCGGAATTTGAGGAGCGCATCGCCGAATTCCTCTTTCCGAAGGATCGCGCTCCCGAACTTGGAGACAAGGCGCTCGATCAGTTGCGCGTCCCAGGCGGAGGGATGGAGTCCCCGGCTTCCGCCGGCGGCACGGGCCCGGCTGCCGGTCAGGACAGCCGGACGAAAGCGAACAATCCGCTCAAACTGCAGGTGGAGAAGCCGGCCGCCGGCACGACGGGTACGCTGGACCTGATCGCGCAGCAGCAGAAGATGGCGGAATCGCTGGGCGCATTCGCACTACTCGACGTGGACAGCGGCGCCGTTCGCGACCCGCACAGCGCAGCTCCGGCGTACCCGAAGGAGATGGAAGAGCGGGGCATCGAGGGAGCCGTGCGTGTCCGGTTCGTCGTCGATTCCACGGGCCGAATCGATCTCTCGACGATCAAGGTCCTCGATGCGACGAATGAATCGTTCGCGCGCGAGGTGCGCGCCGCGCTGCCCGACATGCGATTCCGGCCGGCCATGATCGGTTCACATCCCGTGCGCCAGCTCTCCGAGCAGGGCTTCGCGTTCAAGGTGCTGATGAAACACGATTCGGCTGGGACGAAACCGCGCCCGTAGCGCGCGGGGCGGTCCGAGACGACGAAGCCGCGAGTTCACGCCGCGAGTTCACGCCGCGAGTTCACGCCGCGAGTTCACGCCGAGCAAGCAACGCATCCTTGACTTATCGCCCGATGGCGCCATAATCAGGCGCCGTTCAAATCATCGCCGATCATCCGCCTGCGGGAGCAGCGGACCCCGACGTTCAGACTCGACACGTGGAGGCACGCCGATGTGCCAGCGCGATCCGGTTCAGTGCATCATCCCGCCGTACATCACGGAGCGGCTCCTGCGCTCCGCAGACCCAGGCGTGCGGGCGCGTGCCGCGGCGAACGTGACGGCCGCGGCAAACATGCGGGCCGCGCGAGTGCTGATGAGGGCTACGCCCTCGCTCGTCCCTCGGCGGACGCCGGCGGGCGGCAAGCATCGCCGGGTGTGCGACGCAAGGAACACCGACCGGCTGCCGGGTGTTCTGGTGCGCTCCGAAGGACAGGGGCCCGTCGCAGACCCCGCGGTGAACGAAGCATTCGATCACGCCGGCGCGACGTACGACTTCTACGACGCGGTGTTCAGGCGCGACTCGCTCGACGGCGACGGGATGACGCTCGTCAGCACCGTGCATCTCGCCGAGTCCGACGGGTCCGGCCAGTTCGTCCCGCTCGACAACGCCTTCTGGGACGGCAAGCAGATGGCGTACGGTGACGGCGACGATCTGATCTTCCGTCGCTTCACGCGCTCGCTCGACGTCGTCGGCCACGAGCTCACGCACGGCGTTCAGTCGTTCTCAAGCGACCTCGAGTACGAAGGACAATCGGGCGCGCTCAACGAGCACTTTGCCGATGTGTTCGGCGTGCTCGTCAGGCAATGGAAGAACGGCGAGAAGGCGAGCGAGGCCAACTGGCTCATCGGCCGGGAGGTGCTCGTGCCGGCGGCGACGCGGCGCGCCGTGCGGGACATGGAACATCCGGGCACAGCGTTCACGAACGACCCGTACTTGGGCACCGATCCGCAGCCTAGGCACATGTCGAAGCTCTACGAGGGGCACAGCGACAACGGCGGCGTGCACATCAATTCCGGAATCCCCAATCGTGCGTTCGTGCTCGCCGCGCAGGTGCTCGGCGGCAATGCCTGGGACACCGCGGGCCGCATCTGGTACGACACGATGTTGCGACTGCCGAGGCGGTGCGATTTCCAGGATTGCGCCGCGCTGTGTGTGCAAGTGGCAGCGGAGCGCGGAGCCGATGCTGCACGCGCCGTGTCGCAGGGGTGGAAGACCGTGGGTGTCGCGACCAAGGTGTACGCGTGACGTTGGAGGTGGTGATGCGGGTAACGTTCGTGCAGAGCGGCGGTGTCGTCGGCGCGGTGCGCGGTTGCGAGCTCGACAGCAGTCTGCTCCCTCCGGACGAAGCGCGCGAACTGGAGGCGCTCGTGCGCTCGAGCGGCATCACGGCGTCCGGCGAGTTTCTCTCGCCGGAAGGCCGCGACCTCCGGCTTTACGAGATCCGCGTCGAGAACGGCACGAACATCGTGGCGGTGACGTTCGACGATCGCACGCTTCCGGAGCAGGCGAGGCCGCTGGTGAGCCATCTTCGCCGCAACTCCAAGCCGCGGCGGGCGCGCTGAAAGATGAATCGCACGCTTCGTGCGCTCGTGATGCTCGCGCTGTGGGGCGTGCCTCTGTTTGCGCAGAAGACCGGGACGCTGCTGCACCAGACGGATTCCACGCGACGGGCCCGCCGTCCGTTCGAGCCCGGTGCGACCGTAGCGTCAGAAGCCAGGGGCGACACGATCTTCGCGGCGCTCGTCTTCGACCCGTCGCTCGCCGCGCTCGCACGATCGTCCGCGTGGACGGCGAACGTGGTGCACGCGAGCCCGGTGACGGAAGTGCGGATCCAAGCCAATGTGTGTGACATCGCCGCCACGATCTGCGGTGCGAAGGGTGCGGCCAGCCTGATGTTTGCCGGCCCGTTCAACAAGAACAACGAATTCACCAGGCTCGCCGATCTCGACGGGCTCGTCGGCACGGCACGCGTGCAGGTGAGCTATACGAGCAACGCGACGAACGTCGGATCCTTCTATTCGTTCGCCGGCACCTTCAGCCATCCGCGGTTCGCCTGGCGCGATTCGGTCGCGCTCGAGCGGCGATCGGTCGAGCACTCGGCGTACGCGCTGGAGACCGGCGGCGGCCGGCGCTGGTCGTCGGTCTCGCTGTACGGCGGCGTGCGATGGGAGCAGGCGTACCATGCGCGGACGGCACACGACGTGTGCACGCCCGCCGCGTTCGGACCGTCCGGAACGGAGAGCTGTGCGAGTCTCGTGATCGGCGCTCCGTGGGGGCGGGAGCGGGCGGTGGCGACGGTCTCGGGAGCGTGGAGCATCGGCGGCAACGCCGCCGCGCGCCTCACGATCGCGCACGACATCCGTCGCGGGGTCACCGGCATCGACCTTCCGGTCTGGCTGTTGCAGAACCCGGCGGGCGGGCTCGCGGGCGGTGTCCGGCTCGGGTACCGGACCGATTCGAGAGAGATGACCGTCGCGCTGTTCGTGAGCCAGTTCAAGCTCTGAGCGCACGGGTGCCGGTGCGCGCCAAGCGCGTGTGCGCCGCCGGCGTGTTAAGTAGCTGTTACTGCAAATCCTGGCCCAGCCTCATCGCTGCGACCGCGCGGATGCGCTTGTGAAGTGGAGACGTTGCATCGCCGGCATGGATCACGTCCAGCCGGTCGAGAGCGAGGTCGGTGAGTGCCGCGCGCATCGAGGGCGTAACTCGCAAGGCCGTGGTACGCCTGATCTCGAAGCCGCGCCTCCGGCGATCGTCGACGACGAGCAGGTCGAGTTCGGCACCACCGTGCGTGCCCCAGAAGAAACACTGTTCACGGCGGCACTCGAGCTGCGCGATCACGGACTCGATGACGAACCCCTCCCACGACGCTCCGACCTTCGGGTGCCGCTCGAGTTCCCGTTGCGTCCCCACGTCGAGGAGGGAGTGCAGGATGCCCGAGTCGGACACGCAGACCTTGGGTGCCCTGACCTGCCGCTTGGCGATGTTCGCGTGGTACGGCCGCAGCGTCCGCACGACGAACGTCGCCTCGAGCGTCTCGAGGTAGCGCCGGATCGTCATATCCGGCACGCCGAACGCGCGGGCGAGTTCCGACGAGTTGAGTACCTGGCCGTGGACGTGCGCGAGCATTTCCCAGAAACGGCGGAGTGCCGCGGCGGGAACCCGCACGCCGAGCTGCGGAAGGTCGCGCTCGAGAAAGGTTCGCACGAAGTCGCGCCGCCACGCGACGCTGGTCGCCTCGGACCGCGCGGTGAACGACCGGGGGAACCCGCCGCGCCGCCAGAGCCGTTCCAGCCGCCGGCGGCCGACCTCCGCGAGCGAGAACGGCGGGAGCTCGTGGAACGCAATGCGGCCGGCGAGCGACTCGGCGCCCTGCCGCAGGAGCGCTGGCGACGCGCTCCCCAGCACGAGGAAGCGCGCCGGCCGCGGACGCCGATCGGCCAGCACGCGGAGCGCCGGAAAGAGGTCGGGTCGTCGTTGGATCTCGTCGAGCACGACGAGTCCGCGGCATCCGCGGAGCGCGAGCATGGGGTCGTCGAGCCGCGCCAGGTCGCGCGGATCCTCGAGGTCGAACGTGGTGACGGGCCCGCGGAACCGGCGGGCCAGCTGGCGCGCCAGTGTCGTCTTGCCGACTTGGCGGGCGCCGAGCAGGGCGACCACGGGCGACTCGCGGAGGCGGCGTGCGAGGGCGGCGGTGTGGGCGGCGCGGTCGATGATCTTCATACCATGCAATATCAGCGGTCAGCGATGATATTCTAAAGTACCGCAATGGTGTGGCGCAGCGTGCTCCGCCACATCCTCACCTCGACTACTCCCCAGAAATGCTCGCCTGCCGCACGAGGTCCGCGGTCACGCGCTGGCGCGGCGCTGGCGAGTTCCCTTGCCTTCGCCGCGCAGCAGGCGACGCGTGATGCCCGTGGCCGGCGTGCCGAGCGCGAGATGGGCCTTGATCAGGAGGTCGAGCGACACGGTCGGATCACCGGCCTCCATCTTCGCCACGCGCGACTGGCTGGAGCCGAGGCGACCGGCCAGCTCGGTCTGGGTAAGTCCGGCCCTCAGGCGAAGCGGCCTGATCGCGTGGGCCAGGGCCAGATGCAGGTCGATCATGCGCGCCTCGATCTCGGAGAGCCCAAGGAACTCTCGCACGGTGCCGGCCTTCCACCCCGCGGCTTCGATTCGACGCCGCCATCGGTCGTCCATCAGCCCTCCTGGGTTCGCAAGCGGTCATAGCGTGCGAGGCGGTCTCTCGCGGTGGCGAGCGTTCGCCGCGGCATCTTCTGCGTCGCCTTTCTGAACACGTCCACCACCACTATCGCGTCGGGATCGGCGCGGCATACGACTCGCCAATCCAACGGACCATCGGCCACGCACAGTTCAAGGCAACGCGTCCCGAGTGACGCAATCGGCCGGGCGTAAGGCATGCCGATCCGTTCGCCGCGCTGGAGCCGCCGCAACAGCCTTCCCGCGACCGCGCGCGCGGCAACGGAGAACGGGGGCGTCCTGATCTCTCCTTTCAACCACACGAGCGGCTTGTCCGGCCGGCTCGCCAGTGTATGATATGTCAGATTCGCCATATTTGCAAGAGGGGAGGTGCATCCTGCACGTTACGCGGCGCGAGCGGGAGTGCGGCATCATTTCACGGCGTCGCGGAGCGGATTGGCGCGACGCGGGCGATGCGATAGCGGCCGGACAACGCGGCGTTCAGTCTCTCGACGGGCTCCGTGCGCACGCACGACGAAAATGCTCACCTGAACCGCGCGCGGGCTGTTCAGCACCGTCGCGGCCATGATTGCTCCGTGCTCGGTGAAGCCGAGAGAGTCGTATTTCGAGTGTGTGCCCTGCTTTAAGGTCCCAGATTGACCTTAGACGTCGGATGCGGTCCACGTCTGCCCTCGACACGCGGAGCGCGAAGTCCGGGTCGCTCGCAGTCATCAGGAAAGCATGACCACCATAGGCTCGAAGCGCGTCACCATTCTGTTGCGCGGGCGCGCGAATTTCCTCACCGCCCGAGCGGCGAGTGGTTCAGCCGATTCGGTCAGCGCCGCAGGAACGCTCCCTAGCGAGTCCCCGTGATGAACTCGATGGCGAGGAACCTCACGCTCGATCGCGTCGCGTTGTGTACCGAGCACGGCGCCCGACCGGTCAGCCGGTACGTGTTGCCCGAGCGCGACTGTAGCGGGAGGCGCTTCGGCCGGCCCGCCAGCGCGCACGTGACGGGAAGGGAGCCCGCGGCATCGTCGACCGACACGAGCACGATCGGCCTAGTGCGCTTCGCCAGCGCGAGCTTTGCCCCCGGCGCCATGGTGAGGAGCGTGACGCGCACCTGATCGGTCTCGAACTCCGGCCGCGAGCCGGCGCCGGAGAAGACCGCCGCGCTGCCGGTCATCGCCGCGGCGCAGTCGAGCGGCTGGCCCGGGAGCACCAGCTCGCAGAGATTGCGCGGGTTGGTCTGCGCCTGCGGAAGCTCGAGCGTGACATTCTGGAACGCCCGGGCGCCTTCGACACGGGCAAGGTGGGCGAAGCCGCCGCGCGTGAAGTGCACGCTGCCGTCCGGCGCGACGACATTCACCTCGGCCGTGTCGTGCACCACGTTGACGAACTCACTCGATCCGACCGCGATCCAGAAGTAGTCCACGGCGTGCTCGTGGACCATCGTCGAGCTGTGCGCGGGCACTTCCACGCGGAACACGCGCAGCCGCTCGTCGGAGTAGACCCGGTGGTGGTGCGGTTCGTTCGCGACGGGCACCGCACGCTGTGCGTGTGCGGTTGCGGAGAGGCCGCATGAGAGAACGAGCAGGGCGATGGGGGCGCGCTTCATGGGACTGAAGCATAGCGCAACGGCCGCCGTTCGATCAATCCGATCGTAGCGCCGTGTTCGGATCGACGCGCGACGCACGCCGCGCCGGAATGAAGCTCGCGACCAGCGTGACTGTGAGCAGCACCACGGTCACGACGCCGAATATCACGGGATCGCGCGGCGATTCCTTGAACAGCAGCGGCGCGATCCACCGGCCGCTCGCGAGGGCGATGGCGCCGCCGATCGCGACACCGATTGCGCCAAGGATCATGCCTTCCCTCACCACCAGGCGTATCAGGTCGCCCATCTGCGCGCCGAGCGCCACGCGCACGCCCAGTTCGTGCGTGCGCTGCGCGACGTTGTACGAGATGACGCTGAACAGCCCGATGGCCGCGAGCGCGAGCGCGAGGACACCGAAGGCGAGAAACATGCTCGCGCCCAGCGACCACGACTGCGTCTGGCTGCCGATGACCTCGGAGAACGGCGTGACCGTGAGGTACGACGCACCGGGCATGTCGGCCTGGAGGCGACGACGGATGGACTCCGCGACGTGCGAGGCGGCTCCCCTCGTGCGGATGAAGAGCCCGCCGTTGTCGGGGTGGAATTGCGCGAGCGAGAGGTAGTAGTAGTAATCGTCCTTCTCCGCGTCGAGTTTGCTCGCCCTGATGTCCTCGGCAATGCCGACGACGTACGTGCACGGAACCGTATCGGCGTCGACCTTCACGCACTGGCCGATCGCGTCGGCGTTCGGCCAGAGGCGCTTCGCCATGCGCGCGCTGACGACCATCGCGCCCGGCGCGCCCTTTCGGTCGGCGTCGGTGATCCCCCGCCCGCGAACGATGCGCGTACCGAGGGTCGAGAAGTACTCCGGGCCGACACCGTTGAGGTCGAAGCTGCCGAGCTTCTCGACCGTGTCGATCCCGGCGATGTGAAGATCGGTGCTCCACATGCTCCAGAAGGGAATGCTCGTCTGGCGCGATGCCGACTCGACTTCCGGAAGCGCCTTCGCGCCAGCGAGCAGCTTTTCCTTGAGGAGAATCGTCTGCGTCGTATCGAGGACGACGCCCCGCATGTTGAGCTCGAGGACGAGCACCGGATCGACGTCGTACCCGAGCCGCATGCTGTGCACGTTGTTCAAGCTGCGCACGAACAGCCCGGCACCCACGAGAAGCACAACCGATAGCGCGCCCTGAAGAATGAGCAGGCCGAACCGGAGCCTCGACTTGTGATGGGTGCCCTCTCGCGCGCCGGACTTGAGATCGCCGGTGAGGCTCACACTGCGAAGCTGCACCGCCGGAGCGAGCCCTGTCACCACACCGGCCACGAGCGCGGCGAGTCCCGCGAACATCATCGTACGTGTATCGCCCAGCACGCTTGCCGGGGCCGATTTCGGGATGAAGGCCGCCCGAAGGAACGCGCCTCCAGCCTGCGCAACGAGGAGCCCCGCGATGCCGCCGAGCGCGCCGAGCAGGACGCTCTCGGTGAGGAGCTGCGTGACGAGCCGGCGCGCGCTGATTCCCAGCGCGAGTCGCACCGCGATCTCGCGCCTCCGGTTCAGCGCCCGCGCGAGCAACAGGTTGGCGACGTTGGCGCATGCGATGAGCAACACGATGAGCGCGACGCCGCTGATCCACGTGGCGACCTTCGCGAGCTGGCTCGTGTTGGGTCCCCGTTGGGACAAGATCGACGCTGCCAGCGCCCGCGGCTTGACGAGATCGATCGGCGTCTGGCGGGGTTCCTTTGCCGTCTCGGCGGTGTAGCTGCGCTTGAACGCATTCGTCAGGTCGGCGTTCGCGGTCTCGATGCTCACGCCGGGCTTGCGCATCGCGATCGTCTGCGACCAGGTCCAGTGGTACGTCGTCCACCAGGTCTCGCCCTTCTGGTTGAAGGTCATCGTGCTCGCGTACGAACTCACCGGGATGTAGGCGACCGGAGGCTGCTCCGGCCACAGCCCCGTGAACCCCGCGGGAACGACGCCAATGATGGTGTAGACAAGCGGACCGATGCGCATCGTCGAGCCAAGCGCGTCCTTGCGTCCGCCGAACGCCGTCCGCCAGTAGCTATGGGAGATGACGGCGACCGGTGTTCCCGAGGGAGTCGAGTCCTCCGCGGCCGTGAAGGTTCGTCCCAGCACGGGCGGCGCGTCGAAGAAAGCGAAGAAGCTCGCCGTCACCACGCCGATCCCCATCTCCCGCGAGTCGCTCCCGGTTCCTACGGCGAGCTCGCGCCGTGTGATCTGAGCGAAGCGACTGAATGAGGTTGTCCAACGCGCGAGGTCGTGATAGCGGGCGATCTGGATGCCGTTCGAGAGGTACTCCTTCCCACGGTATGTAGTGCCGAGATAGACCCGGTGCGTGAGCGCGGGATCCTTCAGCATGGGCGGTGGCCGGAAGAGAATCCGGTCGACCACCGAAAACATCGCCGCGTTGGCGCCAATGCCGAGGCCGAGGGTCAGTACCACGGCGAACGTGAAGACCGGCTTTGCACGAAGCCCGCGCACGGCGTAACGCACGTCCTGCACAATCGATTCCCACCACGGGGCACGCGCCGTCGTGCCGCTCGAGCTGTCTTTCATGACGTTCGCTCGCTAGTTAACGGTTGGAGCTCCGACGTCATTGGACAATCGGCACGGCCAAAACGTTGTCGGCATCGAGGCTTGGCGCATGTGTCCTCCTGGCCCCGCGTCGCTGCGTTCAGGGCTTCCGTCGCGTGTCACGCTCCTCCTTCTCGTCGTCGGTGAGATCGGCCGCAAGGGGGAAGAACAGCGAGCGCCTAATCGCCGGGTACGGCTCGTTCCAGCCGCGCGCGTCGTGCCAGAGTATTCGGTTCAACGCGTCCGAGGGTGCGGCATCGGGAACGCGAAAGTTCATTTTCGCCGAGGCGAGGGTCGCCCTGCGCCGCGCGTCCGCGCCGGGCCCCGTGATCGCGCTCACGCGCTGGTTCACCTCGTACAGCGATTGCCGCGGCGTCAGCGCCGAGTAGGGCGTGAGGTCGGGCGCCTCGGCCGGCCCGATGAAACTCGCGCGCATGTCGGTCGCGACGAGGTCGAACATGCTGAGCGCCGGCAGCCCGAGCATGAGCTCGATGGTCTTGACCATGCTCGGCAGGCTGTAGAAGGTGCTATCGATCACGCTCCGCCTGGCGAACGGGCTCGCGACCAGCGCAACCGTACGATGGCCGTCGATGTGATCCACTCCGTCCTGCGCGTCATCTTCGACCACCAGGATCGCCATCGATTTCCAGAACGACGAGTGCGAGAGGCTCTCGACAATCTGACCCAGCGCGAGATCGTTGTCGGCGACGCACGCCTTGGGCGTGCACCAGTCGGCGTTCAATCCCTGCGTGTGGTCGTTCGGCAGGTTCATCATCACGAGATCGGGCATCGCGCCCTGCGATTCCCACTCGCGCAGATGATCGCGGAGCACGTCGGCCTTCACGACGTCGGGAGTCTCCTCGGTCCAGCCGGGATACTCGCGCACGAGCACACGGTCGAGCGATGGGATGTCCGACCTCGAGTCGAATCGCCTGGCGAGCTGCTCGCGGAAGAATGACGGACGTCGCGGGATGGAGTCACGATACTCCGTCAGCAGTCGCGCACGGACCGCGGCCTCGCTGCGCGGCGGCGTGGGCGCATACTCGCCGAACACGCTCACCGTTCTCCCCTTCGCCTGCGCGGCTTCCCAGAGAAACCCTCCCGACGAATAGGTCAGCGCGTCGTTCCCCTCTGACGGATAGCTGCGACCGGTGTAGAGGGGCCACATCGGGTACTCGGTCTCGTTCGCCTGTGTCAGCCACTGATGGCCGTCGGCCGAGTTACCGCCCGAGGCGAAGAAGTGGTCGAGCAGCACGAACTGGTTCGCGAGCGCGTGCGCGTTGGGCGTGACGTCACGGCCGTACTGCAGCAGCGTCGGATCGCTCGCGCCCTTTCCGATGTCGCCGAGCACCTGGTCGTACGTGCGGTTCTCGCGGATGATGTAGACCACGTGCTTCACGAGCGACGCCTCGCCCGGACGCTCGGGCACCGCGCGAGCGGCGGCTTCGCGACGCGGCGCGATCGACGGCGCCTCGGGTCCCGAGCGGAGGGAGAGGCGATTGTTCTGCGCGACGGCCGTCGTGTACGCGGCGAGCTCGGCGTCCGAGGGCACCGAAATGACGTTCACCGAGCCGCGGACGGCATGCACGTAGCGTCCCTCGATTTCAGCGGGCTGGCCGGTTCCGGAGCCGACACCGAGCAATGTGCCAACCGCGATCGTCGCGCCGTCGGCGCTGACGTCGAGCGTGGTCGGATACCATCCAGTGGGAATCAGCCCTGTGAGCCGCGCGGCGCGACCGGCGGCGACGTCGTACACCGCGACCGCGTTGGCGCCGCCGAGCGCGACAAACAGCGTCGAACCGTCGGGCGAGAGCGCGACCGCGGTCGGCGCGAGTCCGACGCGATCGAGTCTGAACGGCGCGATCGCGATCGTGGCGACGACGGAATCCGAACGCGTGTCGATCACGCTGACCTCGTCGCTGTTCCCGTTCGCGACGTAGAGCCGCGAACTGCGCTCGTCCCACGCGATGCCCGACGGATGCAGCCCGACCGGGATCACCTTGACCACCTTCCCGCTCGCCAAATCGACCCGAGACACACTGCCGCGCTCCGCGATTCCGCGTGCGTCAATTCGCACGCGCCCGGCGCGCGGGTCGCAGCACTGCGCGGCCGCGCGGTCGCCGCTCGCAGGTCTTGAGCCGCCGAGATTCGTCACGTACGCCGTCGAGCCGTCCTGTGCGATCACAGCGCCCACTGGAAGCACGCCAAGCGGTATGGTGTTGATGACAGCGCCAGTCCCGGCATCGAGCACGGCCAACGCATCGTTCGCGGGAAGCGCGACAACTGCGACGCGGCGACCCGACGCGTTCACAGTCCGCGCGACGGCCGTCGCGCCCGCCAGGAAGTCACCGAGCGCCACAGACGATACGACCACTGCCGCACTGTCCCCTGCGTCGCCGGTGCGCCGCACGGCCCCGTCTGGGGAATACGTGAACAACTGGATGAACGACTTCGCGCGCGGCAGGGGCGGACCGCCCGGCGTGCGCTTGAGCGCGAGGTCGGCCGGGAGCCGGCCCACGGTCGAGACGAACCCGCGGCCCGTGGCCGGGTCCACAGCCACTCCGTACACGCCCGGCCGGCCGTCGAGCCGGGAACTCGCGACGACGCGATTGTCGCGCCACGCGAGCCGATACACCGCGCCGGGAACTGCGACCCAGATCTCACCCGGCGACTTGCCGAACCTCACGCCGCCCACGCGGCCGTCGAACACGCTTTGCATGCCGGCGGGAGTGACGCGCTGGTCGGTGGCGATGACGCCGGGGTCGGGTATTTCGCGCACCGGACGTTTCGGAGGTTGCTGCGCGGACTGCAGAAGGAAGGCGACGTGGAGGATCATTCGAAATCAGGCGGGAGGGGGCGAGTCCAGAGGGGAGTGGCGAGTCCAGAGGGGAGTGGGCGAGTTAGAGGGGGGAGGGGCAAGAAACGAGTGGTGAGAGGCGAGTCGAGGGGCGAGCGATGAGACCAACTCAGAAGCGGGGAGATCCGGCCTCGCCCGTTCTGAGCAGGTCTCATCTCTCGCCGCTTTGCCTCGTCCCTCAAACTCGCCCCTCACACTCGCCCCTCGCCTCTCGTTTCTTGCCGCTCCCCCCTCGAACTCGCTTCTCCCATCTGGTCTCCCCTCTCATCCGTGCCCTCCAAACTCGCCACTCGGCGCTGCTGTCGCCACTCGCCGCTCGTCACGGATGCGTCTCGTCCATAGGAAGCGCGGGACTTCCTTCGTATCCTTCGCCGCATGAAGCGCACGACGGCCTGCCTGATAGTCCATCCTCGCTCGGGAAGAAACCTCGCGAGGGTGCCGGAGGTCGTCTCCGTTCTTGCGGCGGCGGGCTGGACCACGGACGTCGTCGTGAAGGAGTCCAAGGGACAGACGATGGAACTCGCGGGGCGCGCTGCCGAAGCGGGCTACGATTTCGTGATCGCCTACGGTGGCGACGGAACGATGAACCACGTCATCAACGGCGTGCTGGCGTTCGCGGGCCGCCGCGAGACGGCCGTCGGCATGATCCCGGGCGGCACCGCGAACGTGTGGGCGACGGAGGTCGGAATCGCGACGGATCCCGTGCGCGCGGCGCGGACGCTGGTGGAGAGTGTCGTGCGCCCGGTCGACGTGGGTCACGTGGGCGTCGAGTCGCTGACGTTCGGCGGCGGTGCCACAGCCACCGCGCTCGATCGCGAGACGGTTCTGGCGCCGGGCGCGCGCCGGTACTTCCTGCTGATGGCCGGGCTGGGTGTCGATGCGGCGCTGATGGGACGAACACCAAGCGGGCTGAAGCACAAGCTCGGTATCGCTGCGGTCGCGCTGACGGCGTTGCGACAACTCCCCACGCTTCGAACGTATCCCGTCGGCATCCGGTCGGGCGACACCGGATCGCTCGTGTGGGAGGGGCGCGCGCTCCAACTCGTAGTCGGCAACACGCGGCTCTACGGCGGGGTGGCGCGCATGACGCCGGACGCGCTCCTCGACAGCGGCGAGCTCGACCTGTCCGTGATCACCGCCCGGAGCCGCTTCAGCGCGCTCGGCCAGGTCCTCGCCTTGGTGCTTCGCGGCAGGCCGGCGCACGCGCACGCGGTCGCCTCGCGCGGCCCGCGATTCCGCGTCACCGTCCCCGCGTCCGTGGGCCTACAGCTCGACGGCAGCGCCGTGAATCTCAGCAAGTACCTCACAGCGCCGGCGCGCGTCACGCTCGAGCGCGCCGGCGATCCCGCACTGGTGAGCGTCGAGTATGTGTTCGACGCGGTGCCCGCGGCGTTGCGCATCGCGATACCCGCGGACTACGACGGGTCGCTGTTTCGGGAGGGCGCCGCCGGCACCTCTCCCGCGGACCCGCGATGACAGGAAGTTTCCACGCGGTCTACACCGGCGGCTTCGGCACCGGCCGATAGAAGATCGGCTTGAGCGGAAGTTTGCGCACGTCGACGACCGCGCCCTCCTTCATCACCATCGCCTGCTTGCGGATGTTGTGAATGTCCGCGAGCGGGTCCGCGGTGAGCAGCACGAGATCGGCGAGGCGTCCCGGTTCGATCGTACCGAACCGGTCAGTCATCTTGAGCGCGATGGCGCCGTTCTTCGTCGCAGCGACGATCGCCTGCGCCGGCGTCATTCCGAGCTCGACGAGCCCCTCGATCGAGAGCAGGGTCCCGATGCCGGGGAAATTGTACTCGGTCTTCGGCGCGCGCTCGAATTCCGGCGCCTCGCCGCGGTAGTTGTCCGTGGATGACGTGACGATGCAGCCCGCCTTGATGAGCGCCTCGGCATTGTGCCGCTTGATGATCGTGCGCTCGATCGTGGAGTCGCGGGAGACCTCGGCGCCGGTCCGTGCGCGCGCCGGTCGCTCGCGCGTGAGCATCGCGATCGCGCTGTCCACCGAACTTCGTAGCGTGTCGAGGGCCGCGGCGGCGCGTGTGCTGTCCGCGGCCTTGATGCTGTCGGTCCGCGTCTTGAGCCGCTTTATGAGATCGGACCAGGGCTTTCCCGTGATGTTGTTCGCGAGCATCGAACAGACGACGCCGCGCTTCACCATCGTCGAGATGATGTCGGGGGGAATCGGCGCATCGGTCATCTCCGGGTGCTGGACGAGATCGACGCCGGCCTCGATCGCGAGGCGCAGCCCCTCCGGCGACGTGGCGTGCGTCTCGGCGACCTTGCCGCGCTTGTGAACCTCCTCGACGAGCGCCTTCTGCGCCTCCTCCGAGAAGGCGAGCATGGCGGGATAGAACGCGTGGCTCGTCCCGCCGTACTTCACGAAGTCGACTCCCTTGTCGAGATACTTGTTGATGGCGACGCGCAGCTGGGCCGGCGTCATTCCCATGAGCTCCTCGCCGGCGCCCGCGGCGACGGCGTCGTTCATCTGTTCCTGGTAGAGCGAGAGATTCACGGGTGGCGTCCCGGTAAACGTGAGCGAGAATGGCCCGCCCCAGCCGACGATGTTCCCCGCCACGAAGAGCCGCGAGCCCGGCACTTCCCCGCGATCGATCTTTTCGCGCGCCTCGAGCAGCGGCTTGAGCATGCCGTAGCTGTCGCGCACCGTCGTCACGCCGAACTTGAGCTGCAGCTGCGCGCCCTCGACGGCGATGTCGGTGAACCGGTCCTCGTACCGCGCGAGGCTTTCGAGGCGTGAGTACAGCGACACGTGGACGTTGGTGTCGATGAAGCCGGGGACGAGATACTGGCCGGTGGCGAGCACGACCTTCGCACCCTTCGGAATCTTCACGTCGGCCCTCGCGCCCACGGTCGTGATGTGCCGCCCGGTGATGAGGACGACGGCATCGCGGAGCGGAGGTCCACCATTGCCATCGATCACGGTGGCGCCGACGATGGCGATCACCGAGTCGGCGGGGTTGGACGCACGCGCCGGAGCGGTGATCGTGGCGACGAGCAGGGAACACATGATCGGCCGTAGGATCGTACGCATTCGAAATGCACTCCAGCTCTGAGGGAGAGGACCGGCGAACGTATCGCGCCGAGGGGGCCCCGTCAAAGCGACGGCGGAAGTGAGGTCGGCGTGCCGCGACAAATGTGCACGGGCCGAACGGAATGACTGCCAGTAGATTGCTCTCATGAGAGCGATCGAAATTTCCGTTGCGGGCGGACCGGAAGTATTGCGGATCGCCGATCGTCCGGCGCCGCTCGCGGGGGCGCACGAGGTGCTGATCCAGGTCGCGGCCGCTGGCGTGAACAGACCGGACGTGGCGCAGCGGAAGGGGCTGTATCCGCCGCCTGCCGGGGCTTCCGACATTCCCGGTCTCGAAATCGCCGGGACGGTGGTTGCCCTTGGCGAAGGGGTCACGTCGCTTTCCATCGGCGATGCGGTGTGCGCGCTCGTCACCGGCGGCGGTTATGCGGAGCTCTGCGTCGCGCCGGCGGTGCAATGCCTGCCGGTGCCGCGAGGACTCACGCTCACCGAAGCGGCGTCGCTTCCCGAAACATTCTTCACCGTATGGAGCAACGTCTTCGACCGTGGGCGGCTCGCGCGCGGCGAGTCGCTGCTCGTGCAGGGCGGCTCGAGCGGAATAGGCGTGACGGCGATCCAGCTCGGCCGTGCGTTCGGCAGCCGCGTGTTCGCCACCGCGGGCTCTCCCGAAAAATGTGCGGCGTGCGAGCGCCTGGGCGCGGAGCGAGCGGTCAATTATCGCACGGAGGATTTCGTCGAACTCACGAAAACCGCCACCGGCGGCCGCGGGGTGGACGTGATTCTCGACATGATCGGCGGCGACTACGTTCCGCGCGAGATCGCCGCGCTCGCCGAGGAAGGACGGCTCGTGCTGATCTCGACCATGGGCGGTGCGATGGCCGAGATCGACCTGCGCGCCGTGATGGGTCGGCGTCTAACCATCACCGGCTCCACGCTCCGGGTGCGACCGCCCGCGTTCAAGGGCGGCATCGCGCGCTCGCTGAACGAGAAGGTGTGGCCGCTGCTCGAACGCGGCACGGTGAAGCCGGTCGTGCACGCGACGTTTCCGCTGGAGCGCGCGGGCGACGCACACCGACTGATGGAGTCGGGCGAACACATCGGCAAGATCGTGCTCACCCTGTAGAACCGTGAACGAGGAATACCCATGACCAGCAGTCGTCCACTGGCGCTCGTCACCGGCGCATCGAGCGGAATCGGGGCCGACCTCGCGCGCGAGCTGGCGCGGAACGGACACGACCTGGTGCTGACCGCGCGGCGAGTCGAGCCGATGCGGGCGCTCGCGGCGGAACTGTCCGCGCTCGGCGCCGCGAGCACGGTCATCCCGGCCGACCTGAGCAAGCCGGGCGCGGCTGCCGCGCTCGCCGCGGACATCTCCTCCCGCGGGCTCGTGCTCGACGTCCTGATCAACAACGCGGGCCTCGGTGCGGGCGGACCGTTCCACGAATCCGATCCCGTCCGCGTATCCGAGATGCTCTACGTGAACATCGTCGCCCTGACGGAGCTCACGCGCGCGCTGCTGCCCGGGATGGTCGCGCGCGGGCGGGGGCGGGTCATGTTCGTGGCTTCGACTGCCGGCTTTCAGCCCGGCCCGTCGATGGCGGTGTACAGCGCGAGCAAGGCGTACGTGCTGAGCCTGGGCGAGGCTATCAGCTATGAACTGCGTAGCACCGGTGTGACGCTCACGACCCTCTGTCCCGGCGCGACGCAAACGGAATTCACGGAGGTTGCGAATACGGGAACTTCCGTGCTCTTCGCCAGCCCGCTCGCGTCCGTGATGTCGTCGCAGGAGGTCGCGCGGCAGGGATATCACGCGCTCGCCGCCGGCAAGCGCGTGCATATCACCGGGTTGATCAACAAGATGGTCGCGACGTCCGGCCGGTATTCGCCGCGCGCCATCTCGCTGCCCGTGACGTCCGCCATCTTGAAGCCGGGGAAGTAACCAACGTACTTAGAGGGATTCGAATCGTCCTCCATCGGGAGCATTTCCATGTCCGAGAAGAATCCGACGCGCCGCGATTTCGTCGAGACCGCCGCAAAGTCCGCGCTTGCCGCCGCGTTCGTCCCCGCCGGCTTTCCGATGATCGTCCCGCGGCACGTCCTTGGTGGACCCGGATTCCAGGCGCCAAGCGACACGCTGAACATCGCAATCGTCGGATTCGGCGGGATGGGTTCTGGGAACGCCGAGGTGCTCGCACAGGCTGAGAATCTCGTGGCGGTCTGCGACGTGGATCTCGGATTCTCCGAGCGGAACGTCAGCGACAAGGAGAAACAGAAGAACCGTGACGGTTCGCCGCGGCCCGAGGGTGCGAAGCTCCGCGCACAGTTCGACAAGGCCGCGAAGTACCGTGATTTCCGCGAGATGCTCGACAAGCAGAAGGACATCGACGCCGTGCTCGTCGCGACGCCCGATCACAATCACGCGGTGGTCGCGAAGGCCGCGATGCAGCTCGGCAAGCACGTCTACGTGCAGAAGCCGCTGACGACGACCGTGCACGAGGCGCGCACGCTCGCGCAGC
>OCZT010002507.1_pt1 | contig 18950 bp, 21 predicted proteins | sample 1539031 | NCBI WGS metagenome assembly OCZT01 (sample SAMEA3539308, study PRJEB22396) | soil metagenome | biome: tundra; feature: field; material: soil | place: USA | collected 2010-05 | depth 0.15 m | reverse complement strand
GCGCCCGGGAATATGGCTTGACGCCGATCCTGTCAAGCAATGGGGGGTTAAGCCCTTGGTGAGGCCGATATAGGATGCTTCAGGAAACCAAATCGGAGCGCCAGCGTAATTTACTGGACGTCATTGCTCCGACAGCAGTTTTACGCTTGGCTGCGGGACGGGTGCGGCCACGAATTTGCTTGGGGGAATGCCATGGTCAGGTCACGTAGCGCGCGCGGGGTTGCCAATCTTGGGATCGCCTCGGCGCTGACGATATTCCTGGGCGCGTGCGGCAGCATGAGCCTGCCGTCACTATCGTCATCTCCTTCAGCGGCCCCGGAGCCCGGCGTGGCGCCCGAAATGCCGGCGACCATCCGCGCGGACGAGATTGTCGGCCGCTGGGGTCTCGCCTCGTACCAGAATCCTGCCGACCGCGCCCGCACCGAAACCGCGGCGAAGGCGCAATGCAAGCAGCCCTACGTGATCGGAGCCGGATCCTCTGGCGGCGTGATCATGCATCTGGCCGACCAGGCGACGCCGCAGGAACTGCGCCTCAAGGGCAGCCCGAGCGGCAAGAATTATATCGGTCCGCCCGGACCGGCCGGTGGCGAGCAGGATCGTGAGATCGTCTCGTTCGACGGACGGGTTCTGGTCACGCGCTTCACCGATAAGGATGCCGCGACCCGTTACGGCAATATGGTCTATGTCCGTTGCGCGCCCCGCGCCTGATCCGTCGCCGTCCACAGCGTTCCGCTGCAAAACCTGACGGATGCCCGGGCCCTTGTTTTCGCAGGCGCCGCAGGCTGCATCACGGATATGCGCGGGCCTTGCCGCCGCTGATGTTCGGGGTCGCAGCTTAGCTGCGAAAAATATGGATTGCCGGTGCCTTGCTGGCAGCTTCCCGGCGATCAGGCCGCCGGGTGCTGCCACCCGGCGCCGAAGAACAATGCATTCTCAGTCAAACAGCGCGTCGATGTCGTTCTGCGATGCATGACCGACGTCGCCGTTCGACCTTGGACCGTTCAGCAGCCGGGAGTCGCCTTCCCGATGGTCAATGATGGGAGGAGCGTGTGCCCGGATAGCATCGACGCCACCCCAGATATCCATCATGACGATGATGTGGTTTTCGATGAATTTCATCGTGGTCATCACCTTGCTGATGCGCTGACCGGTCAGATCCTGGAAATTGCAGGCTTCGAAGATGGAAACGACGCGCTCCTGGATTTCCTCGCTGAGCAGCTTTTGCTGATCCGGCGAGTTCACCTTGCTCAGCGCGGCCGCCGCGTCATCGATCGACTCCGCGGCTTCCAGAATTTGCTGGGTCGCTTCTTCCGTGCCGCCGACCACGGCGCCGAGTTCGCCGGTCACCTTGGCCATTTCATCACCGTTGAAACTCTTGCCGTGCAGAACGGCGATTTCATGTTTGGTGCGGCTGATGGCGTCGTGAATGAGATCGAGCTCGACCTTGAGCTTTTCACATTGCTCGATCTGGGCCCGATAGGTCCCAAGCAGCGCATTCGCGTCGGCAATTTGCTGAGGTGTTGATTCTTCAACTGCGCTCGCCGGCGCGATGCCGCGGAGCGAAACGGCCATCTGGGCACGGATGGCGCGCAGTTCGGTCATGATCTCGTGATGCATGGGACCGACATCGCCGTCAACGACTGACGGCATCGGCATGTCGCCGACGAATGCTTCTTCGATACGAAAACGTCTGCGATGAACCGGCATGAGTTTTTTCCTGACCTTCACTCCTCAAGTTTTAGGCAGATGCTATTTAACACGGAGTTCACGCCGGGAATTGTCGTGAAGTGTGGGTCAACCGCCGCACACCAACGATTAACCATGCGCCCCCACCGTTCACTGAAAATAAACGCTATCGGATAAAACCGCGCGGAATTGGCGGCGTGGTGAATCGAAAGGCCGTTTCTGTTTACCAAACCGATGCGGTTTTGATTTTAATTGGTGGCGTGCAAGGGCGCTGATCGGGCGCTCCCCCATGACGAAACAGTACAGAGTACGTCGATGTTCAAAAGAATGTCTCTTGCGCTCCTCGCCGTTGCATCCTGTCTAGGCGCCGGACTTCATCAGGCAGCGGCGATCGAAGCCGCGCCATCAGCCGAACCCAGCGTGATCTACGCCGATCAACCGGCGCAGCCGCCTCTCGCGCCGGTGCGAACGGCTTATGCCGAGCGCTCCAATATGGGCGGCGGCTTCATCGAGTTCCTGTTCGGCGATGGACCGAATCAAGGTGAGCGCTATCAGCAGCAGCCTGCCTATCAGGCGCAGCCGTCATACGAGCAGCGGCGTCCGCTGTTGCCGCCGATCGAGCCGCAACAGGCCTCGCGTCAGCAGGAAGATGTCAGCGGGCCCGCGCATCCCGCGTTCGATCCGAAATTCGAGAAGCAACTCGTCGACTATCACGGCAAGGAGAGCGCCGGCACGATTGTCATCGATACGCCGAACAAGTTCTTGTTTTTGGTAGAGGGCAACGGCAGGGCGATGCGCTACGGCATCGGTGTCGGTCGCCCCGGATTCACCTGGTCGGGTGTCAAGCAGATATCGGCGAAAAAGGAATGGCCGGCGTGGACGCCGCCGCCGGAAATGCTGGCACGGCGCCCCGATCTGCCGCGGCACATGGAAGGCGGTCCGCAGAACCCGCTCGGCGCCCGCGCGATGTATCTGGGATCGTCGCTCTATCGCATCCACGGTTCCAACGAGCCCTGGACCATCGGCACCAACGTCTCGTCCGGCTGTATCCGGATGCGCAATGAGGATGTGATCGACCTCTACGGCCGCGTCAATGTCGGCGCGCGGGTCGTCGTCATTTGATTGTTCTCGTGGCTTGAAAATCAAGACAGCCGCTCGACTCGAGCGGCCGTCTTGCATTTTGCGCCGGCAGAAATTCGTCAGGCGAGGTCGCTGTCGCCGTCGCCGCCGAAGTCGTCGGAATCCAGATCCATGTCGTCGTGATCGTCATCGTTCGATGCAGTATCGAATAATCCTGCGCGCAAATTGTCGTCGGCGCGATCTCCGGATGAACCGATGTCGTTGATGCCGGCGTCGCGCGCCAGACTGCTATTGGATTGGTCGCTCCATGGATTTTGGCTTGCGGCTCTATCGCCAATGCCTGCGGCATCGCCGAAGCCGTGGTGACCGCCCCCCATCATCGAGCGGATGCTGCCGAGCAGCAGCGATCCACCGACCATTCCGGCCGCCGCGGCCGCCGCGGTTCCGAGAAATGAGCCGCCGCCGCCCGTCGGGGCCTGGGGCGCACCATATGGCTGGTCGTAGGGCCCCTGGTCATATTGTCCCGCAGACCGTGCCTGCTGCATCACCTGGCCGCTGTTCCATACCGGCCGGCTGGCAATCTCGGGCGGCCGGACGTTCGGCACCGAGCCGCGCGGCTGATTTTGCCCGAATATCGTTTCGCGCATCGAATCGAGGAACCCGCCGGATTGATTTTGTGCGGGCGCGCCGCCCGCCTCAAGTTCCTGGATGCGGTTGTTGGCACGCTTCAGCGCTTCGTCCTGGACCAGCACCGTCTGCACCAGCGCGTAAACGGCGTTGGGCGCGGCACGCAAGCCTTGCGCGATAGAAGCGGCAGCGTCCGGATCGCGCGGCGCGCTCTCCACCTTGGAGAGCCGGTCGAAAAGATCGTCAACCAATTGGCGTTCTTGCGGTGTCATGGCGTTCTCTCCCTCGCTTCGAAGCGCGGGGGAGATGTAAGCGGTGCTTTGTGTCGCAAGTAGTGCTGCCCGGAATTAAATTTATCTATGCGACAAGACGTCCGGCGGGTTTTTGGGGGGATATTAGCCCAATGTAACTTTGTTCGCAGCCAACAGGCGCGGGAAATGCTCGCCGCCGAGAAAAGCGTGCTCATGTTCGCGTTGGGTTGTAAACGGATCGAGGCTGACAAGGATATCGTCGACGAACCCCGGATGACACATGATGAGGCCGCCCTCCGGCAGCCCATCGAGAAATTGTCGCATCAGCGCGCTGAAATCGGGTTGTTGCGAAAAATCATAAGCGCCGGCGAATCCGGGATTGAATGCGATATTGGCCCGCGCGGCGCGGCGGCGAAATTGTCCGCTCAGAATGTCGAGCAGCAACGCCTTGGGCGTGCCGAGTCGCCGGGCCAGGGGCTGATTGCGCCCGCCCTGGCGAACCCAGGCGTTAGGCGCAGCCTGTTTCACCGCCGTCAGAAACGCGTCGCGCACCCCCGGAAACAGCTGCGCATGCTGGTGACCGTCGACAAAATCCGGGGCACGGCCGAACATTTCGTTGAAAGCCGCGAGCTGCACCATTAATTCCGCACGGATGATTTCAGGATCGAGCCGCCGCAGCAGGCCCGCGCGCAACACTTTCGGAAACGGCAAAAACATGCCGCCGTCGAGCGGTTGAAAGTGCATCGTCAAGGGCCGAAACGGCGCCGTTAAAGTGACGTGCAGGCCGATGGAGCAACGCGGACTGTTTGCGGCGACGGCTCCGAGCGCGCTGGCTTCGTCACGGCCGATCGCCGGGCCGACCACCATCACCGATGTGGCATTGAGACGGCCGCGCTCGATCAGGTCGCGAATGCCGCGGTTGACGCCGGGACTGAGACCGTAATCGTCGGCGCACAGCCAGATACGGCGCGGCGGCGCGGCGTCGTTCATTCGGCGGCGGTCCTTTCGCTGGCGCTGCTGCTGGTTTCCGCCTCGACGCGCTTTACACTGTGTTCAGCCACGAAATAGATCGGACGGGCTTTCAATTCGGAGAGAATCTTCCCGATATATTCGCCCACGATGCCGATCATGATGAGCTGCACGCCGCCAATGGTCATCAGGCCGACCACCAGCGAGGGATAGCCGGGAACGGATTTTCCGCTCATCCAGGTTTCCCAGAGGATCGAAAGGCCGAACAGGAAGGCTGCGGAAGCGAGCAGGACTCCGAGCAGGCTCGCAAAGCGCAGCGGCGCCACCGAGAAAGACGTCAAGCCTTCGATCGAAAGCCCGACCAGCCGGCCGGGGCTGAACGTTGTGACGCCGTGCGCGCGGACCGCGGGTTCGTAGTCGACGCGGATCTGGCGGAAACCGATCCAGCTTGCGAGGCCCTTGAAGAAGCGATTGCGCTCGGGAAGCTGCCGCAACGCCGCCACGGCGCGCGGCGACAGCAGGCGGAAGTCGCCGGCATCTTCGGGGATTTTCTGCCGTGCGCCCCAATTGATCAGGGCGTAGAAGCCGTGCACGGCAAGGCGCCGCAGAAGCGATTCATTGTCGCGATGAGCCTTGGCGGTATAGACCACGTCGTAGCCGCCATCGATCCAGTGGCCGACAAGCTTTTCGACGAGATCCGGCGGATGCTGACCGTCGCCGTCCATGAACAGGACGGCGCCGCGCCGGGCGTGGTCCAATCCGGCCATCAGCGCGGCTTCCTTGCCGAAATTGCGTGACAGCGACACCACCTGAACATCGAGCGTATCGGCGCTAAGCCCGCGCGCGATACTGAGCGTTGCATCGGCGCTGCCGTCATCGACATAGACAACCTCGCAGGCGAGGCCGTAACGCTGCCTCAGCGTCTTTGCCAGACCGCCAAGCCGTTCGTGCAGCAATGCCAGCCCGGCCGCTTCGTCATACAGGGGTACGACGATCGACAGCCCCTGCGCCGCGGCCGTGGCCGCGGTGGTTGACAGGCCAGAAACATCGGTACCGAGCATCATCGATCAGGTTCCAACCATCCGAAAAAACAACATATGGCAATCGCCGGGCGTTGTCGCCACGGGGATGGGCTCTCACTGCCGCAAGAATGCCTCAAGCCTGGCGAACAGCGGATTGTCGCGGTCGAGCACGTAATCGAGCGACGCCACCGACACCGTCTCGGCGCCGTGCGCGCGAAGAAAGCTGCCGAGCGCGTAAAGCTGCGCCGGCGGGCAGTGCAGCGTCACCATTCCCGAAGATGTCGGGCCGCCGAATGGCGAGACCACGCCGAAGCGGTTATGGGCCTCGGCAAGCAGCGCGGCGTTGCATGCGCTAAAGCGGGTGCGGACCTCCCGGTATTTGCTGGCGCGCGCCCGGGCCGCAATATGATCCAGGATGACGCGCGCGGTCTCGCGGGCCTCGCTCGACCAGTCGGCGTCCCGCGAGGCCACGAGGTTGGCCTGGCTGCGCAGGATGACGCCGTCATCGAGCACCTTGAGACCGTTGGCGGCGAGGGTGGCGCCCGTCGTGGTGATATCGACGATCATTTCGGCCGTCCCCACCGCCGGTGCGCCTTCGGTCGCGCCGGCGCTCTCGACGATGCGGTAATCGACGACGCCGTGGGAAGCGAAGAATGTCCGGGTGAGGTTGATGTATTTGGTCGCGACCCGCATCCGCCGGTTATGCTGCGCACGGAATCCGGTGGTGACATCGTCGAGATCGGCCATGGTCCGGACGTCGATCCAGGCCTGCGGCACGGCAACCACGACGTTGGCGCTGCCAAAGCCGAGGTTGTCGATCAGCGCGACGCGCTTGTCGGCGTCCGCAATGCTTTCACGCACCAGATCTTCGCCGGTGACGCCGAGATGCACCACGCCGCGGGCAAGCTGCGAGGCGATCTCGCTCGCCGAGAGATAGGCGATCTCGACATTGTCGAGCCCGCTGATGGTGCCGCGATAGTCGCGGGCGCCGCGCGGCTTCGCCAGCGCAAGCCCGGCACGCGTGAAGAACGCCTCGGCGTTTTCCTGCAGGCGGCCCTTGGACGGAACCGCGAGAACGAACGGCGCCGTCATGACGCGCTCCCGCTCAGGCTGCTTGCCGCGGGCTTGCGGCCAACCTGTATCAAGGTTTCGACCCAGACCGAGAACCCGACCGCGGGGATGGGGGTGCTGGCGCCAAGCTGGGTCATCAGCCCGTCATAGCGCCCGCCCGCCACCAGGGGCTCGACGCTATTGCCCTTGTTGTGCAGTTCGAATTCGAAGCCGGTATAATAGTCGAGGCCGCGCCCGAATGAGGTGGAAAAACGTGTCAGGCCGGTATTGATGCCGCGCGTGGCCATGAAGCCGACGCGGCTTTCGAACTGGTCGATCGCAGCTGAAATGTTGAGTTTTGCGTCGTCGGCCAGCGCGCGCAATCGCGCGATCGCATCGTCGGGGTCGCCCGTAATCGCGAGGAACCGCTTGATCAGGTCAAGCGCGTCGCGAGGCAGGGCGCCGCCTTTCAGAGTCGACTGTTCGAGGAAGCGATCGGCGATTTCCGAAACCGAGCGCCCGCCAACGTTGGTGGTGCCGGCAATCGACATCAGATCGGTTACCAGCGCCAGCGCCGCCTTGCGGTCGGAGCCCGCGAGTGCGGCGAGCACGCCCTCATATTCGTTGCGGCTCGTTCCGGTCGCGAGCGTGAGCCGCTCGAGATCCTGCTCCAGGCTGATCTTGCGGTTGAAGTCCTTGATCAGCCGCCGCTTCCACACCGGGTAAAGATCAAGGGCATCGATCAGCGCGATGAACAGCGCCACGTCGCCGGTGCGGATTTCGACCTCGGTCAACCCGAACGCGGCGGTCGCCTCAAGCGCCAGCGCGAGCATCTCCGCGTCGGCTGCGGCGCGATCCTGGCGTCCGAAGGATTCGATGCCGGCCTGCAAGAATTCGCTCGGCCGGCCACCGCGATAACGAAACACCGGCCCGAGATAACTGAATCCCGCAGGCTGGCCGGCGCGGCTGGAGGCGAGATAATCCCGCGCCACCGGAATGGTGAGATCGGGGCGAAGACACAGCTCCTCGCCGCTGGCATCGGTAGTCAGGTAAAGGCTCTTCCGGATGTCTTCGCCCGACAGATCAAGAAACGGCTCGGCAGGCTGCAGGATCGCCGGTTCGGCCCTGATGTAGCCGGCCTGCGCGAACGACAATAGCAGGGCATCCGCCCATGCGGCGGATCCGGTCGCACGAGGGGCGGCGGTCAAGGTCATCTCGAAGTCCAATATCCCCGGAAACGGGTCCTAAAGGTTCAGCTGGCGCAGCCCCTTAGCATGGCCGGGGCGGGGTTTCGACCAAGATCGGCCAAGTGGCTTAACGACCGGCCAAGGATGGCTGGTTAAGGCCGCAACCTATCCGCGTAGGCGGGGTGCGGTCCAGTCGCCGAGCGCCGCCTGCACCAGCGCCAGCGCCGCCACACCAGCGGTATCGGCGCGCAGCACCCTGGGCCCCAGGGAAAGCCTTAAGGTTCGCGGCTGTCGCAGCAGGATAGCGCGCTCTTCCTCGGCGAATCCACCTTCGGGGCCGATCAGGACGTCGATCCCGTTCGAAGCCGTCAGGTCGTCGCTTTGGAGCGCTTGCAGCGGATTTGCGGCATCCGCGGCCTCGTCGCAGAAGACAAGCAGGCGCAGTCCCTCGCGCTGGCTCAAATAGCGATCGAGTGTCACCGGCTCGGTGACACCAGCAATGCTCAGGATGCCGCACTGCTCGGCGGCCTCGATGACATTGGCGCGCATCCGCTCGCCGTTGACCCGGGCCACCTGGGTGAAGCGGGTCAAAACCGGCTGCAGGGATGAGGCTCCCATCTCGACCGCTTTCTGCACCATGTAGTCGAGCCGGGCATGTTTCAGCGGCGCAAAGACGTAAGCGAGGTCGGGCAGGCGATCCTGCGGCCGGGTCTGGGCAATGATATTGAGACTGTCTGGCCGTTTGCGGCCCGCGATCGAAGCCTGCCACTCGCCATCGCGTCCGTTGAACACCAGAATTGTTCCGCCTGCGGAAAGACGCAGCACGTTGCCGAGATAATTGCTCTGGCTGCGCTCAAGCGCGACCGTTTCGCCCGGTGCCAGTGCGGCATCGACAAACAGCCTGGGTTTACGAAAATCGTGCTGAGGCATGGTCGATGTTCCAATCCGCCGCCTTTTAGCCCAAAGGGTTCAAATTAACGCAATTATTGGCGTCCGGCGCGGCTCTACGCCGCGCTGTTGCCAAATTCCACGGGTTGTTAAGGGCCGGCAGGAATCGTAAAACGCCCTATCGGAAACCGTACTTCCATCGGGAAGACGATGGGGACCCCTTGGACCTTGCCGGAGAAACAATTTTGATCATCCGCCGCCTGATTGTGCCGCTGACCGTGGCCGTCGTTACCGTCCACGCCGGTCATGGCTTTGCGCAAGGCGCGTTTCCGGCGCCGCTGCCGGGTCAGGCTGCTCCCCAGCGGAACGATCCGGCCTTTCCGCCGGTGAACGGCGCAGCCCCAGCCGCTTCCATCGGCGCCGCTCCCGGTTCGTTTCCGGTAAACGGTGCGGCGCCTGTCACCGGCGCCGCGTTCGAGCGCACCCCGGCTGCTCCATCGCAGGCGGGTCCCTCGGACGCGTGCATGAGGGCATTCGTGCCGCTGCGCGAAGAGGCGGAAAAGCGCGGCAAGATGATCAAGGTCGCCAGCGAACGCCATGCGCCCCCGGATGAAGCCTGCAAGCTGATCGGGAATTTCAGCCAGGCCGAAATCAAGATGATCAAATATGTCGAAACCCACGCCGCCAAGTGCGGGATTCCACCGCAGATATCGGACCAGCTGAAGAACGGTCACAAGAACACCGAGAACATGCAGAAGAAGGTCTGCGCGGTGGCGCAGCAACAGCAGCAAAGAGGACCGGCCGGGCCGAGCCTGAGCGAAGTGCTGGGGTCTTCGGCGGCGCTTCCGGAGGCGACGACCGCGAAGAAGAGCGGCGGCAGCACCTTCGATACCTTGAACGGCAACGTCCTTACGCGATGATCGGTGCCGCCGATTTGAAGCTCCTGCGCCAGTTGCCGCAAGTTCGCATCAGGAACGTCAAATCGGGGAGCGGCACTGGAAACATGGAATTACCGGTGCCCCCTTTGTTTCCGAAGTTCGTGTCAGAGGGCGCCGCAATGGACCACCAACTTCGGAAACGCGGCGCCAGGCTCAGATGAGGAGCGCGGCCGCCCGCGTTGCTGATGCGACCGGCAACTGGGTCGACACCCGCGCGCCGCAATGGTCGCGGCCCTATCTGCGGCTCTCCCGTCTCGATCGGCCGATCGGATCCTGGCTGCTGCTGATGCCATGCTGGTGGTCGGCGGCGCTGGCCGCCGGCGTCATCGGCGAGACCGGCCAATTGCCCCTCATCATTGCGCTGTTCTTCGTTGGCGCGTTCGCCATGCGTGGCGCCGGCTGCACCTGGAACGACATTACCGATCGCGATCTCGACGCATTGGTGGAACGGACGCGGTCGCGGCCGATTCCGGCGGGGCAGGTCAGCGTGCCGCAGGCGGCGGCCTTTCTTGTCGTTCAGGCGCTGATCGGATTGGCAGTGCTGCTGCAATTCAACCGCTTCGCGGTCATGACCGGCATCGCCTCGCTCATCATCGTCGCGGTCTATCCGTTCATGAAGCGGATTACCTGGTGGCCGCAGATCGTACTTGGCCTTGCGTTCTCATGGGGCGCGTTGATGGGATTTGCGGTGACGCTGGGGCGGATCGATGCGACGGCGCTGGCGCTCTACGCCGGCTCGATCGCCTGGGTGATCGGCTACGACACCATCTACGCGCATCAGGATGCCGAGGACGACGCGCTGATCGGAATCAAATCCACCGCGCTGCTGTTCGGCGCGCGCACGCGGCCGGCGCTGATGGTGTTTTACGCAACGGCGGTCGTTTTGATCGGCGTCGCATTCGCGCTTGCCGGTGCCGGCTTCCCGGCATGGATCGGGCTTGCCGCGTTCGCGGCGCATCTCATCTGGCAAATCAGACGTTTGCAGATCGGCGATCCCGCACTGTGTCTGCGGATTTTCAAATCCAACCGAGACGCGGGGCTGCTGCTGTTTATGGGATTGCTGGCGGATGCGGTGATTCGGGCGGCGTCCGCTTAGCTTCTTGCGATGATCTCGCGCTCGCCCTGATGGATGTTGGCCGGATTGAGCAAGTCGCCGCCGCGCCGCCTCACCAGGAATTTCGGCCGCCGTGCCCGGATCGCGTTGTGGCGCCGACGCCGCTGCGCCGGTTCGCGCGCCTTGTCTTCCGGCAATTGCGGGAGCGCGAAGATGTCGCTCCACATCTGCCATGCCGCCGTAATCTCCTCGCGGTCGGAACTCACGCCAAGGGGAATCGTCAATGACGGATCGCGATGAACCAGCACGAGCATCTGGGCGTCGTCGATGCCGCGCAGCGCTACGCCGAGAAAATCGCGCACGCGAATGTTGACCGCCATCTGCATGCCGTGGATGGCACGGCGCAGAACGACGCGTTCGCGATGAAGTTCGATGTTCCGCACGCCGCCGTCGGCGCGGGTATCGTACGCATCGAAGCTGACGGGCAGAGAGAGAGGGTCGAGCCGCAATGCGCGGCTCGACCCGGCGGGATTGATCCCGCTTGTTGCAGTTTGACGCCTCACGGCTTTATCTCCCCGCCGGGATTATGTTCCCGGTCGATAGCTGAGACCTTGCCAGAGCCGTGTCGGTATTGGCTTAAAAAGGCTGGTTAATCTGACGTCACCTGCCCTGCATTCGCCCGCATGATTGACAAGAGCTTGGCTCACATGATTGACGAGACCTTGCGGTATCTTCGAAATTCTTTGGCTCTGTGCCTGCGAAAATGCTTGAAGTCCGCGTGAATCGGGCACATCTGAGGGGCTTGATGATTTGTGTCCATGCCCGCTTCGAGCCTTCTTCTATCCTTCCTCAATCCTCGGGATTTTGTTCGTGATCTCTTCACCATCAGCCGCTTTGCCGCTTTCATCTGGTGCCGCCACCTCCGACCTGTTCGATCAATCCGCCCTGAGCACGCTGGCGCAGCGTCTTGTTGAGGCCGCCCGGCGCGCCGGCGCGGACGCCGCCGACGCGGTGGCGGTGCGCGGCATTTCGCAAGGCGTGGAGGTGCGCGACGGACGCGTCGAGGAATCCGAACGCTCCGAAGGCGACGATGTCGGATTGCGCGTGCTGGTGGGACAGCGCCAGGCGGTGGTCTCAACCAACGACGTCAGCGGCGATGGCGTTGCAAAGCTCGCGGAGCGCGCCGTCGCAATGGCGCGCGTCGCGCCCGACGACAAGTATGTCGGTCTTGCCGACCCGTCCTTGCTGGCGCGCGATTTCCCCGATCTCGATCTGCTCGATCCCAGGATCCCGTCGACATCGGAGCTTGAGCGCCGCGCCTGTGAAGCCGAAGCGGCCGCGCTCGCCGTCAAGGGCGTCACCAAATCAGGCGGCGCATCGGCCTCGACGGGAATCGGCGGCATGGTGCTGGTGACCTCTACCGGTTTCCACGGCTCCTATCTGCGCTCGAGCCAGGGCATCTCGATGACCGCCATCGTCGGCGACGGCACCGGCATGGAACGCGATTACGATTACACCTCAGCGCCGCACGCATCCGACCTCGCTTCGCCTGAAAGCGTCGGCCGCACCGCCGGCGAACGCACGGTCGCGCGCGCTAATCCGCGCAAGGTCGAGACCTGCAAGGTGCCGGTGGTATTTGACCCCCGGGTTTCGGGATCGCTGGTCGGCCATCTGGTGGGCGCGGTGAACGGCGCGTCGATCGCGCGCAAGACCAGTTTCCTCAAGGACCGTCTCGGCGAGCAGCTGTTTGCGAAGAACATCCGCATCATCGACGATCCGTTGCGGGTGCGCGGATTGCGCTCGCAATCGTTCGACGCCGAGGGCGTAAAGGTCAAGAAGCTCGCGATCATCGATGACGGCGTGCTGACATCGTGGCTGCTGGATTGCGCGACCGCGCGGGAACTCGGACTGGTCACGACCGGCCATGCCCATCGCGGCGTATCGTCGTCGCCGTCGCCGGGATCGTATAATCTGCATCTCGAAGCAGGGGAGCCTACTCCGGCCGAACTGATATCCGACATCCGCCAAGGATTTTACGTCACCGACCTGATCGGCTCCGGCGTCAATGGCGTGACCGGCGACTACAGCCGCGGCGCATCCGGCTTCTGGATCGAGAACGGCAAGATCACTTATGCGGTAAGCGAGGTGACGATCGCGGGTCATCTTCTCGAGATATTCAAATCGCTGGTGCCGGCCAACGATCTGGAATTTCGTTACGGCGTCAATGCTCCGACGGTGCGCATCGAGGGTTTGACGCTTGGCGGACGCTAGCGCCGGCGTCATGCGTGACGATCTGCTGACGCGCGACGCCGCATTGCTGGCGGATACCGTGCGCGAGGCGGGCGCGCTGGCGCTGTCGCTGTTCCGTACCGAGCTGAAGAACTGGACCAAGGGCGCATCCTCGCCGGTGTCCGAAGCCGATATCAGGGTCAACGATCTCCTGGAGAAAAGGCTGCGATCCGCGACGCCGGATTATGGCTGGTTGTCGGAGGAAAGCGCCGACGACGAGTCTCGTCTTGAGAAGCGTCTGGTATGGATTGTCGATCCGATCGACGGCACCCGAGGTTATCTCGCCGGCCGCGAGGACTGGTGCGTGAGCGTGGCGCTGGTCGAGAACGCATCGCCTCTGCTCGCGGCAGTGTTCGCGCCGGCCAGCGATGAATTTTTCTTTGCCGTGCGCGGGCAGGGCGCCGCGCACAACGATGTGCCGGTTTGCGCGACATCCGGCACCGAACTGGATTTTTCCCGCGTGGCAGGGCCGAAGCCTCTGGTCGAACGGCTCAGCCCGCCGTCAGATGAAATCATCCTGCATCCCCGAATCGGATCGCTGGCGCTTCGGTTGTGCAGGGTCGCGCAGGGAAGGCTCGATGCGGCCTTTGCGGGCGGCCAAAGCCGCGACTGGGACCTTGCCGCGGCCAATTTGATCGTGCAGGAAGCGAATGGTAACATGACCGCGCTCTCGGGGGATACGATCCTCTACAATCGCCGGGAGGTGACGCACGGGGTGCTGGTGGCAGCGGGGCGCGATCGTCATGCACGCATTGTCGAGCATTTTCGAAACCGTCCGCCGCTCTGAGCGCTCTCGATGGGCGTCGGGAATCGTGCTTGCCGGGCACCGCGTTAGGAAAAAGAAACATGCCAGATAGTGCCCAGCAGCAATTGCTCCATCTCGTTCTCGGCGGCGAGCTGACCGATCTCGAAAACACGACTTTCAAGGATCTCGATCAGGTGGAAATCGTCGGCGTATTCCCCAGTTACGCGACCGCATACGCGGCCTGGAAAGCCAAGGCGCAGCAGACCGTGGACAACGCCCACATGCGCTATTTCATCGTCCATCTCCACCGGCTGCTCGATCCTGGTCAAGACGCGAAGCCTGCCCGTTGAAAAAATTACTCCGCAATGTGCTGCGCAGCAGCTGGGTTCAGCAGGCTGTGGGTTTTCTCGCGGCCGAATACCTGCGGCTGGTCTGGCTGACCAACAAATTCAGTTTCGATCCGCCCGGCGTCTATGAAATCGTCGAGCCGGAGCAACCGGTGATTCTCGCGTTCTGGCATGGCCAGCATTTCCTGACGCCGTTCATCAAGACCAAGGAGAGCCATCGCGGCAAGGTGCTGATCTCGCGGCATCGCGACGGCGAATTCAATGCCATCGCCGCCGAACGGCTCGGCATCGAGACTATTCGCGGCTCCGGCGATCACGGATCGGCGTTTCACCGCAAGGGCGGCGTCGGTGCGTTCAAGGAAATGGTGCGCGCGCTTGCGGACGGTTATAATGTCGCATCGACCGCCGATGTGCCGAAGCGCTCGCGCGTCGCGGGTCTCGGCATCATCATGCTGGCGCGGGAATCCGGACGGCCGATCGTGCCGTTCGCGATGGCGACCAGCCGTTTCATCCGCCTCAATAACTGGGACCGCACCACCATCAATTTGCCGTTCGGACGGGGCGCATTGGTGGGTATTGAAGGCATTTTTGTGCCGCCCGATGCCGACGCCGAGACGATGGAAAAACTGCGGGTGCAACTGGAAACAGTTCTGAACGAAGCGACCCGTCGCGCCTATGCGCAGGTCGACCGCCCGGATGGGACGGATAATGGCTGATTCATTGCCGATGACGCTGCGCGTCTACCAGAAGCTATCTTCGGCGATAGTGCCGCTGGCGCCGGCGCTGATCAAGCGGCGGCTGAAACAGGGCAAGGAGGATCCGGCGCGGATCGGCGAGCGCCGCGGCATCAGCAAGGACATCCGGCCGCATGGACCGCTGGTCTGGATTCACGGCGCCAGCGTCGGTGAAGTACTGGCCGCGGCGGGCTTGATCGAGAAGTTGCGCGCGCTGAACATCCGTATTCTGCTGACGTCGGGTACGGTGACCTCGGCGGCGATCGTCGCCAAGCGGTTTCCCGCCGATATCATCCATCAATATGTGCCTTACGATTCTCCGCGCTATGTCGCGCGCTTTCTCGATCACTGGCGGCCGAGCCTGGCGTTGTTCATCGAGTCCGATTTGTGGCCCAATCTCATTCTGTCGTGCGCGGCGCGGCGTCTGCCGATGGTTCTGATCAACGGCCGGATGTCGCAACGCTCGTTCCCGCGCTGGCGCAGGGTGACCGGTACGATCTCGGCGCTGCTCGGCCGGTTCGATGTCTGCCTGGCCCAGTCGCAGGTCGATGCCGAGCGCTTTACCGCGCTCGGCAGCCGCAACGTCATAACCACAGGCAATTTGAAACTGGATGTTCCGGCGCCGCCCGCCGATCCCGCCAAGCTGGAGCGATTGATGGCGGTGACGCGCGGCCGTCCGGTGATCGTCGCGGCGTCGACCCATCCCGGCGAAGAGGATATTCTGCTTGAGGCGCATCGCAAGCTCGCGGGAATCTTTCCATCGCTGCTGACCGTGATGGTGCCGCGGCATCCCAATCGCGGCGAATCCATCGCGCGCACGATCGCGGCTTCCGGCCTGCACGTGGCGCTGCGTTCGCGCGAGGAGTCGCCGACGGCGACCACCGACATCTACGTCGCGGACACCATGGGCGAACTGGGATTGTTCTATCGGCTGGCGCCGATCGTGTTCATGGGAGGATCGCTGGTCGAACATGGCGGGCAGAATCCGATCGAGGCGGTCAAGCTCGGCGCGTCGGTCGTTCATGGCCCTCACGTATTCAATTTCACCGATGTCTACGAGGCGCTTGATAGCGCGGGCGGCGCCAGGCGAGCAGATACGCAAGAAGCGCTGGTGAAGCAGCTCGGCCAGTTGCTGGCCGATCCGGCGGCGCGCGAACGGTCGGTTGACGCCGCGGCGCGCATGGTCGAGCAGCTCGGCGGCGCGCTCGACCGCACCCTCGCCGCGCTCGAACCTTATCTGTTGCAATTGCGGCTCGAAATGGGGGCGGCGAATGCGTGAGCCGGCCTTCTGGTACCGGCCGTCGTCATGGATATCGCTATTGCTGACGCCGCTCGGCGCGCTCTATGGGCTGGTCGCGGGCCGCCGATTGCAGCGCGAGGGTTTTGACGCCGGCATTCCCGTACTTTGCGTCGGCAACTATCATGTCGGCGGCGCCGGCAAGACCCCGGCGGTGCTGGCGCTCACCAAGGTGCTGCGCGACATTGGCGAGACGCCGGTCGTGCTCAGTCGCGGCTATGGCGGCAGCCTGCACGGTCCGATCAAGGTCGATCCTGAGCGGCACGCTGCGGTCGATGTCGGCGACGAGCCGCTGATGCTGGCGCGGACGGTCCCGGTGGTCGTCGCGCGCGACCGCATCGGTGGCGTCGCATTGGCGCGGTCGCAGGGTGCCAGTGTGATCCTGATGGACGACGGTTTCCAGAACCCCGCCGTCGCCAAGGATGCCTCGCTGATCGTGATCGACGGTGACCGCGGCCTCGGCAACGGCCGGCTGGTTCCCGCGGGTCCCTTGCGCGCGCCGCTGCCGCCGCAACTCGCCCGCACTGACGCGCTGATCGTCGTCGGCCGGGGAAACGCTGCCGAGGCGGTTGCTGCCGCCATCGCCGCGCAGGGAAAGCCGGTGCTATCAGCGCATTTCAAGGCGGACGACGCATCGGTGGCGTCGCTGCGCGGCAAACGCGTGCTGGCCTTCGCCGGGATCGGCGATCCCGCCAGGTTTTTCAGGACGCTGCGCGCCAGCGGGATCGAGGTTGTCCGGGAGCGGGCTTTCGCCGATCACCACCCGTTTTCGCAACGCGAGATCGAAGCATTGACCGCGGAAGCAAAACGCGATGCGCTCACACTGGTGACGACGGAAAAGGATCTGGCGCGGCTATGCAGCGGCGCGGGACTTCCGGGTTGGGCGCGGGATATTGTGCCGTTCGCGGTGACGCTTGAGTTCGATGACGCCGGACAATTACGGAAGTTCGTGTCGGAGCGGCTGTTCAAGGCGCGAGAGAAAGAATATCAGGCGAGCAAGTAGCGAGCAGGGTGGGCAAAGCGCAAGCGTGCCCACCAGTTCATGTTCGGTGTGTCTTGATCGGGTGTAGGGTGGGCAAGGCGACGCGCCTTTGCCCACCCTACAATCTATGCCTTCAGGGCGCCGGGAAAATGCCGCTGCAGCACCGCGCTCGGGATCGCGTAGGCCTCCTGCAGATCGACGCTCCAGTACTTCAGCTCGTCGAGCGATATCCGCGTATCGGTCACCGCGCAGCGCACATAGGTTCCCGGCGAGATCACGCGGAAATCCCCATCCAGATATTGCACCTGGGCTTCGCCATGGCCCGAGGGACCGAATTTATTCAGCACGGTTGAATTCTCCGACTAGCCCCCGGCGACTCGGACCGGGCTAAACATCTTAAGAATGCAGTCTATCATAGATAGGTCATGATGTCCGCCCGTCAAACCCACCGATTTGTGATGAATTGCGGCCTTTCGCGCATGTTAGCCTCGCGCAAATGCGGCGCTGTTTTCCCGCACCATAACGACCCGGCAAGTCAGATGCGCCTTCTGTCAGCGACCGTTTTCCTGACGCTATTTGCCGTGACTTTTGCCGCGGGCGCGGCGCCGTTGGCTTCCCCGCATGAGGTCGATATTCCGCTGGCGAACGGGATATTGCACGCGCAGCTTTACAAGCCCGACGGTGACGGCCCGTTTCCGGTCGTGATCGCGCTGCACGGGTGCGGCGGGTTGGCCGGCCGTTCCGAGCCGGTCCAGCCGCGCTATCGCGATTGGGCGGAGCAATTGCTGAAAAGTGGCAAGGCGGTGCTGTTGCCGGACAGTTATGGTTCGCGCGAACTCGGCCCGCAATGCCGCGTCAAGGAGCGCCGGGTGCGCGCCCGTCGCGAACGGGTGGCGGACATCATGGCGTCCAGGCAATGGCTGGTGCAGCAGCCCTGGGCTGCACATGACCGCATCAGCCTTCTGGGATGGGCGAACGGCGCCAGCGCGCTATTGTGGGCGGTGCGACCGCAACTTTCGTCGCGCAATGTCGAGCCGGACTTCCGCTCGGCGGTTGCGTTTTATCCGGATTGCCGCATTTCGTCGGGCCTTGGATGGAGCGCGCGCGTTCCGACGCTGCTATTGATCGGCGCCAAGGACGACGTCAGTTCGCCGCCCGCCTGCCGCCAGATGGTTGACGGCGCGCGCGGGCGCAGCGCGCTGGCGCGGATCGTGGTTTATCCCGGCGCCTATCACGATTTCGATCGCGCGAACTTTCCGCCTCACGCGATTGCCGGGACGTCCGATGTTGCCATGCCGGAACGCGGTCACGTCGGCACCGATCCCGAGGCGCGCGCCGATTCGCAAAAGCGCGTCGCGGAATGGCTGGCGCGGTAGCCGACCCTTTCTTACCTCTTCCCGCAGGCGGGGAGGGGTAAGCGAGCGCGCATCCTCTAGAACAAGCTGCCTTGACCCACCGGTTTGACAGCGCGCTTGGGCGCCGCTGTCTTCGGCTCGCTTGCAACGGGTTTCGCTGTACTCGTTGCCGCCGGCCGATCCGCGTCCGACGTTGCCGCGACGCGGCCATCGGCGAATTCCAGGTCAAGCCGCGCCCCCGGTCCGATCGCCGCTGCGGCATGCACGGCGTGGCCCTGCGCGTCGCGCACCAGGGCAAAACCGCGCGCCAGCACGCTGCGATAGGACAGCGCCGCCAGCAGCTGGCCGCTGTGGGCGACCCGCGCCTGATGACGCTGTATGGCCATTGCCAGCGCGCGCCGTGCGCGCTCGGCCTGGCGCAGCGCGCGCTCGCGGTCGCGGGCGATGGT
>OCZT010002506.1_pt1 | contig 18951 bp, 16 predicted proteins | sample 1539031 | NCBI WGS metagenome assembly OCZT01 (sample SAMEA3539308, study PRJEB22396) | soil metagenome | biome: tundra; feature: field; material: soil | place: USA | collected 2010-05 | depth 0.15 m | reverse complement strand
ACTTGCGCGCAATTTCCCCCTTGGGGAAATAGGTTGACATCGGTTGAATCTCCCAGAATATTTGAAAAAACCGCGAAAGAGCCGCTGAGTTCTGGCGCTGGACGCGCAGGGAACTTGCTGGCGGGCAAACGCAGGACTACGAAAGAGTTAAGAATAGACCACGAGGGCCGCCATTGTCAATGAAACGATGGCCGTGCAATGGGCTTGCAGCTTGAGATACGACTCGTTAATGGTATCCGATTCACCGATTCAGTGACAGAAGTAACGTCGTGATCCAGGGTGGTCATTGCAGCGGCGGCAGCCCGACCTGCACCACCAGGTTACGGAAGGCGGGATCGCGTTGAAGGCCTTCGAAGGCAGGGTTATTTCGGATAGAAATTAGCCCGGCTTCGTGGCGCTGGTAAGCCGTCTGGAGATACTCAAGCGCTTCCGGCTTGTTTCCTAGGAGACCATACGTTGCGGCCAAGTCATAAGCTGGCAGGTGTCCTTGGGCATAGAGCTTCTTCTGTTCCTCAAGCATGCTCTCGAACATGCCTTGCCGCTGGCCGCGGGCAAAACCCTTCTCTCCGGCCGCGACGACCGCGAGATCGCCCTCGTCGTGTAATAATCGCGCCGCTTTTCCCGCCTGCTCCAGGTATGCCGGGTAATCCTTATTCATGAGGGCGGCGGCTTGCAGATAACGATAGGTCGAGGGAAATGCAGGATCGGTGCTTTCCAGTTGCTTGAGTGACGCGACTCCCTGTTCTCTTGGGCCGGCGTAGAGCAGAATCAGTCCCTTGTCGGCCAGGATCGCAGTGGACGCTGGGTCGAGTTGTTGGGCTATTTCGATCTGGCCCAGAGCTTCCGGATACCGTCCTTCAGCGTACAGGAACGTGGCATACCAGTGATGGGCCCTAGCGTCGTTAGGGTTTAATGCCAGGGCACGCCGGAACTCGCGCTCCGCGCCCGGTGCATCGAAGCTCCCATAAAAAGTGGCAAACGCCAGCGAGGTATGCGCTTCGGCGGAAGAACCGTCCAGTTCCACCGCCTTCCTGGCTGCCGCCAACGCGCGGGGATAGGCTTCTTCGGGCGGCATCGCGCTGTATTCGCGGAGCAGGTTGTAACAATCCGCCAGTCCTACGTAAGCCTGCGCATAGTTGGGATCGTGGACGATCGCCTGGGTGAAGTAATCGACTGCCTTGCTCAAAGATTCGGGGGTGCGCTTGTCCCACTCATATCGCCCCTTGAGGTAGAAATCCCGCGCCTCAGGATTCGTAGCATGAGGTCCGGCGAGCGATTTTCCCGCCGAAGCATCCGCCCGGACAGAGCGCAACGACACCTGCCTGTAATATACAAACGCGCCGGTAACGACGAGGAGTAGGGCAGCCAGCACCAAAGCTGTAAGCAGCCACCCGCTTGGGATTGGACGGACTTTGTCCGACGCGCGGCGACGTAAGTTCGGGCCATCTTGCTTTGGCGCAACTTGAGTAAGAGTTTCAGCCTGGGGAACGTCTACGGCTAGAGAGTCGCCATCCGCTTCCGCTGGTTCCATGGTCGAAGCAACTGGTTCGGCGGAGACCGGCGATTTCATCCACTGCAAGAGTTCATCGGAGTACGCATAAACGCGGCCCTTCGCACTGTCCTGCAGACGGTGCACTGGGAGGCCTCGTTCCTTCTCCCAGCGCTTGACGGTGCGCTCATCCCGGCGAAAGAAGGAGGCGATCTCCTTCCATGAATCCAGCCGCCGATTCGGGGTTTTCGCCTCGTCCAAATCACCCGTCGCTTGAGATGTCCCGGAATGTCCCAAAATGTCCCGCTATGCCTGTTGCCCAAATTTTCAAGGTAATGAAGATAAATATACGTCAGTGGGACCAATGCTGCTAATGAAGCACGGGTGATCGCCGGGTTCCCAACGCGGTGACAGGGTGCTTCCCATCCCAGGCAATGCCTTGCAGCGACATGGAGAGAAAATACATGCGAGTTCGTGGCTTTACCTTAGCCTCCCTGTTCCTATTTCTGTTCGCAGCAGCCATCCTGCCTGCGGTGGCTCAGACCCTCATCACCACCGTTCCGGTGGAGCAACAACCCAATTATCTCGCCGCCAACGCCGCAAGCAACAAGATTTATGTAGTCAATCGATGCGGTACCGATCCGAGTTGCGCACCTACCAGCCCCGGAACGGTGACCATCATCAACGGAGTGACCAATCAGACCACCACGCTATCCGTCGGGGTGCGTCCTGACTTCCTTGTGATCAACCCGGTCACCAACAAGATCTATGTGACCAACCGGCGCGACGGTACGGTTTCCGTGATCAATGGAGCTACCGGCACCGTTACCGCCACCCTTACCGTCGGTTCGCATCCCATAGGCGCGGATGTCAACCCATTTAGCAACAAGATCTATGTCGCTAATAGCGGCAACGACTTCAACAACACGGTGAGCGTGATCGACGGAGCGACTGACACGGTTACCGATACCATTACCGTCGGATGGTCACCTAACGTCGTGGCGGTGAACCCAATTACCAATAAGATCTACGTGGTGAATCATTGCGGCAACGATCCAAACGGCTGCACGACGGACGGATCTGGGGCTAGCGGGACACTCAGCGTCATCGACGGGGCGACCAATACGGTGACCAACACGTTGAACGTCGGTATAGAACCTGGTGTCGTGTTGGCGAACACGGTGACCAACAAGATCTACGTGGGAAATGCCTGCGGCAGCAACCCCCAATGCCTCATAAGCGGGCAAGCGACTACCGGATCCGTGACCGTCATCGATGGCGTGACCTTGGGCATCCAGACTGTTGTTGCCGACTATGGGTCCGACGCGATGGCATTCAACCCCGTGGTCAACCAGGTTTATGTGGCGAATAAGTGCGGTGTCGATCCGACCTGTGCCAGCAACGGCACCGTAACCTTGATCGACGGCGTGACCCTCACCACCTCCCGAGTCACTGTGGGCTTAGCTCCCGCTGACGTTGAAGTTAACCCCGTCACCGACGAGATCTACGTCGCCAATTTTGGATCGAACACCGTGACCGCGATTAACGGAGCGACGCTGCAGACCTCCAGCGTTGGCGTCGGACAGGGACCTGCGCCTGCCACGGTCAACCCATCCACCAACCGGGTTTACGTCTCGAACTTAACCGACCTCACGGTTTCGGTGCTGGGCGGAGTAGCCCCCAATGCCCTGCAATTCGTCGCCGTCACGCCCTGCCGTCTGATCGATACACGCCAGACCGGCGGTCCCATCCCGGGCGGCACTTCGCGCAACTTCGCCATTCCGCAAGAGGGCGGCTGCAACATTCCCACCACCGCCGCCGCCTATTCGCTGAATGTCACTGTGGTTCCCGCCAGCGTGCTGGGGTACCTCACCATGTGGCCGACCGGCGAACAGCAACCCGTTGTTTCTACCATGAATTCGCCCGACGGCCGCATCAAGGCGAACGCCGCCATTGTGCCCGCCGGTTATCAAGGCGCGGTTAGCGTTTACGTCACCAACACGACCCAAGTGATCCTCGACATCGATGGCTACTTCGCGCCGACCTCGGGCTCCACGCTGGCCTTCTATCCTCTGACGCCCTGTCGTATTGCCGATACGCGCAAGGACACCTTTCCCGCTGGCCTAGGTGTGCCGCACTTGTCGGGCACGGTAGAGCGCGACTTCCCGGTGCTGTCGAGCCCGTGCATCCCCTCCGGCGTCACCCCGCAGGCCTATTCGTTGAATTTCACGGCGGTGCCTTACCCGGCATTGGGGAATCCGTTGGGCTATCTGGAGGTGTGGCCGAAGGACCAGATGCCGCAGAACCCGGTGTCCACGCTCAATAACGTTATGGGAACGATCGTGGCCAATGCGGCCATCGTGCCCGCGGGCACGGGCGGGGAGATCACCGCCTTTGCCAACAACGACACCGACTTGATCATCGATATCGACGGCTACTTCGCACCGGCGGGTCTGGGCGGGCTGTCGCTCTATCCTGCCGCGCCTTGCCGTGTCATCGACACCCGTCACGTAGGCAACGGTCAGCCCTTCAGCGGAACCCTGACTCCTCCGGTGGACGTCTTGAATAGCCCGTGTGGACCGCCCGCTGCGGCGCAGGCGTACGTCTTTAACGCGACGGTTGTTCCGCAAGGAGCGCTGGGCTATCTGACGCTGTGGCCGGACGGCACCGGCCAGCCCGTGGTCTCGACCCTGAATGCCTTCGATGGATCCCTCACCAACAACATGGCAATCGTGCCCAGCACCAACGGCAAGGTCGACGCCTATGCTGGTTCCGGGCTCACGCAACTGATCCTCGACATCTCCAGCTACTTCGCGCCGTAAGGTGCCCTGAGCCGTGCGGTGTAACTATCGTCGATTGAGTACCGACAGGTCTCGCGGCCATGCATGATGCAAGCTTCGGCTTATTCGTGCGTGGCCTTGGTCTCAAGCTCACCGATGTCGTGTGGCGCTGCTCCGTGAGCGATTACCTGTCCTAGCCACCATGCCGCTTGGCGATAAAAGCTCCGAAGCCGATATGCGCCAGCCCGAACCCGGCAGCCAGCAGGACGTTGGCCCACAGCCAGGGCATGGGTAGGGCAACGGCGCCGAGGACTATAAACACGGCGCCCATCGCCGGCACTACACGCACGGAAAACGCGCCGGCTTGCACGACGCCAATTCCGTAGAGCACCAACCACACGCCGGGGACCAGCCGCGTGGAGCCGTCCCACACGATGCCACCCGTGAGTACGCCACCCGCAGCCAGGGCCGGCAACAGTCCCATCAGGAGCCGTCGGCCCACGGCGGACAGCATGTCCGCTCCCTGCCGGGACGCCTTCTGCTGCATGCTGAACAACGCGATGGTGAACGCCACCAGCGCTTCGGCAAGCCAGACCGCCAACCAGCCATCTATGGTTCGCTGACGCATCGCAACCGCCGTAGCGATGAGCGCGGTCGCTCCGATGGCACACAAGCCCCAGCCGGAGACAGCCGTGAACGCCGAACTGCGCTCCATGGTCTGCCCGATGACCGGCAGGTGCTCGATCACAGCAGGCCCGGGGGAGCGGTTGGCCGCGCGGTCCTGCGCCGGCATGGACGTGAATCGAACATTGGCAGAAAGCTTACTCCGGGCTCTCGAGCATTTGTCAAGCACCACATGGCTACAGAAGACGACTCCAACCTGAACAGTCTGCTAAGAATAACGACGTTCGGATACGGTCCTCGCGGCGAACCGCCCATCGTAAGGCGTGCCAGAGACAGTTCAGGAGAACCATCATCAGAGTGCGCCCATGCTGGCGGGCCTGGATATCGATGTAGACGGGATGACATATCAAATGACGCGAGCTCGATACACGCGCTGCCTCGTAGAGTCGCGCTGCTCTTACGCTGTTCCGGCAGCTGTAACAATTACCTATTGCCTACCCCTTCCTACTCGACCAGTGCCCGAACAGTAAATGGTCGGCACATTTTTGCGATGAAAATAAAAGACTTACCGCCCAACCTCCAGCGTCTAAAGTTTGGCAGCCAACTTGTAACAGAAATAGTGTTGGCGCGCGGCTCGATTGTGTCTGCTCGATTGTGTCTAGCGAACCGCCGCAGGACGGCAGAAATTACCGCCGCCAGCATGTCTGGCACCTTGTGCCAGAGGATTCCGGAGGAACTCTCTAATGAAATCTCGTATTCTGTTTACCTTACCGTTGGCGGCCAGTCTGATGTTGCCGGCAACGGCTCAGCAATCGCCTGGCGACAATCAGCAACCCGCTGCCACATCGTCGCAGAGCAGCTCGCAACCATCGTCATCTTCAACATCTTCGAGCCAGGCTGCCAGCTCAGATCAGAATATGACGGCGCGGCAGCCACTCGAGCCTGATATGCGACAGGGATTCTGGGGAAAGATCAATCCCTTCGCCCGCAAGAAATACGTGCAGCGTCAGCTTAGCCCGGTTCGTAACCGGGTGAATGAACTCGACGATCTCACCGCCGCCAACGCCAGGGACATTAAAGGCGTCGACGCCCGCGCGCAGGAAGGCATCCGCCAGGCTTCCGCCAAAGCGAACGAAGCTGACCAGCACGCAACCGAGGCTGGTAGCCGTGCCCAGCAGGCCAACCAGACCGCACTGCAGGCCAGTAATCGCCTGAATACCGTGGAGCAGGTGGTCGGCAATATTGACCAGTATCAGCCCACTGCGCAAACCGAGATTCGCTACCGGCCGGGCCAGGCCGTATTGAGCAGCAAAGCGAAGGAAGCTCTCGACGGCATGACCACGAACCTGAAGGACCAGAAGGGTTACATCATCGAGGTCCAAGGTTTCTCCACGAGCCATGGACAAGCTGGTATCCAGAGCTCTCAGGCGCTGGCGAATTCCGTGGTGCGCTACCTGGTGGAAAAGAACGAGATTCCCGTGTACCGCGTCTTCGTACTGGGGATGGGAAATGCACGCGTGGCCACGGCTGAAGGAGCCAGTCCGAAGCCCGCTCACGGCAATCGCGTGGAAGTCAGCCTGCTGAAGAATAGTGTCGATCAGCTTGTATCGGCGAACCAGACCAACGGCGAGATGGACCCGAATACTCAGGCGCCGCACAGCAACTACTCAGCCCCGTCAAATTACCAGTCCGCACCAACCCAGCCGCAATCGAACAACATGAATTCAGCTCCTTCGAGCAGCACGCCTCCGCAATCGCAGCAGTAGCTGAATCGCAACCCGTGCGAAGCCCCTCGCGAAGACGAGGGGCTTTGTTTTGGTACGCGACAGGCGGGAAAGAGCAGTTGCGCCAAATCTTCATTCGCGAGAGAATGCATCAGCTTCCGGCCCTGCGCTGAGGTTGCCGGAGCCGCCTCAACGAGACCATCACTGTGCCAATAAGAGGAGCCATGGACCCGCAAATGCAGCGGGAAGGAGAGGCGCGCGCCACTGTCCAGAGCGACCGTTGGCGACCTTCCACTCGCGTCGCCTTCCGATTCGTATTCTCTTATTTTCTCCTCTACATATTTCCGGGTGCTGTCGGAGCTCTGGGCGCCGATATGCCCAACCAGGATGCCTACCGGCGGATGTGGCACGCCATCGTGCCTTGGGTAGGAGAAAATCTGCTTCATCTGCACGGCGACATGACGGAGGTCGCCAATGGCAGCGGGGACCAACTGTACGACTACATTCTACTGCTGTGCCTCTTTGTGCTGGCGATGGTTGCTACGGCAATCTGGTCGTGGATCGACAGAAAACGGACGGACTACGATCAGCTCTACGAATGGCTCAGGTTATTCGTCCGCCTGACGCTCGCTGTAGCGATGATCAGCTACGGCGCCAATAAGCTGTTTCGCATGCAGTTTCCCGAACCGCCCTTGTATCGGTACGTGGACTATTACGGCAACTCCTCACCCGTGGGCCTGCTGTGGACTTTCATGGGAATGTCCAGGGCGTATAGCTTGTTTGCCGGAATGGCCGAGATGTTGGGCGGACTGCTTCTCATTGTGCCTCGCTTCACGACCCTCGGAGCGCTGGTGACCTTTGCGGTTATGAGCAATGTGTTGATGCTCAACTTGTGTTACGACGTGCCCAGGAAGATCTACTCGATACATCTGGTGCTGATGAGTTTGTTCCTGCTTCTTCCCGACGTGCGACGCCTCATTGATTTCTTCGTGCTTAATCGCAGGACCGAACCGTCACCTACCGTTCCGCTGCTAACAGACAAGCAACTCAATCGCTGGGCTTTGCTGCTCCAGTTCGGGATTGGGGTGGTTATGCTGGTGTATTGTTTGAATCAGGCGCACGGGAATGCAGTCAAAAATGCGACCTATTTGCCGCCTCCCATCCGGGGAATCTGGTCCGTGGATGAGTTCGTACTTGACGGCGTGCTACAGCCTCCTCTGCTGACGAATTCAGATCGCTGGCAACGCGTGATCTTTGACACACCCAACGTTTTTTACTTCCAAGGCATGGATAGCGGGATCAAGATCCTTGCTCTGAAACTCGACCCGACTAGAAAGACCTTTACCCTGGCCGCCCCTTCGGACCCGCAGTGGAAAGCGAGCTTCACATATGAAGATCCAGAGCCCGATAGCATAGTCTTGGATGGAACCCTTAGCGGGCGCCATCTGAAAATGAGTCTACGCCGAACCGATCTGGACCAATTCCTGCTGCTAAACCGCGGCTTTAATATGATCAACCAGACCCTGCTGAACCGCTGAAGCACCATGAGTCGTTGTCTCTGCGATTGTCCCCGCGGATATTGGCGCCGACAGCCACTCCCGGTTCCACGCCGAACTGCCGATTACGGGCGCTCCTTCTGCGCTGCCTCGAAGCATTCCCGCGACTTTTCCTGGTCCCCGAGCTCGCGATAGGCAAGCCCCATCGTTGTATACGCCTTGGATCGCATCCTGGGGCTTGGCGTCCGGTCGAGAACGATCTTCGACCGCGCAATCGCTTGCTGCGGATCCTCGTGCTGTTGCGCGTATATGGCAAGGTTCAGGTTGCTGAACGGGTCTAGTGGATAGATCCCCGCTGCCGCGTGGAAGTGCTTCATGGCTTCCTCTAGTTGTCCTCCATTCAGCAACGCTCCGCCCAAGTCATCCTCAGCGATGTAGTTGGGATCCGTGACCTCAATGATGTGCGTCCATAAGACTACATTGTCCCGCCAGTAGCCAAGCTGACGATAAGCCACCACGCTCAGCGCCACCAGGACCACGACGCTGGCGCCAGCCAGGACAGCGGCAGAGACCTTTCTTTGCCCGGTCCAGTCCGCCACCCCCCAGCAGACCATGATGAATAAGCCGATGAAAGGCAGATACGCATAGCGATCGGCCATGGCCTGTTCACCTACTTGCACCAGGCCGATCATGGGCACCATGGTTCCCAGGAACCAGAACCATCCCACCAGCAGATATCGGAGGCGCCGCTCTTTGATCACCAGTGCGGTCACGGCCAACAGTAGAATCAACGCCGCGAATATCTCCCAGGTTCTCAGAGACGTGCCCGGATGCGGATAGATCAGCGCCAGATGCGACGGCCAGAAGGCCTTTCCCAGGTAGCGGGCATAGCAGACAATCGCGTTACCCAGGCGGATGGATAGCGGAAACGAGTTCTTCACGGTGTGCATCGCGCCCGCCGTCTGCTGCGCTCTCATGGTGATAAAAGCACTAGCTCCGCACAGCGCGAGAAGTGGAAGCTTCTCCCCTACTAGCCAGGAAAAACTTCGCTGGGGTGGGGTGCCCCGTTCTAGCCTGTTTTTGGCTAGGGCGGGACAGTCACCTGCCGCATCGACAGCGGCCGGATCACCTGCGATCGCCATGCGCCGCAACGGCCAGTAATCCCAAAGCAGCAGCACCAAAGGAAGGCTAATGACCTGTGGTTTGGCCATCAACCCGAGCGCAAACAATGCGGCAACCACACAATAGCGGCTGGTTCGAGGCTCGCGCACGTACCAGCGGTAAGCACCCAGCGCGAGCAGGAAGAACAGCATGCTCAGCAGGTTTTTGCGTTCGGAAATCCAAGCCACCGATTCGACGTTGATGGGATGCAAGGCAAACAGCGCAGCTACCACCCAACTGCGCCCGGTAAAGCCAGTCGCTTGCTGCAACACCCAGAACAGCAGCAGTACGTTTAAGACATGCAGAAGCAAATTGGTGTTGTGATGGCCGGCGGGATCCGCCTGAAAGAGTTGATAGTCAAAGGCGTGCGATAGCCAGGTGACTGGATGCCAGTTGCCCGCTTCGGAGGTGGTGAACGCCCATTGCACCGTGTCCCAGTTCAGACCGGACTTGACTTGTACATTATCGGTCACATATACGCTGTCATCGTAATTGACGAAGGGATGGCCGCTAACCGGGTAGTACAACGCAACCGTCGCAACCACGAGTACAAGTCCGAGCGCCCAGGTGTACTTCGCGATTCCACGCACCGGACCTGGATGGGACTGCGTCGCCATCTTTGGGGTCAAGCCAACAGAAGTCAATCCTTCTCCCTGTTTTCGAGGATTATATCCCGACAATTTTGGGCCAGATGGTCTTATCGCCCGCGCTGGATTTTTTCCACCTCTTTGAGGCATTCCCGCTCGTGTGCAGTATCTCCGAGTGCGCGATAGGCCAAGGCCATCTTGCCGAACGCTTGGGCCTTTTGTATGGCCAACTGCGTCATGGCTGGCACTTTCTTGCACCGCTCAATGCAGGCAAGCAGGTTCCCGTGCACCCGATCATATTCCGCAACATTCAGGTTGCTGGCGGCATCGTCGGGGTTAATTGTCACCGCCGCTCGGAAGTGTGTAATGGCTTCTTCCACTTTGCCCTCGCGCTCCAGAGCTATCCCGAGACTGTTCTCGGCGATGAAATTAGGCCCTGTGACTTGCAAAGTGTGGGTCCATAGAGTCACATTGTCGCCCCAGCGGTCGAGCTGGGCACGAGCCACCAGCGTCAGCGCCAACAACACCACGATGCTCACACCAGCCTGCCAAGCGGGGGAAATGTGCCGTTGCTCTGACCAGTCCGCCACGCCCCAGCAAACCATGATAAACAGGCCGATGAAGGATAAATAGGCGTAGCGATCGGCCATCGCCTGCACACCCACTTGGATCAGACCGATCATGGGGACCAAGGTCCCTACAAACCAAAGCCATCCCACCGGGAGATAGCGGTGGCGGCGCTGGATGAGGGCTAGCGCGGTGACCGCGAGCAGGAAAACAAGCGCCGCGAGCACCTCCCACATTTTGAGGGAGGCACCGGGATGGGGATAAAAAAGCGCCAGCCGCGACGGCCAGAATGCTTTTCCCACGTACCGTGCATAGCTGACAGTTGCATTGCCCAGCCGAATGAGAGGTGGAAACCAATTTCTAGCCCCGCCCACACGCTGCGCTTTCATGGTAATGACAGCGTCAGCCAAGGCGATGGCGAACAGCGGAAGCTTTTCTTCCACCAGTTCGGTGAAACTCTTTTGCGGAATGGTTGGGGGTGCCTCCCCGGACGAAGGCTCCAGAGCGGACACGCGCCGCAAGGGCCAGTAGTCCCATAGCAGCAGAACGCAGGGCAGGGTAATCACCTGCGGCTTGGCCATCAACCCTAGCGCAAACAGCAATGCGACGACGGCGTACCGGCCCATTCGCGGCTTATAGGCATACCATCGGTAAGCGCCCAGCGCGAGCAGAAAAAACAGCATGCTAAGCAGGTTCTTGCGTTCGGCCACCCAAGCCACGGTTTGGACATTGATAGGATGCAGGGCAAACAACCCAGCCACCATGAAACTGCGGCCCGCAAAACCCGTCGCCTGCAACAGCACCCAGAACAAAAGCAGGACGTTCAGTACATGCAGCAGTAGGTTTGTGTCGTGGTGCCCAGCGGCGTTTAGGAGAAAAAGCTGACAATCCAAGGCGTGCGACAGCCAGGTCAGAGGATGCCAGTTGGCCTCATCGAAGGTCGTGAACGCCCACTCGACGGTGTCCCAGTCCAAACCGCCTTGCACGTGCAGGTTGGTGGTGACGTAAACCGTGTCGTCGTAGTTGACGAACGGGTGATGGCTCACCGGATAGTAAAGCGCGAAGGTTGCGACCACAAGCAAAAGACTCAGGACCCATGTCCGCGTCTCGATCCAATGCAACCAACCCGGGTCGGGCCGGGACTCAGCCCCCATCGTCGGCGTCAAATCAACAGAAGTCACTCCTACTCCCTGATTTCGAGGATTATATCCGACCAACTTTTTGAGGAACTGGTGATGCCGGGCCTCGGTTGCAAAATTCCGGTGACGAGTCCTGCGCCAACAAGGCGGTCCTATCGCTGGCGTTGCAGGCTTTCCGCCGCAGCGAAACATTCCTGAGCGTGCGCCGTATCTCCGAGGTCCTGATAGGCACGGCCCACGTTATTCAACGCGGCAAACCTCAAGCTGGCGTCGCGCGAGGAACTCAGGGCCTTCTTATAGCGCTCGATGGCCTCCGGCAGATTTCCGCGCTGTTGCTCGTAGGTACCGATGTTCATGTTGCTGACGGGATCGGCGGGATAAATCTCCGTCGCCTTGAGGAAGTGCGTCATGCCTTCCTCGACCCGCCCCCGTTTCATCAGCACCTTGCCCAGATTGTTCTCGGCCAGCCAATTGCGGTTGGTGACTTGCAACGTGCGCGACCACAGGGTCGCACTGTCGCTCCAGTATCCTATCTGACGGTGCGTTACCGCCGCCAAAATCAATAGCACCGCGAAGCTGAGACCAGCCAGCCAGGCGATGGCAATGTGCCGTTGCTCTGCCCACTCCGATAGGCCCCAGCAGATCATGATGAACAATCCGATGAACGGCAGATACGCGTATCGGTCGGCCATGCCTTGCATTCCCTGGTAACCCACTCCCTCAAGCCCAATCATGGGAATCATGGTCCCCAGGAACCACAACCATCCCATGGCAAGATATCGTTGCCGCGGGCGATCGATGACCAGCGCCGTGATGGCCAGCAGAAGCAGAAGCGCTGTGCCAACCTGCCATGCGCTCAAGGAATTTCCGGGATGCGGATAGAACACCGCGAGGCGCGAGGGCCAAACCGCATCGCGCAGATACTGCGCGTAGGAGACGATCGCGTTCTCCAGCCGGATGGAAAGCGGATACCAGACCTTGTCGCTACCCACGCGCTGCGCTTTCATGGTCATGAAGGCGCTGGCCGCGGAAAGCAAGAACAGCGGCACTTTTTCCAAGACCAGCCAGGAGAGTTTCCGCGGCGTGATGACAGGTTGCTTTGCTGTCCTGGACTCAGACTCGTGCGCCGATGCAAACATCCGGCGCGAAGGCCAGTAGTCCCACAACAGTAGAACGAATGGGAATGTAATCACTTGCGGCTTGGCCAGCAACCCAAGCGCATACAAGAATGCGACCGCCGCGTACCGGCCAACCCGCGGTTCGCGCGCATACCAGCGATATGCGCCCAACGCGAGCAGGAAAAACAACATGCTCAGTGGGTTCTTGCGTTCGGCAATCCAGGCCACCGATTCGACGTTGATGGGATGCAGCGCAAACAGCGCGGCCACCATGAAACTTCGTCCGGCGTAACCAGTGGCACGCAGGAGCACCCAGAAAAGCAGGACCGCGTTGATCGCATGCAGCAGCAGGTTGACGTCGTGGTGTCCGGCCGGATTCAGTTGGAAAAGCTGGCAATCCAAGGCGTGCGAAAGCCAGGTCAGGGGATGCCATGTTCCCACATCGAAGGTGGTGAAAGCCCACGCGACTGTGTCCCAGTTGAGTCCGCTCTGGACCTGGAGATTGTCGGTCACGTAGAGGCTGTCATCGTAATTGACGAACGGGTGTCCGTGGACGGGATAGTAAAGAGCAAGGGTAGCAATCAGGAGGAGAAGTCCGAGAAACAATGGCTGAGTGAACCAGCGCAAACCGGGCCGGGACTGCACTTCTTTGTCACCTGATGAAGCAACGGAAGACACGCTACCCATGTTGCCGACGAGTATAGCCGATCAATGGGTCAGCTGGACCGGCGAAGCTAACGGCAAGCTGTTATAAGTTGGAAGCAGTGCGGGCTACAAGTCATCGCATAAATCGTTCTGAGGCGTATCAGGGCACGACTTTTAGTCGTGCCGAACGAGACGCAGCAAAGGTCAGGGCTTTAGCCCTTGCAAAAACAGATCCCTCAGGGGCTGAAGCCCAAATCATTGTTGACCCATTGCGGCACGTCTGAAGCCGTGCCCTGATACAAAACGATTTATGAGATAGCTTCTAGTTCAGTGCGGTCGCTCGTTTGCTCTCTGGTGCGTGAATCCCAAAACGGGAACCGTCTTGCGCTTTGGTAACAATACTGTGTTGCGCGCGCTGTGAAGAGGATGAAAATGGTGGTGGCCTCTAGCAGACCCAGGAGGTACACCTTCCATGCGCACTACATTTCTTTCCCTGCTAACAATTCTGTGCCTGATGCTGGCTGTGGCTCCGGTTATGGCCGACACACTGTATTCCAACGGTCCTGCCAATGGCACAACCGATGCCTGGACCATTAACTTTGGCTTTGCCGTCAGCGACTCGTTCACGGTGCCAAGTGGCGCCAGTATCGAAGACTTCCATTTCGTTTACTGGGATGCCTCGAGCACCGATCTTGTGACGACCGTGGACATGGCAATCGGAAGCTCCTCGTTCGGCGGTACTCCCCAGACGCTGACCGGCGCTACCAACACCTTCCTGGGATCTAACCAGTATGGTTACTTCCTCTACCAGGCAGATTATTCGTTCAACGACATTTTCTGGTCGGGAGCGGGCTTTGTGAGCCTGTCGAATGCCTGCTCCACCTCCGGCTGCTCTGTTAGCAACCCGATTTACTGGGATGAGAACAGCGGACCGTCTTCGGCCTATGAGAACAGCCTTGGCTCGCTTCCTTCGGAAGCCTTCACACTGACCGGCAGTTCTTGCATCGGCTGCGGCTGCGTCGCCGATCGCAGCAGTCCCAATTGCGGTCCCCCAATTCCTGAGCCCAGCAACATCATGCTGTTCGGTTCTGGCATCCTCGGAGTCGTCGGCGTTCTGCGCCGGAGGCTGAACCGCTAAGGAGGTCCAATCCAAGTGGCATCGGTATCGAGGACATGCATTTCGTTTACTGGGATGCCTCGAGTTCGGATGTTCTGACGACCGTTGATTGTTCACGAAGGTAATACACTGCGGGTGGATTCATCCACGCGGATCTATACCGTCCGAACGCCGGCGTCGGCCTGCTCATCCGCGTGATAGCTGGAGCGCACCAGCGGGCCGGACTCGACATGGCGGAAGCCCATCTGCAAGGATTCTTCTTTGAGGAAGCGGAACTCGTCGGGGGTGTATAACCGCGCCACGGGAAGGTGGTCCTTCGACGGCCGCAGGTACTGGCCGATGGTGAGGATGTCCACGTGGTGGGCCGCGAGATCGCGGAAAACTTCGAGCAGTTCGCCGGTGCTCTCGCCCAAGCCAACCATTACGCCGGTCTTGGTCGGAATGGCCGGATTCATTTCCTTGGCGCGCTGCAGCAGCCGCAACGTGCGCTCGTAACGCGCACCTGAGCGGGCGACGCGATACAGGCGAGGCACGGTCTCGGTGTTGTGGTTCAGGATGTCGGGCTTGGCGTCCATCACGATGCGCAATGGTTCTTCCAAGCCCTGAAAGTCGGGAATCAGCACTTCCACGCGGCATCCGGGAACGCGTTGCCGAATCTCGCGGATGGTGTTGGCAAAGACGCGCGCGCCACCGACATTGTCGTCGTCGCGATTGACGCTGGTGACGACGGCGAACTTCAGTCCCAGTTTCTCAACCGCTTCGGCGACCCGGCGAGGCTCCTCGAAATCGATCGGCTGCGGACGGCCTTTCGGCACGGCGCAGAAGCCACAGCGGCGGGTGCACAGATTGCCCAGCAGCATGAACGTCGCGGTGCGATGGTTCCAGCACTCGCCGATGTTGGGACAATGCGCCGACTCGCAGACGGTGTGCAGCTCCAGGTTGCGCGCCAGGGTCTTGAGGTTGTGGTAGTTCTCGCCCATGGGCGCGCGCGCCTTCAGCCATTCCGGCTTGGGCGCCGGACGGCGCGGGCCAATCTCGATTTGGATCAATTCGGGAGCTGTAGCCATGTGACGTAACTATTGTACCGCTTGGAGAAGCCACTCTTCGCTCTTCGCTCTTCGCTCTTCGCTCTTCGCTCTTCGCTCTTCGCTCTTCGCTGTTAGCCGTTAGCTCTTAGCCTTTAGCAGTCAAGAACCGCAAGAGTTGTACTCTGCTGAAAGCTAAAAGCTGAAGGCGAGAAGCGAATGACGAACAGCGAAGAGCGAACCGCGGCTTCTCACAACGTATGCAGGTAGGCCATCAGGTCTTCCAGTTGTTGCCGCGTCAGCTTCTGCTGGAAGGCTGGCATCTTAGCGCGACCCAGGAGGATGATGTCCGTGACCCTATCGTCGTTGGCGGGAATGCCATTTTTCATGAATGGCTTTTTGAACAGCCCGTTCAGGCTTGGCCCGCGCAGGCTATGTGTACTGTAGGCGTAATGACATTCGGCGCAACGCGCATCGTAAACCCGCCGGCCTTGCGCCTGCTGTGGAGTCAGTCCGAGCTCGGCGTCGCTCTTGCGAGGCTCGGAATCGCAGGCCAGAAAGATCGTAATCACGATCAGAATAATTGCAGTCAAAAGGGCAAACGGCGCGCGTTTTGGCTTCAACGTAACCTTCCAGGAGTTGTAGCACCGGACGTCTGCATCGAATTCAAGAACCGAGTTCCCTCAGGGCCTGAAGAGACTGTGTCGCAACCTCTGCCGTCCCTACGGGACTCGGCCTTATTTTCCACTCTACCCAGCGCTGAAGCGCTGGGCTAAGCTCTTTCGCCCCATTCGGGGCTGGTTCTTATGTGCTTCTTTCCACTGTGGCAAACTTATACGAGGTCGCGACACAATCTCTGAAGCCGCGTTCTTCTTGGCCTAAAACGGCGCAGCTAAAGCTGCGCCCCTTCAAAACGGACCGTCGCATGGCGTGGCCGAGGCCGTACACAACCAAACCATTGCATTAGCCCACTTGTCCCGGTATCGGAGTTAGAATACACCTCGCATGAGGGTTGCTCTCAAACGGGTTTACGCCGAGCCATCGCCGCAGGATGGCGCTCGCGTGTTGGTGGACCGGTTGTGGCCGCGTGGATTGAAGAAGTCCGACGCTGCGCTCGATGCCTGGCTGAAGGACCTGTCTCCTTCGAATGAGTTGCGCAAATGGTTTCACGCCCACCCGCAGCAGTGGAGCAAGTTTCGCGAAAAATATCTCAAGGAGCTTACTACCGAGGCAGCGAACACGGCGTTGCAGCGGCTTTATGAGTTACAGAAGAAACGCCGCCGCCTGACGTTGTTGTTCGCCTCCAAGAACGAAGAGCGCAATAACGCCGTGGTGCTGAAGCAACTGCTCGATGGCGAACGCAAGCCGCCCACCGGGACCGGCCCCATCCGCGCCGCGGCAACCAAGCGCGGGTGCGCCTCACGGCCGAGATAGGCTCCATGATCCTCCGGCCCGAAGCCAAACCTGTCCACACCGATAACGCGTTTGTCTCCGCTTGGGAGGCCGTGGCCCGCGCCCAGAAAACAAGGTCGGCAAAATATCATCTGGTGCGCCAGCCCGATCACGCGCGGGTGTCGGGCGAAATCGCGCAGCATTTAGCGATTGCCGGCGCGCCTCCGGTGGATGACGACATTGTGCGCGGCATCAGCCTGCACGATGAAGGGTGGGCCCCTTTCGACGAAGGCCGTGAGCGCCTTCAGGCGACTCCGGCAAGCTATTCCAGCGCGAACATCGCGCTGGATCGTGAAGGCAGGCCGCTGGCGTTTCTCGACATCAAGGCCGGTGACTTCCTGCGCGCGTGGGTTGGCTCCATTGATTGCGCGGAGGAGGTCGCGCCCATCGCCGCGCTCATCGTCAGCGGGCACTTCTGCCGACTGGGCAAGTTCGGGATCAGCATGGCCGCCTACTCCGAAGGCGATGCGCAAAGTGTGCGCGCGTTCCTGGCGTCGGAAGAGCAGCGCCAGTGTCGCTTGCTACGCCGCCAAAGCCGCGGCGAAAGCGAAGTGCAACACTGGACGGACGTGCTGCAATTCTGCGATCTGCTTTCGCTATATCTGTGTTGTGGCTCGGAGGAGAGTGTCGAATTTCCGCAGCACATCGGGCCACATGGCGAGACCATCCAGTTGCAGGTACAAGATGGGGTTCTCGTGCTGGAGCCGCCGCTCTTTGCGAGAGAAGTTGAGCTCTCTGTCGAAGCGCATCCCTATCCGACGGATGCGGGCGTGACCTCCGCGACGGTAGCGTGGCGGGTGGGGTAGTCCCCCTGCCGCGGACGTAAGAGCACGGGTGACGAAATCTGTCGTCCTACGGAAACCGGTGTCGCCGCTCTGCGGCTCCGTGAAGGTTCTTCCACTTCACCCGGCGCTCAACCACCCCAATCCACGCAAAGACGGCGTGGCTTGGGGACCCCGGTCACGCGCCAGGCTAATCTAATGCGGGCGGAGTTTGTTCTGCGGACGCCGGATCACTTGTGAAATGGCGATTTATCGCCAGTGACGAGAAACATCGCGCTTGTTCTGAGTGCGACAGGAACATAACATGGAGCATATGGAGATTCGGGACGATCTCGCTCAACAGTACAGCGCGATGGGCGACGAAGAACTGTTGCGGCTCGCCCTCGATCCAGAACAACTCACTCCCGTCGCCAAGGCCGCGCTAAGAGACGAGCTTGCTCGCCGACGCATCAACAGCGCAGAACGACTAGAAACATTTCGAGGTGAGGAAGAAGAACGAAAACAGGAGCTTCGCAAGCAGACCGGAACACTATTCCTCCTGCACCCTATGGCATCGGTCGCAAACGATTTGGCAAGGCCGGACGTGCCTACGATTCGCAGACCCAAACCGAGCGGTTCAAAACAACCGTATTCGTCCTGTTTTTCTGGATTCCATTGATACCGACAGGCACCTTCCTCGTAGAGCGAAAGCGCACGTTTCTATCAAATGAGATGGCTGTTCTGAGCAGACTGCCGCTCGATTGGGAGCAAGTACTGAAAGTCTGGATCGTTGCAGGTCTGATTCTTTTAATGGCGATTTGGCTCTTTCGATTTCTGCCAGTCCTGTTGTTTCGACACTGACCGCTTTGGTTGTCGGCCAATGATTAGCTATTATAATCAGTTCTTATCACAACCGATCCCAGCGGGGGCCGCGCACTGTGCGGGAAACCCCTGCCATCTCGCACTGCTAGAGCCGTTTAAGAATTGGTGTAGTTGCTATGGAGGCAGCAGTGCCGCCGGCTGAAGCCGGCTCCGTTATGAAGGACCAACGGGACCGCGGCGCTGAACCTGGATGATTCATCTGTTTCGGTAGTAGAAGGTAGCAAGCTTTGAAGGGGCACGGCTTCAGCCGTGCCGTAAGCTGCCCTCATTATGGTGGCTTTAGCCACTGAGGGACTTCGGTGTTGACACCCGCCGCGGCGGGCGAATTCCCTCAGGGGCTGAAGCCCAACTCTCCACGCACACCTAACGGCACGGCTGAAGCCG
>OCZT010002505.1_pt1 | contig 18956 bp, 17 predicted proteins | sample 1539031 | NCBI WGS metagenome assembly OCZT01 (sample SAMEA3539308, study PRJEB22396) | soil metagenome | biome: tundra; feature: field; material: soil | place: USA | collected 2010-05 | depth 0.15 m | reverse complement strand
GCGCGACGCGCACGCTCTCGCTGCCCTTCAGCGACAGCACCGGAACGAGCCCGGCCTCGAGAAGCTTCTCCGCCGCACGCACCGTCAGGACGACCTCCGACGGCGGGGTGACGCGGGTCTCGAGGCCATCCTTGAAGACGTGTGCGGGCAGGCCCTGAATCTCGGCTGCCGTCTCGGGCTTGAGATCCCACCCTCCCTGTTCAAAAGCGCCAGTGAGGACGAGGGCGCACGCCAGCGCGGCGTTTCCCCAGACGTAGGCCTCGTGTTCCGGCGTGCCCGGGATTTCCTCGAACGGGAAGGAGTCGATCGGCTCCGTCTTCGCGCCATACGGACGACGCAGCATGAGGCGCGGCAGCGCGAGCGCGACCCAGGCGGCCTCAGGCAGGGCGCGAAGCTCCTCCCAGATGGCCGCTCCGTCATCTTCGGGCTTCTTCCAGTCGTCGGGATCCGGCGTCGCGGCGAGCGACGGGCAGCCGACGAAATCCGAACGGGCGCCCGCGAGGAAGGGAGCGCCCGCGGCGCGGGCCAGCTTGGCCATGCGCGAAAGGAGCGCCGCGTCGGCGAGCGTCGGGCCGAAGTCGTAGAGCCCGAGGATGGCGCCCCACGGCTCGGCGCCCGGCGTGTCGACCGTCTCTGTCACGAGGCGCCGATAGAGGCCCGTGCCCGAGAGCTTCCCGTGACTCGTGACGTCCTCGAGAAGAGCTTCTCGCGACGCATCGAGAAAGAAGATGCGAATGGACTCGTCCCCGGCTCGATGAACGAGGAGGTCGAGAGAGCGCCACGCCGCCTCGAGCTCCCGGAATCGGGAGCTGCGGAGAATCGCGCGGAGCAGCGCGGAGCGCGCCTCGTCCACGGCCTCCCTCAGGCGCGGCAGATCGGAGTCCTCTTCTGGGGCGAGATGGGGCCGGACGATCACCTTCAGCTCGGCCTCGAACGCGGAATCCGCGGCGGGCTTCGGTCGGCGGGAAGCCGCCGCGAGGAGCTCGCCCACGATGTCATCCTCCCCGCCGGCGGGCGCGGCGGCTCGCTCGCGTCGCTCGGGCGGGGGACCTGCCCACGCGCGCACCTCGCTCGCCGCCTCGGCGAACGTCCGCGGATTCTCGAGCCGCTCGCGCGTCTTTCGCCACTCCGCCAGGACATCGACGCGTTCGAGGAGCCGGTCCGGATGGAAGTCGTCGAGATCGCGTAGCTCGATCCTCGCGCTGCGCCCGTTTCCGAGAGGCACGTCCATCGTCACCTGCAGACGGCCGAGCTCCTCCTCTAGGAGGTCCCGGTCGACGGCGTGCATCTTTCGCGTCGCAAGCGGGCCGGCGCCGGCGCCGCCGAAATCACCGAGGACAAGGAGGCGAAAAGGTGTTTCGGGGTCGAGCGGCTCGGGCGACGTTTGGGTTTCGCTCCCCAACCTCACGTCGACGTCGCTGGACGGCGGGTGCTTGAACATCGCAGCCTCCTCGAAATGCCGCCCAAGTCTAGCGCGGGAAAGGGCCCGCGAAGTCTCCGTTCTATGATCGCTCTTCCTCATGTCGCAACGAGAGTCGACCGCGTACGACGCGGTCACGTACCCCGGGTCGCCGTTCTCTCAGACCCATCCGGATCGCCTCGCGACGATCGCGGCGTTGTATGGCCTCCCGGCCGCCCCCCCCGAGCGCTGCCGCGTGCTCGAGCTGGGCTGCGGAAACGGGGGCAATCTCATCCCGATGGCATATGTCCTTCCGGGAAGCACCTTCCTCGGGCTCGACGCGGCGGGCTCGGCCGTAGCGCAGGGCCGCGAGCAGATTTCCGCACTCGGCCTTACGAACGTGACACTCCTTCACGCCGATCTTCTGGACGCGTCGAACCTCGGCACGTTCGACTACGTCATCGCACACGGCCTGTACTCGTGGGTACCGCCGTCCGTGCAGGAGCGGGTGCTCGCGATCGCCTCCGAGGTGCTCGCTCCGAACGGCGTCGCATACGTGAGCTACAACGCGTTTCCCGGATGCCACGTCCGAAATGCGATGTGCCAGATGATGCAGTGGCACGTGCGGGGCATCGAGGAACCCGCCGAGAGAATCGGTCAGGCGCGGGGCCTCGTCCGGTTTCTCGGGGAGGCCGCGCCGCCGCACCCGCTCTTTTCCGCGATCCTGAAGGACACGCTCGACCACCAGGGAAAGCAGCGGGACGCCGTCCTGTTTCACGACGACCTCGCCGAGATCAACGAACCCCTTCTGTTCGTTGACTTCATCGAGCGCGCGAGCCGGCACCGGCTCAAGTTCCTCTCGGAAGCCGACTATCCCGACATGACCGTGTGGAAGGCGGACAGTCCCGCCGGCCGGTTCCTGCTCGAGGTGGGGGCGGAGAGCGTCGTCGTGCAGCAGCAGTATCGGGACTTCCTCATCTTCCGGCGCTTCCGGCAGACGCTTCTCTGCCGCGAAGAGGCGTCGCTCGTGCGAGAGCCCGATCCGGAATTACTTCGATCGCTCTACGTCGGCGCGGGGACCCGGCCGGAAACTCCGGACCCCGACGTCGCATCGGATAAGCCGGTGCGCTTCGTGACCGAGAAGGACGGGGAGGTGACGACGACGCACCCTCTTTTGAAAGCTGCTTTTCTCGAGCTCGGAGTGATCTGGCCGCGCTGGGTCCGAATTTCCGACCTCCTCGCCGCCGCCCGTGCGCGCGTCTCGGCGGCCGGGGGCCCTCTCGCCACGGTGGAGGACGAGACGCATCTGCTCCACTTCCTCCTCGGCTCCTACGGCGCGGACGTGACTCAGCTTCGGAGCACGGCGTGCCCCTTCGTCACGGAGATTTCGGAACGCCCCCGGGCGAGCGCTCTTGCCCGGCTCCAGGCCCGCACTCTCACCGAGGTTACGAGCCTCATGCACCAAAGCGTTCGGCTCGAAGATCCTCTCGTCAGGACTTTCCTCGGACTTCTCGACGGCACGCGCGACCGAATGGCGATCGCGCGCGAAATGGCGGCAGCCCTTCGGGAGGCGGACCCCGCGGCCGTAGCGCTCGCGGCGGACGTCGAAAAGGGAATCGCCCTGAACTTCGACCGCGTAAGCCGGCTCGCGCTGCTCGAAGGCTAGAGGAGGCGAAAGAGACTCTCCGAAAGGCGGCGCGTCCCCGCTCGAGGTCAGCCCTTCATCACTTCGGGGGCATTCGCCTTGATGACCTCGAGAAGCTTTTCGCGGAAGGGGTCTTTCATCTCGTCGATGTCCTCGGCGTTCACGACTTCCTCGAACGCGTTCAGACCCGAGATCTCCGTGCTCTCGATGAGGACGTCGTCCGGAGGCCGTACCGTTCGCACGCTCGAGGAAATGCACGTGACCGGGAGATCACCGAGCCCCGGGAGCTTCTCCGTGACGACGGGGAAACGGAGCGCCTCGAAAACCGCGAGAAGCCCCGGCTGCTTCGTGAGCACGGTGTTCAGGACGAGTGCGTGCAGGATTACGTTCTTGACCTGTGAGGCGTCGGGGATCTTCGCGGCCATCAGCTCCCGCAGGCGAGTGGGCGCGAGTCCCGAGTACGTGAGGATCCACTTGAGCGGCTGCGTCACGGTGACGGTCTTGCTTTCCGAGCCCGACTTCGCGACGTGCGGATACTCGAGAGGAACCAGCTCGACGTTGGAGCTCAGGATTTCGATCGGGGGACTCAGTTCCTTCGAGAGGCCATACGGCCGCCCTGCCGCGACCGCCTCGTAGCGGCTGCGCAGGTCGCGGAACGCAGCGTCCGAGCCCTTGACCTCGCCCTTGGCGCTGCCCTCGACGAAGTCGCCCAGGATCGTGCGCGGGCGGAGCAGGAGCGTCACCGTACTCAGATGCTCTTTGAGCTCCGAGCGGAGCGATTCCGCGATCGCCCGGGTCAGCTTCCGGAGCGACCGGAGCCTCTGGAGATCGTACCCTTCGTCCATCTGAGATGAATCCTCCGTTCGGTCGCGGGACGCCTCAGGCGTCTCCGTTTGCTCCGGTCTTCTCGGCTTCGACTATTTCAAGCAGACGCGCGCGGCGAGGGTCGACCATTCCGGCGACGTTCGTCACGCGCACGATCTCCTCCGTCGCATCCACGCCCGAGAGATCGGTGCTTTCCAGGATGACGTCGTCGAGCGGACGTTCCGTTTTCACGGCCGACGTGATGATCGTCAGGGGGAGTTCTCCGAACTCCGGCATCGTCTCGGTCTTCGCGGGAAAATGCAGCGCCTGAAGAAGGTCGCGCAGGCCGGGCTTGCGCTCCAGGACGACATGCAGGAGGAGGTGGTGCGTCAGAACACGCTGAAGCTCGTCGCGCGAGCGGTTCGGGTCACCGAGGAGGGCGCGGAGGCGACCGAGCGAAAACCCCGCGTACGTCACGATCCACGTCAGCGGGGCCGTGACCATCACGCGCTTGTTCTGCCGCTCCGAGCGCGCGACGAACGGATAGTCAAGGGGGAGGATCTCGAGCGCCGACGTGTTGATGGGGAGAGGGGGCGTCAGGCCGAGGCCAAGGTCGTAGGGCTTCTTCTTCGCCACCGTGTCGTAAAGGCTCTCGAGGTCGTGGAAGGCGCGATCGGCCCCCTTGACGGCCTCCTTCAGCGAGATGTTCGCTTTCGCGTACTTTCGGGCGTCCTGCAGCTCCTTCGCCGTCGGGGGTGCCGCCGCATCCCTCTTGACGGACAGTTCCGATCCGCGGCCCCACCTGTCGGGACCGAGCTGACCGCGCGGGCCCGCTTCGGCCTCCGGCTTCGTCGACAACACGCTCTTCTGGACGTAGTCGCCGAAGACGGTCTCGGCGTGGAAAAGCGGAGTCAATGTCTCGAGAATCGTCTCGAGCTGAGTGCGCAGATGGACCGACACGGACCGCGTCAGCTTCCGGTAGTGGCGCAGGCGAGCGAGGGTGACGGGCGGCTCGACAGGGAGCTGCAGGACGGCGGTTTTCGGCTCCGCCGGAGCCTTGCGGTCCGCTTTAGGGGCCGACCCGGTTTCACGTTTCCGAGCCAGGTGCCTTCTCCTTCCAGACCTCCGGTTCGCCAGGGGCGGCACGGCCGGAGTGTTCAAATCATCTAGATCCGTCGAATTGTAATCCATGAGGTCCGTCCGCCCGGTGGGAAGGCTCTCAAACGCCCTTCCGGCCCGCTAACTCGTCGAAAACGCCCCGGAACACTTCCTCGACGAGGCGGGGCTCGGACGCGTCGGGATGTGCCGACGCCCAGTCCGGCGCGAGGACGAGAGGGACCCACGGGATGAAGCGCGCAGGCGGGCCGGCCGAGCCCGCTCGCGCCAGCGCCGTCCAGACCTTCGTCGGCAGCTCCACCTGATCGATGGTCCCCGGCTTCGGGTCGGCGCAGTTCGCGGCCGGCGACGTGACGAGGTACTCGCGGCAGCTGATCGGCCGGCCGGCGTGAATGGAGCAGCTCTCCTCCTCGAGAAACGGACACGGGATGCCGAGGTGGAAGTAAGCGAGGCCGAACGGGGCGATCTCGCCTTCCACGAAGCCCTCCCGGTTCTCGAGCTTCGAGAGAAGGCCCGCCTCGGCCAGGCGCTCGCGGGCCCGCTCGAAGCGGGCGCGGACTTCCGTGCGCCGCGGCTCGGGAAGTTCTTCCACGAGCCGGCCGATGCGCCGCGCCTCGATCTCGGAGATCGGGACGATCTGGCGGCAGCACGCGCCGCACCCCTTCCTGCACGAGACGACCCGTCCCTCCGCGCCGGCACGTTCCGCGGCGAGGCCGACGAGGCCGTCCGCGACCCGCTGAAAAACCGGCAGGAACGACTCCAGCCGCGCCGGTGCCGAGGGGAGGGTCAGCTTCATCTCGACCTCGTAGTCCCAGACCTTCATTCCGACGCGGACGTTCACCTGATCCATGGAGTGCCGGCCTCTCCGTCCGAACGTGTAGCGCCGGCTTCAACGGGAAGCAACAAAAATCTCCCGGGGCGGGCCGCCCGCCGATCCGGCCTAAGATTCCGGGAACGATGCCCTCCTGGATTCCGGGATACCGACTGCTCGAAGGACCCGAGCAGACGGGGCTCCCCCTTCGCTACCGCGCGGTTCGCGAGACGGACGGCGTTGCCGCGTGGATCCGGGTCGATGGCTTCGACGCCTCGTCGAGTCGGGCAGCGCAGGCGGTGAGCACGATTTACGCCGCCACGGCAGGCTTCGACCATCCTCTGCTTCCACGCGTACTCGATTACGGGTCGACAGAAGTGGCCGGGCGCACGTTCATCGCGTACCAGATCTCCGAGCCGGTGGCGGGCGGCGGGCACCGCACGCGGCGCGGCACGATGACGGCCCTCGCCGAGCTGCAGATCGCGGCTCTTGAGTGCGGCTTTGCCGGCGTTCACCTCCCCCTTCACGAGCTGAAACGTCTGCGCGAGGGGGCGCGTCTCGAGGCGCGACACCTGCCCGTGAACGAGTTCCTCTGCGAGCCGCACCGCGGCGACGGCGCGAGCGGTCTCGCCGGACTCGAGGCCGAGAAAGAGGGGGCGCCTTTCATTCCCCCGGAGACCCGCTCCGGGTCGCACGGCAGTTCGCACCGCGCGGCGCTCGCCTACCGGCTAGCGGCGCAGATCCATGTGCTTCTCGAGGGCCACGTCGCCGGAGGCTCCACGTTCGAAGACGCCGATAAGACCGTCGCCCTGTCGGCCCTCCCGTTCCCGCCTCGACCGCTTGCCGAGACCGACGTGCCGAGGGAGCTGGTTCGGCTCGGTTTGTCGCTGCGCCCTGAAGACCGCCCGGACCCGGAGCACTTCCTGACCTTCCGGCTACCATCCCGGAAACCGGCGTGAGACGATCTCGAGGCACACAAAGAGGAAAGACGATGCGAAATGGCCGCAACCTCAGGAAGCGGGTTTTCTTCGCAACGGTCGTCGCCGCCATCCTGATGGCGACCGAGGCCGGCGCGCAGACACCGATACCCACGCTTCCTCCTTTACCGCCGCTGCCTGCGGCGAGCGAAACATCCACGCCTGCGGCCGCTGCAACGCAGCTGCCGGCAGCGCCTCTGCCCACGCCTGCGGCCGCCGTAACGCAGCCGCCGACAGCGCCTCTGCCCACGGCGGCCCCCGCACGCCTCCCGGCGGAGCGACCGGCGGCCCCCGAAGCGCCGGGCGGCCTGCCGTCGAGCGTCGTGATCCTGCTCGGCATCGGCGTCCTCGTGCTCGTCGCGACGCTCGTCGTCGTGCTCACGGTGCTGCTGAAAAAGCCCGTCGTCATCAACGTCCCCTCGCGTTCCGCGGCCCCGCCGTCGATTCCCGAGGGACCCGCGCCCGCTGGATGGACCGACAGCGGCGTCGTCCACGCCGGGCAGCCTCCGGCCGGCGCGCTGGACGTCCTGCCGGGGCGGTTCCTCGTCGACGAAGGCGACCGGCAGACCGAGCTCCGGATTTTCCGCACCTCCCCTGCCGAGCGCGTCGAGACGACGATCGGCCGCGACCCCGGCCCGCCGTACCGCCACATCCAACTCCTCCCGGAATCCGTCTCCGGCAAGCACGCGAAGCTCGTCTTCGACAAGCGGAGCTACTCCCTCATCAATTACGCCCGGACCAACCCGACCCGCGTCAACGGCGAGGAGATCGAGGAAAACGCCTCGCGGCGCCTCATGGACAACGACCGCATCGAGATCGGCGGAGTCGTCATGACGTACCGCGAGGACTGAGGGATAACGGTGGGCGCCGAAGCGGGCACTCCCCCGTCCCGGTACCTCGCCGGCGGTCTTTCCGAGAAGGGCCGCCGGGAGTCGAACGAGGATGCCGCGATTCTCGCGGTCCTCCCGCCGGCCTCCGCTCTGCGGGCGTTTGCCGTCCTCAGCGACGGCATGGGCGGCCACAATGCCGGAGAGGTCGCCTCGCGCCTCGCCGTCGAGATCTTCAAGGAGAAGGTCCAGGCCTTCGCCGCGCGCCCTGATGCTCAATCTCTGCCGCCGGCAACGATCGAGGCCGAGATCCGTGAGTGGATCGCCGAGGTCAACCGCGAGATCTACCAGCGCGGAAAGGCGTCGGCCGAGCAGAAGGGGATGGGCGCGACGCTCGCGTTCGCGATGGTCCTCGCCGACGACCGCCTCGTCGTGGCCAACGTCGGCGACAGCAAAATCTTCGTCGTCTCCGGCCTGAGCGTCCGGCAGCTCTCCGTGGACCACACCGCGCTTGCCGAGCAGCGGCGGGCCCTCGGCTCCGATTCGGTCGCCCCCGAGGACGACGCCAGCAATCCATTCGCGCACGCTCTCACCCGGAGCCTCGGCCAGGAGAAAAAGGTCGTCCCCGACGTGCGGAGCGACGTGACGCTCGGCCCCGGCGACGTCGTCATCCTCACGACCGACGGCGTTACCGACGTCCTCGAGGCCGAGCGTTTCCTCACGGCCCTCGAGACGACGGGGGGCCTCCAGGAGGCGGCCGAGGAGATCTATCGCCTCGCGTTCGAGGCAGGTTCGAAGGACAACGTCTCCGTCGCGCTCCTTTCGCGCGGGACGCCTGCCCGGCTCGGGCTCGGCAAGGCCGGACAGCCGGCCAGCGTCGAGCCGCCCCCTTCGCACAGCGGCGACGGGATGCTCATTGCGGGTGCGGCCTCGGCGCCTCTTGGCGAGTCCGCGTCCCGCCCACGTGGGGGCCGGCTTGGCGCCTTCGGCTTCGGCGTGTTTGCCCTGCTCGCCGTGCTCCTCGCCCTCGGCGTCTTCTTGCGGCGGCCCGCAACTCCGCCGGGCCCGCCGGCCGCTGTTCCTCCCACGCCGGCGGCGCCGGTATCGACCGCTCCGCCTTCCGCGGCTCCGGTGCCGCCGACCGCGACGACGCTTCCCGCAGCTCCCTCGCCTTCCCCACCGGGGATGGAGACTCCCGAGCGAGGCGCGCGGATACAGGCAACGCCGCGTCCGTCTCCGCAACCCGCGCGCGTACCGGGAGAGCCGTCGTTCCGGACTCCGGCCGCCCTCAGCGGGCTCAAGCCGCTCGAGTTTCCGCCGACGCCGACCGAGACGCCGACCGCGACCCACACGCCGACGCCGACCGCGACGGACACGCCGACGCCCACGATCGCTCCGCCCGCGCTCCCGGGAAAGGCGCCAAGCGCGCCCGCTCCTCAGCCCGTACCGACGCCCGGCGTTAGCGCCTGAAAACGAGGAACACCGCGAGAGCGCACGCCACCACGAAAGCCAGTATCCCGAGGGCGAGGACGAGCAGGCCGACTCCGGGTCGCGACCCGATTCCGGGGAGAACGCCCTCCCGGGAAGACTCTTCGCCCGACGAGCCGTCGACGCCCACCGGCTGAGGCGGGGGTTCGGGAAAAGAGACCGTGCGAAGCCTGCGAAGCGCCGGCGCGGCGTCGAAGCGCTGGGGCAGGAGGGCATACCCGATCGAGGCCAAACGGTAGACGGAAGCCGCCGACTGTGGGAGGTCGAGGACCGGCCGCGGATGAAACCTCCGAAACTCGCCCAGCCGCCTGACGACGGCGTCGGAAGACGGCCTTTTCTCCATCTCGGTCTCCAGGAGGCTCTCCACGAACGCCGACAAGGCACCGTCCGCCTCGCCCGCGCCCACCCGCAGCTCCAGCTTCGGCGCCGCTCGTTTTCTCTGGGCCTTCATCACGCGTTCCGGCGTCTCTCCTGGAAACGGAGGCTTTCCCGAGAGCCATTCGAACAGAAGGACGCCGAACGAGAAGACGTCGCTCCGCGGATCGACGAGCCCGGCGGCGCCTTCTCCCGTCAGGAGCTCAGGCGAGGCGAAAGGGACGCGTCCCAGAAAGGCTCCCGCCATGGTCAGATTCTCGTTCGACGAAATTTCCTTTGCGACGCCGAGGTCGATCAGCCGCGGGTTGAGGCCAAAGCGGCGCGTCTCGACGAGAACGTTGTCGAACGCGATGTCGCGATGGAGGATTCCCTGGACGTGCAGGGCATCGAGGGCGGAGGCGATGCCGTAGGCGAGACGGACGACTTCGTGAACCGGCGCCGAGCGATACGCCGAGAGAGGTTTGCCCTCGATCCACTCCATCAACGCCCAGCCGGTGCCCCCGTCCTCCTGTTCGCCACAGCCGTAAAGAGCCGGAAACGCCGGGTGCTCCATCCTCGAGAGGATTCGGCACTCGCGCTGGAACCGTTCGCGAGGGCGGAAGGCGGGGTCCATTCGGTCGAAGGGGTAGATCTTCGCGGCCAGGCGGGCTCCGGTCTCGCGATGGCGCGCGGCAAAGACCTCACCCGAGCCGCCCCGGCCCACGATTTCGCCGAGCTCGATCTCCTCGAGGCCGAATCCGAAGCGCGACGTCACCGGCCGGGCCCCTCACTTCGTCGCGGAAGGCGGGGCGGGCGCACCCTCGAGGCGCCTGAGGCGCGTGTCGAGGTTGTTGCGGTCCTGGATGTAGGTTTTCCCGAAATTCTCGGCCCACTTCTCGACGGCCTTCAGGGAGGTGCGGAGCTCCGCCGCATCTTTTCGGGCAGCGGCGGCATCCTGTTTTGCCGCCTCGATGTCGGCCTGGAGGAGCTGACGAACTCCCTCCAGTTCGCGCCTGTCCGCCTCCTGCTGTTCGGCGAGCTTCTTCTCCAGCCCCGACACCGCGTCGAGAACCGGCTGAATCTGTTTCCGCGTCGCCGTATCCATCGACTGGATCTGCTTCTCGAGAGTCGTCTTCGTCGCGACCTGACTCCGAAAAGCCTGAAAGACGAGCGTGCCGAGCGCCGCCGCGACGACGACGAATGCGGCCGTCAGGAAGGCCAGCCCTATTTTCAGATTCCGGTTCGAATGCCCGATGGACTCGGCGAGGCCCTTGAAGAAGATCGTGGAGCCCTGAACCACCCCCTGGCCCTTCGACCGGGCGCGCGCGTCGGACAGCATGTCTTTCAGGGACTTCGCTTCGCCGGGGGCCGGGCTCGAAGCGGTGGCGTTGACATCGCCGGGACGTCCAGGTCGGTTCTCGGTCATGGCCGCTCCTTCATTCGGGCTTGGGATGAACGGATCTTAGGGCCGCCGCGGCGACGGCCCCCGTGGGACCGGCGTGGCTGCTCCGGCGCGTGTCGCCTGCCGAGGCGCCGCGCAGGAGAGAGATCAGAACCCACAGGACGGCGGCAAAGAGGACGACGATGGCGGCGACGATCAATCCGATGCCGATACCGCGGATCCGCCGACCGGTCGCGTCGGGGGCGGGAGCGGGAGCGGACGCCGCCGGCGCCACGACACGCGGCACCGCGGGCAGCGGCGCCATGACGGCTGGCGGCGGCTCGCCGTAAATGACCAGCCTCTGGCCGGGCTTCGGGGACGCCACGGGAGGGTGCTCGGTTGCGCGAGGGACTGCGGGCGCCGGCTCGGGGCGGCGCTCGTGCTGGGGCGGAGGCGCCGAAGAGAGCGGCTCCGGAGTCGAAAGCAGCTTCAACGGAGGAAGAGGCTCCAGCATCGCCTGCTGCCTCAGCTTCTCGATGACGTCGTCGAGTCTTTCGGTCTTGTCCTCTAGGAGATCGGACGAGGAGCTGACCGGCTCGGGCTGCGAGTCCTTCGCCGCGCCACCCGTCCACATGGAGATATCGGGAAGCCTCTCCGATCTCTCGAACACCACGGTCGGCGCCGTTTTCGTGGCATCCAGAGATGCCGGCGAAGGGCTGGCGGGAATCGCGGGCGAAGGAGGAGAAGGCAAAGGCACGAAGCGCTCGGTGTGCGACTCCGGCGCCTTGAGGTCGGGCCACCTCTTCTGCTGGGATGCTTCGACGGATGCCGGGCTCTCCGCCTCCACCGCGAGCGGATCGGGCTCGAGCGTGGGCGGGAGGCTTCGCTGAACGCGGTCGAGCACGTCGAGGATCTCTTCGTAGCTCTGGGGACGGTCGTCCGGGCTCCTCGCCAGCATCCGCCGCACGACGTCCCGGAGCGCCTCCGGCAACGGCGGGACGTCGGCCGGCGCCTCGACCTCGAACCGGTGCACCTTCTGGTGCGCCACGAGCCAGTCGAAGTAGTTCGACTCGCGGGCTACGGTGATCGGCGGCTTTCTCGTCAGAAGCCGGTGGAAGATGACGCCGAGTGAGTAGACATCACTTCGCCAGTCGATATTCGCCTGGAGGAAATGCTCAGGCGAGGCGAAGGCGAGTTTCCCGAGAAACTGCCCCACCTGCGTCTTCACGTCGCCATCGAGAGCGCCCTGTTGGAGAATCGTCGCCACACCGAAGTCGAGGATCTTCGTCACGCGCTTCTCGTTCTCGAGCGTGACGAAGATGTTGTTCGACGAGAGGTCCCGGTGAAGGATGTTCTGGCTTCGGAGGTAGGTGAGACCCATCAGGGCCTGGATCATCAACGGCAGGAGCTCGGGGAAGGGCCGCCCCTCGAACGCGTGGAAGTCGACGCCGTCGACGTACCCCATCACGATGGAGAGAATGCCGTCCCGGGACTCCGTGATCTCGTAGCACCGCACGATGTTCCGGTGGCTGAGCGCCGAGAGGATCCGGCTCTCCTTGAGGAACCGTGCCTGCAGCTCGGGGTCCGACGCCCACCCTGACATGACCTTGATCGCCACCGGCAGGCCGGTCCTCCGGTCATTCGCGAGGTAGACGCGCCCCATTCCCCCTTCGCCGAGGACGCGGGAGATCGTGTAGTGGTCGAACTCCGGCGGCGTATTTGAAAAGCTTGCGATGCCCATTGAAATTCCCGGAGATTGTATCGCCCAGGGTCACGCCTCGCGGACGCCGCGAACGCCGGGGCGCATCACGATGGGCCGCGCGGCGGGACGCCCGAAAAGGAAGCCCTGGCCCCACGGAACGCCCATGCTCCTCAGGGTTTCGAGCTCGCGCGGCGTTTCGATGCCCTCGGCGATCAGCTCGGCGTCGATGCGCTTGCCCAGCGCCGCGAGGGACCCCACGATCTCGCGCTTGATCCGGTCCTCGTCGAGCCCCGAGACCAGCGTGTGCGCCACTTTCACGTACTCCGGGCGGAGCTGCACGATGGACTCGAGGCCCGAGTAACCCGAGCCCGCGTCGTCGATGGCGAATCCGAAGCCGGCCGCCCGGAGTCTGCCTACGACCTCGCGGAAGGCCGGGTAGTTGAAGACGACTTCCTTTTCCGACAGCTCGAGGACGACGTCCCCGTGCATGCGGCCCATCTCGGCGAGATTCCGGTCGTCGAGAAACACCGAGTGCGTGAGAAGCCGCGCCGACGCGTTCACGAACAGGCGCTTGCTTCGCGCGACCCGCGGAAGCGACGAGAAGACGGTCTCGACACACAGGCTCTCGAGCTCGAGAACGAGATCTCCCTCGCGCGCCACCGCGAAGAGCTCGTCGGGCATCTCGAGCTCGTGACCAGCGGGTCCGCGGATGAGCGCCTCGTATCCGAGCACGTCGCCGGAAGCCACGCCGACGATGGGCTGAAACACGGCGCGAAGCCTCTTCGCGGAAAGAAGGGCCTTGAGACGCTCGACGAATCCTTTCTTCTCGCCGCTCTCGCGGGCGTCCGCGAGGCGCGTCGCCTCGGCCAGCGCCCGCATGACCTGCCTGGAAGGCCGAACGCGGGGGTCGTCCGGAATCACGAGGGCGGTCGCGTGAATGTGCATGAGGTCCACCGAGGAGCGTCCGAGCGCCTGCTTGAGGCGCCGGCCGACGCCCTGACGCAGCCGCGCGGCCTCCGCCTCCAGCGTGACACTGCGCCGGCCGGGGGCGCGCCGCGCGAGGTCGAAGAGAAGGAAGACGCCGTCGGAGCCGTTGAAGGACATGACAAGGAGGCCGGGCGCGAGCGGCGAGGACGCGACGTCTTCGCGCAGGCTCGCCGCCGTCACCCGCAGGATGCGGTCGTACAATTCCCATCCGTAGAGGCTTTCGACGCCCGCGAACCGCCCGAGCTGAATATAGATGACGCCAAGGTTCGCGACGCGCTCCCCCTTGAGGTCGGCGAAGGGATGCAGCGTGAGGCCCGTGATGGCGTCGTGGAGAAGCGACTCGAGGCGCAACCTCTCGATCTCGGGCACGTCCACCGGCATCCGCTCCGCCACGAGCCTCAGGGAATCCGCTCGTCGCCCTCTCGTCGCTCTCATGCTTCTCCTCTTGCCGGCGCGGCCGCCGTCAGCGCGCGCACGCGCGCCCGCAGCTCCTCGGCGCGAAATGGTTTAGTCAGGTGGTCGGTCCCGCCGACCTGCATCGCCGTGATCCGGTCGCGCACGTCGCCGCGCCCCGTCAGGAAGAGGATGGGCAGGTCGCGCGTGAGCGGCTGGCGGCGCACGATCTCGCAGAACTCCCAGCCGGTGAGGCCGGGCATCTTGACGTCCAGGACGAGGAGCGCCGGAGGATCGCGCAGGACCGCCCGAAGCGCCGCCGCGCTGTCGCTCGCGCCGTCCACTTCGAACCCGTCGAGGGACAGGACCATGGCCACCGCTTCGACCATCGCCGGATCGTCATCCACGACGAAGATACGTCCGCTCACGCGCCGGCCTCGCGCGCGATGGGGAACATGATCGTAACCTCGAGCCCGTGCCCCGGCTCCGAGAGCAGCGAGATCTTTCCGCCGTTCTGTTCGAGCAGCTCCTTCGTGACGCCGAGACCAATGCCCCGCCCCGGCACGCCGGAGGCCGACGCGGACGGGCTCCGCCAGGCGAACGTGAACGCATGTTTCTGTTCGTCCGGCGTCATCCCGGCGCCGGTGTCGCTGATCACGACGAACGCGTGCTGCGCAACCACGCTCGCCCGCACGCGCACCTGGCCGCCGGCCGGCGTGTACTTGACCGCGTTGTCGAGCACGTTCCGGAACGCGCGCTGGAGGGCGACCGGATCGGCGGCGACCGGAATCTCGGCGCCCTCTGCCACGAACTCGAGGCGCATGCGGCCTCCGTGGGCGAGCCGGTACGATTCGACGAGCGTGGAGAGGACGCGCACGAGATCGGAGCGCGGCGCGGGCGGGGCCGAAGGAGCCGCGGGGCCCGACGCGAGCGGCACGGAAGCCGGCGTCCGCGGCGGCACCCCCGCGAGCGACTCCATGAGCGCCATCTCGCGCGCGAGCCCCGCGAGATGCACTTCCGAGGGCAGCTCTCCACGGCGCGCGGCCTCCGCCACGAGGTCGCTGTAGACGCGCAGGACGGTGAGCGGCGACTTCAGGTCGTGGAGCACCTCGGCCCGCGGATCGCGGAGGGCGTCCCGGTCGCCCCTGTCGTCTCTCTCGACTCGGTCGCCTTTGACGTCTCGGGACTCGAAAACCCGCGCGGGCGCCTTCGATCGCGAGGCGAGCTCGACTCCGAGAGCCGCCGCGGCCGGCCACACGAAACGCAGGGCCAGGGATCGCGTCGCCGCCGCCGTGGGGGCCGGTGACAGGACGACGAGGAGGGCGAGGCCCGCGTACGTCCCCACGAGGAGGAAGCGCCCGCCTTCGCGCGAGATCACCGTCTCGACCGCGACGAAAACGACCAGGAGCGGGAAGAGATCGCTCGCCATCCCGCCCGTCCTCGCGAGAGCGACGAGCGTGAGAGCGAGAGGCACGAGGAGGCGCAGCGGCGCGGCAAAGAGCCCGAGGAGGCCTGTTCCGAGAGAGGTCGCGAGAAGGGCGCCCAACACGAGCGCGGCGGCCGCGAGCCCCGCCAGGGCCGGGACCTCGGCGGGAGGGGCCGCGCCCGACGCGAGCAGGACGAGAAGGGACAGAGACAGGAAGGCCGGCCCGAAAAGGCCCGCCCCCGCGGCAGCGCTCAGCGGCGGGCGCCCGTCCAGACCGACCTCGGAGCGCGCGCGCGCCTTTCCGGCTCAGTGCACATACGCGCACCCCACCCGCATGCGACCGTCCGCCAGGGGAACCGCGCTCACGCGGCGCATCGCCACGCAGTGCGGCTCACCGCTGTGCCGTTGCAGGATCTCTCCCTCGATCCGGTCGGGAGTCTTCTCCCTGTTCGTCATGAAGGAGATCCCGCCGTAGGAGATGTCGTGCACCTCGGAGGTCGTGGATTTCCGGCGATTGCCGCCGCTTCCGCCCATCCTCACCGTCAGGCCCGGAACGTTGAAACGCGGGAAGCGCCGCGTCTTCTCGAAGGGCTTGGCGTTCTGCCGCTTCGACGCGTAGAGCCGGATGTCGCTCATCTTGAGGAGGAAATCGAGCAGGCGCCCGTCCGTCGGGAACGTCGCGACACCGTAGTTCAGACCCATCTTGAGGCCGACCCGAAGCGGCAACCGGATGGCGGCGACCTTGTGCCGGATGCGTTCGGCCACGGCGAGGCTGTGGACCACGTCGCTGTTCGGGAGCACCGTCACGAACTCGTCGCCGCCGTACCGGCAGCCCGCGTCCACCACGCGGAGCGACTCGCGGATGACCTTCGCCGTGCGCACGAGGATCCCGTCGCCCACCGGGTGGCCGAGCCGATCGTTGATGGACTTGAATCCCGCGAGATCCATCATGAGGACCGACACGACACCGCCGGCGCGCTCGGCGCGCGAGACTTCGCGCTCGAGATGATCGTGGAGGAAGCGGCGGTTATAGAGACCCGTGAGCGGGTCGGTGATCGCATTGACGCGAAGGGCCGAGACCTCGTGGTCCGAGAGGATGCGCGGCTCCTTCAGCTTGCCGAGGCGGCTGTGGAACTCGTGGAGGAGCGCCGTCAGGAGCGAGACGGGCGCCCCGAGCACTCCGTCCATCTTGCCCCACGCGCGCTCCACGCGCGCCCAGAGGCGGGAAACCTCGTTCAAGGGAACCGTCACCCCGGTCCATTCGACGAGCAGCAGCCGGAGCAATTCGGCGCGCGTCACGCCTTCGCTCGCCGCGACCAGCTCCCGCTCGAACCGCTCGCGAGAGAAGCCGCGGGCGCGCCCGAGACGAGCCAGCCGGACTACCCGGGCGGAAAGATCTTCTTCGGGCAGCATGTGGCTTGCGTTCTCTAGTTCTCTTCAGCCGTGGCGCCGCACGGAGGCGGCTTCGACGAGCCCGCCGTCGCTCTCCTTCGCGAGCGATTCCACGGCACGCACGACGTCGGCGACGGCTTCTCCCACCGGGAAGACCAGCATGAGCTGCCCCCCCTGGAGAAGGTCCACCAGCTCGCTGTCGCTCGAGGCCCAGAGGACCCTCCGGCCGGCGACGAGCAGCCGCGCACCGGTTACGTCCGGCCGGGTCGGATCGAGCCGGCGGAGCGTCTCCACGACGCGGCGCACCTGGGCGAGGCCGAATCCCGCCGCGCGCAGCTTCCCCGCGAGGCGAAGGCGCACGACGTCCGCGAAGGAATAGCGGCGCCGCGATCCGTAGCCCGCCGCGCTCGCGTGAGAAGGCGACAGGAAGCCGAGGCGGTCCCAGTGATCGAGTTGCCGCGCCGACAGGCCTGTCAGGCGCGCGACCTGCGCGGTCGAGAACGAGGCGTAAAGGATCCGGCGGTTGAATTTCACGCGTGTATTTTAGGCATGATACGCCGATTCTGCGCCGTGCAAAAGGAGAAAATCACGGTCCTCTATGCCTCGGCATGGGGGCGGATGTCGGCCGGGCCGCGGAAAAACCGACTCCTAAACCGGCCTTCCGGACTGCGGATGTACGCTTCCCCCTTCGATGGCGACTCGGAAAGGTAAGACACCTGGTCCACCAGATGAGGCCGGCGGCTCCAAAGGCCCATCGGAGCTCCTGCTCTACACGACTCCTGACCAGCAGACCAGGATCGAGGTGCGCCTGGAGGACGAAACCGTCTGGCTGACCCAGCGCCAGATGGCGGAGCTCTTCGATAAGTCCGTGAAGACCATCAACGAGCACGTCCAGAACGTCTACGCCGAGGGCGAGCTTCAGCCGGCGGCAACTATCCGGAAATCCCGGATAGTTCAGCACGAGGGGGGCCGCCAGGTCGCCCGCGACGTCGAACTCTACAACCTCGACGTGATCATCTCGGTCGGCTACCGGGTTAAGAGCCACCGGGGCACTCAGTTCCGCATCTGGGCCACCCAGCGGCTCCGGGAGTACCTCGTGAAGGGCTTCGCGCTCGACGACGAGCGGTTGAAGGAGGCGCGGACCCTTTCTGGTGGCCGCGACTACTTCGACGAGCTGCTCGAGCGCATCCGCGACATCCGGGCCTCGGAGAAGCGCTTTTACCAGAAGGTCTGCGAAATCTACCAGACGGCGATCGACTACGACCGGCAGCACGACCTGACGCAGACCTTCTTCGCCACCGTCCAGAACAAACTCCACTGGGCCATCCACGGTCGTACCGCCGCCGAAGTGATCGCCGAGCGCGCCGACGCCTCCAAGCCGAACATGGGCCTCACGACCTGGAAGGGGTCGCCAGGGGCCCCGATTCGGAAGGTCGACACCGAGGTCGCGAAGAACTACCTTACCGAGCCCGAGCTGCGCACGCTGAACCTCCTGGTGGACCAGTACCTCTCCTTCGCCGAGTTCCAGGCCCAGCAGCGTCGCGCAATGACGATGAAAGACTGGGCGCGCAAGCTCGACGACTTCCTGAAGCTGAACGAGCGCGACATCCTCAAGGACGCCGGCCGCGTCTCGCACGAGCTCGCGCAGGAGACGGCCGGTCGCGAGTTCGCGAAGTTCGACGCCGAGCGGCGGAAGCGGGAGGCGCTCGAGGTGGGCGATTTCGACGAGGCGGTCGAGAAGATCAAGAAGCTGGGGAAGCCGAGGAAAAAGACGTAAGCAGAATCAGCTGGCGCCCGACTCAGATCAGGCTGGATTGTCTTCGATTCCCCTACGCCGGGACGTTCGACGCGAGGCGCTGGAGGTCGGACCAGCGCGCGTAGAGGCGGTCGATCTCGGCCTGTTTCTCCCCGAGCGATGCCAGCAGGGTGACGAGCTTCGGCGCGTCGCTGGCATGCGCGGGATGTTCGCTCTCGTCGCGAAGGGCGTCGCGGGCCGCCTCCGCCGTCTGGATGCGCTCTTCCATCCCGTCGAGCTCCCGCTGTTCGTTGAAGCCGACCCGGCGCTTCCGCGCCGGGACCTTTGCGGCGGAGCGGCGCGCGGGAGCGGTGCCCTTCTGCTCCGCGTACCACGCCTCCCACTGGTCGAGGCCGGCGAGCGCCGTGAGCATCCCGTGACCCTTTTCGTCCCTGGAGAACGCAAGGATGCGGTTCGTGACGCGGTCCAGGAAATACCGGTCGTGCGTCACGAGGATGA
>OCZT010002504.1_pt1 | contig 18960 bp, 13 predicted proteins | sample 1539031 | NCBI WGS metagenome assembly OCZT01 (sample SAMEA3539308, study PRJEB22396) | soil metagenome | biome: tundra; feature: field; material: soil | place: USA | collected 2010-05 | depth 0.15 m | reverse complement strand
TTGCATGTTTTGCGGCAAGCCGTATTTTTTCAAGTTCATCAAACTGTTCTTCTTCGGAAATAGCATTAGCAAATACACCTGTATGAATCTCGATATAATCTGAACTTATTTCGACGGCTGCATCAATTTGGTCCAGATCCGGTTCGATAAATAAGGAGACTTCTACATCAGCATTATGGAGATCCTTGATAGCACTCTTCAGTCTGGTGATATTATCAATGACGGAGATCCCTCCTTCAGTGGTAAGTTCCTGTCTTTTCTCAGGAACTATAGTAGCGAGTTCAGGAACAACATCGCAGGCAATCTTTATTATCTCATCAGTAGCTGCCATTTCAAGATCCAGCTTAGTAGTAAGGAGTTCCCTTAAAAGGCGAACATCCCTTTCATTGACGTGTCGGCGGTCTTCTCTAAGATGGACAACGATGCCGTCGACTCCTGCCTGCTCAGCTAACAAAGCAGCGGTAACCGGATCGGGCTGTATTTCCCCACGCGCATTTCTTAAAACTGCGATATGATCAACATTCAGAGAAAATTTCATTTTATTATTCCTTTAAAAAATTATCTTAAATATCTTAATTAATGAACTCAATCCAGTTCCATATTCATCTGCCCGGAAGCGGAGAGTAGAAACCAAATCGATACTAAACATTACACCAGCATGAGTGATGATGCAATATAATACAGAACGGGTTTTTAAAGCAAGTATGCCAAGTGCAAGTCCTGCGACAATAGCTCCAAAAGTTTCGGCGGCAGGTTTTCCATTATGGAGAATGAGAAAAGGGATCATCTGGATGAGGACAGCATAATATCCGAATTTCTCTTCAAGCCCGAAGAGCATAAATCCCCGCCACATGAATTCCCAGGCGATCATATACAACAGAATGCCGGACTCAAAGACCAGAAAAATGCTCCACGAATATTTCACATCATTAAGCTGAGGATACGTATCAATAAAATCCCCGTTAGCCGAAACGAACCATACAATTGGGACCATAACCGCGAGGAAAATGAGGGAATATTTAAGACCGATCTTATAGTCCCCTATCTTCAGCCCGTAACCGGTTAATTTCCCTTTCAGGAACAGTTTAATTATAAGCAACGGTAAGACAAATAGTGTAACGAAATCTCCAACAAACCAATAAATATATTCATACAAGAAAACATTTTTATCATTTTGAAGCTGTTCAAAATAGTTGTACCTGAAAAACCTACGTGAGGTATAGTAATACGAGACGGTTTGGAGTACAGCTACAGATATGAAAACAATAATTATTTTCCTGTCAAGCTGTTTCATTATTCTCCAAAGGTCCCTTAACTCGCCAGCCAATAAATTCCTATTTTGAAATGTTTGGAAAAAATAAAATATTATTCTATTTATTAAAATATCCACAATTTAGGGTAAATTCATAAAATATCGGAAAATCAATTGATGAAATAATCTTACTTCAAGCATTAAAATTAACTTAAAGAAGTTATTGCAAATCACAAGCAGGTTGGGTAAATTAAAATGTATTAAATAACTTTAATAATAAAAAAAGGATCTGAAATGAAACTGAATTTTTTACTATTAACCATTATACTATTTGCATTTAATCTCTTTCCGCAAAATGATCTTCAAACTGTATTGCAAAAGCTCTCTAAGGATGCGGCAACAGCCTACGTTGGTCCGACCGTCTCTGCGTTCGGCGCTGATTTAAATTCCGGATGGGTCCACCGTGTTCCGAAAGCAATTATCTTTGGAATTGATATCGAATTAGGATTTGTTGCTATGGGGACTTTTTTCAGTGATAACAATAAAACATTTTCGACGTCGGGAACCTTCAGGTTTTCACGTGAGCAAGCAACTCAACTTGTTCAAGGAGTTAACGCCAACCAATCGGTTAAGAATGATCTGATAAATCAAATAATTCAGCAAGATATTTACGTAGGAATAAGTGGTCCTACAATAGTAGGTGCCAAATCTGATTCAGTAAAAATCGCTTTCAATGGAGCCACATTGACTTCAGGTACTCAATCATATGTACTGCCAGGGAGAAACGTAGCATTACCAGTTACCGGATATTTGGAAAATATGCCAGTATTTCCATTGTTTGCTCCCCAGTTAACGATAGGTACATTTTATGGGAGTTCGGTTGCTATAAGATATGTGCCAGCCATAAAACTAAGTGACAAAGTCGGGGATTTTTCTTATTTCGGAATTGGAATACAACATAATCCTGCAATGTGGTTACCTTTCCCACTGCCATTAGAAGTTTCTGTTGGACTATTTACACAGACAATGAAACTTGGGACTGTATTTCAAAGTTCTGCCACTACTTTCGGAATTTACGGAAGCAAAACTTTTGGACCTGGAGCTCTTAATGTAACTCCATATGGCGGATTCTCCTATGAGAGCTCGTCTTCGGACGTTTCCTATGACTTTATATTAGACGCACCCGTGCCCGGTACTATACAACATGTGTCGTTTAATTTAGTAGGTGAGAATTCAGTACGTTTTATGTTAGGAGTTGCATTTAAGTTAGCCTTCCTGAGTTTAAATATTGATTATAATATTTCCAATTACAATGTAGCAAGTGCGGGGTTAGGCATTATTTTCTAAGCATATAAGGGATTGACAGATTTAAGCCCCGGAGATTATCTGGGGCTTTTAATTTTATTAAATCATTTTTTAACATGTCGTGATTTTACACAACATTTTTCATCAAATTTATCATTTTTAAGCATATTTTAACGAAAATAGTAGAATAACCATATCCAAATCTCCTTGACAAAGAAGCCTACATGCAGTATATTAGCACTCTCAATTAGAGAGTGCTAATATCTATCCATTTCAAATAAATAAAATTGGAGGTAATCAATGAGTAAAATAAACTTAAAGCCATTGGCGGACAGAGTAATTGTTAAACCGGCTGAACCTTTGGAAGTAAGCAAAGGCGGTATTATTCTTCCCGATACAGCTAAAGAAAAACCAATCGAAGGAACTATAGTAGCTATAGGACCAGGTAAAGTTGGCGACGATGGGAAAGTTGTAAAACCGGAAGTTAAAGTTGGCGACAAAATTCTTTACGGAAAATACAGCGGCACTGAAGTTCAGGTTGAAGGTGTTGACTATTTAATAATGCGCGAAAGCGACATTTTCGCAATTATCGGTTAATAAACAGATTTTTTAATTAAACCCGGAGGTAAAATTATGGCTTCAAAATTAATAGAATACGATAGTGAAGCTCGTACGAAAATAAAAAGAGGCGTAGATAAATTAGCAAACGCCGTAAAAGTTACATTAGGTCCTAAGGGACGAAATGTAATTATTGAAAAGAAATTCGGTGCTCCTACAGTTACAAAAGACGGTGTTACAGTTGCCAAAGAGATTGAACTGGAAGATGCAGTTGAGAACATGGGTGCTCAGATGGTCCGTGAAGTTGCATCCAAAACAAGTGATGTTGCAGGAGATGGTACCACAACCGCTACTGTTTTAGCCCAGGCTATATACAGAGAAGGTTTAAAGAATGTTACAGCGGGTGCTAATCCGATGGATCTAAAAAGAGGGATTGATCTTGCAGTTACAAAAGTGATTGAGCATTTAAAATCTATCAGCAAAGAAGTTGAGGGCAGAAATGAAATAGCTCAAGTCGGTTCTATTTCAGCTAACAACGACATGACCATCGGAAATCTTATTGCAGACGCAATGGAAAAAGTTGGTAAAGACGGTGTTATTACTGTTGAAGAAGCAAAAGGAACGGAAACCGGTCTTGAAGTTGTAGAAGGTATGCAGTTCGACCGCGGTTACCTCTCCCCTTACTTTGTGACTAACACAGAAAACATGGAAGTTGATCTCGAAGATCCATTTATACTTATCCATGACAAAAAGATCTCTGCTATGAAAGATCTTTTACCTGTCCTGGAAAAAATTGCTCAACAAGGACGTTCTATGTTGATAATTGCTGAGGACCTTGAAGGCGAAGCATTGGCTACTTTAGTAGTTAACAAGATCCGCGGTACACTGAAGGTTGCTGCTGTTAAAGCTCCCGGTTTCGGTGACAGAAGAAAAGCCATGCTTGAAGATATCGCAGTATTAACAGGCGGTACAGTAATCTCTGAAGAGAGAGGATTCAAATTAGAGAATGCAACTGTTTCCTACTTAGGTACGGCGAAGAAAATTGTTATCGATAAAGACAACACTACAATAGTTGAAGGTGCCGGTAAAACTGAAGAGATCAAGAAAAGAATAAATGAAATTAAGGCACAGATAGATAAGACTACGTCAGATTACGACAAAGAAAAGTTACAGGAAAGATTGGCAAAACTTTCAGGCGGAGTTGCCGTATTAAAGATCGGCGCATCTACCGAAGTAGAAATGAAAGAGAAAAAATCAAGAGTTGAAGATGCTTTACATGCTACCCGTGCTGCAGTTGAAGAAGGTATTGTTGCAGGAGGCGGTGTTGCATTTGTAAGAGCAATAGCAATTCTTGAAAAATTAGAAGGCGCTAACCCTGATCAGACAATTGGTGTAAAGATAATAATGAAAGCTCTTGAAGAGCCATTGAGACAGATTGTGAACAATGCCGGAATCGAAGGGAGTGTAGTTCTTCAGAAAGTTAAAGAAGGAAAAGATGATTTCGGATTTAATGCTGCAACCGAGCAGTATGAGAAACTTATCAAATCCGGTGTTATCGATCCTACCAAGGTAGCCAGAACTGCATTAGAAAATGCAGCTTCGGTGGCAGCTCTTCTTATTACGACAGAAGCTGTTGTATATGAAAAGAAAGAGAAAGAACCAGCTATGCCTTCAATGCCTCCCGGAGGTATGGGCGGAGGAATGGATTATTAATAGTATCCCCAATTCTATTACAAAGGCTGCTGTTAAAGCAGCCTTTTTTTTGCACTAACTAAATTTATCCCGACAACCCTTAGAAAACATTGGGATACTTAATAACCGTTATATGGAATTGCGTCGTAAATGCGTTATTAACAGCAAATTTGCTAAAATAAATCTCCCGAAAAATCAGGTATGACAAACAATATTCATAGATCCCCTTACTCATTTCAAATATAATTCTTAAATTCACATTGTATTTTTTTTTTTGATTGATAAGGATTTATCTTGGCTCAAGAAGACTACAATGAACTCCTTGCCGAATCATTCGACCATTTGAATAAGGGACGAAACAGGATGGCATTGATTACCGCTAAAAAGGTTTATGACTCAAATCCGGAAGAATTCAAGTCGATCTGTTGTTATGCCTGGGCTCATCTTGAAAACGGCAATCCTCACCAAGCGCTTGAACTTGCCAATTATGCTGTTCAGACTCACCCCAATGAGACAGATGCAAGGTTATACCGGGGATATCTGCTTATGAGAATGAGCATCTATGAAGGGGCTGTAGGTGATCTTGATTATGCCATTTCAAACAAAACGGATATGCTCATGTGGGCATATTGTAACAAAGCGAGAGCTTTAGCAGGATTAGGAAGATACTTCGAAGCCTTAGAGGAAATTGAGAGGGCTATTAAACTAAACGGACCGGAATCAAAGCTTAGTTTTGTTAAGGATAAGCTTAAATTCATTCTTGATACAGAAGGAAAAAGATTAAAGGGAATATCCTTAAAAAAGAAAACACTTATTAATGATGCCGAGGAGGCATTCGGAGAGAAGGAATATTGGTTTTCCTTATGGGCATCCAGGGAAATAATAAAAACTGATAAGGAACATCCACAGGCTAATTTGCTCGAACTTGAGTCGATGACTGCATTGTTCCAGTTCAGCACTTCCCTAACCAGGGCTGAACAGATAAAACATCTGTATGTAAATGACGACCGTTTCCAGTCATTATATAAAAGGATACGGAAAGCTATAGTATCGGATGACCAGGAAGCAATACTTCAGAAGAGGGACCGCCCTGAAAATAAGAGATGGAACTTCGAGAGGGGGGATACCAAACTATTCGAAGTGCTTCATACAAAGACATATGATCTACTAGAAAATCTCCGCTCGGGGAAGAGGACCTACCTTCTTCAATTCGATGAAGAGAACATACTATACATTGGAGTAGAAACTGTAATTGATAATCCATTCTATGGAAATAAAAGGATGGTAGCAGAGGGAATGGCTGTCTGGTATTTAAATAATATGGAAGTAGGACGACATCAATTTGAACTTCCTTTTGAGAAAGAATGGGCTTCCGTAGAGTTTGTTCAAAGCTGGGGAACGGATAATCCGGGCTTCTGGAAGAAAGGCCAAGGAAGGGTAGATATTTTTCTTAATCTTGAAATGGTATGTACGCGCTGGTTTTATATTGATCATTCCGAAATAGTAAATTTTGAAGCAACTGATAACAAAGAAGAAAAGTTTGAACACCAGGAAAGACCCGCGATAGATCAGCCGAATAATATTTCCAATACTACGTTAAGACCTGCGGAAGATAAATCTCTTGAAGAGCTGCTTGAAGAATTAAATACTTTTGTCGGTTTAAATAAAGTAAAGCAGTCGATGAAAGACTTTGTCGATTATCTTAATTTTATTAACGACAGGAAAAAGCTGGGGCTAAAGACGCAGGGCAATCTTTCGGTCCATTGCGTTTTCCTGGGGAATCCGGGAACAGGCAAAACAACCGTTGCACGTCTTTTGGGAAAGATATTCAAGGCAATGGGTATACTTAAAAACGGTCACGTAATAGAAGTTGACCGTTCTGGATTAGTAGCACAGTATATCGGGGAAACAGCGCTTAAAACAGAGAAGGTAATCAGTGAAGCCATAGGGGGATTGTTATTCATTGATGAGGCTTACACATTAATTAAACAAGGGAGCCATCAGGATTTTGGGCGTGAGGCAATGGATGTACTTCTGAAAAGGATGGAGGATAAGGCAGGTGAGTTTGTAGTTATAATGGCAGGTTATCCTGATGAGATGATCAGCTTTATTAATTCGAATCCCGGAATGAAGTCACGTTTTTCTCATTTCTTTACCTTTGAAGATTATACTCCCGAAGAGCTTGTTGAAATATTTAAACTTACATCAGAAAAAGAAGAGTATAAAGTTCAGGAAGAAGCATTAGAAATACTTAAGAAAGAACTAGTGAGATTATACCGAAAAAGAGACAAGACATTCGGAAATGCACGTCTTGTCAGGAACCTTTTCAATGAAGCCAAGATACAATTGAGCAAAAGATATCTTAGAGAAAAACCAGACGAAGATCGCACTCGAGAAGCAATGACAACAATAATTGCCGATGATATTAAAGGTGTCATGAACAGCGCCATTATAAAGGACGTCAATATCGGAATTGATGAAGACAATCTTAAAGCTGCATTAAATAAGCTAAACAATCTTACCGGTCTTGAGTCGGTTAAGAAAGAGATCAATGAGTTAGTAAAGGTTGCGCGATATTACATAGAGCAGGGAGAAAACCCACAAAATAAATTTAATAACCACATCGTCTTTCTTGGTAACCCCGGAACTGGTAAGACGACAGTAGCGAGGTTATTTAGTGAAATATATTCCGCACTAGGCATACTTCCAAGGGGGCATCTTGTGGAAGCAGACAGACAGATGCTTGTGGCAAGTTATGTTGGGCAAACAGCAGAGCGGACAAAGGTAATAATCGATAGCGCCATAGGGGGCACGCTTTTTATTGATGAAGCATATACGCTTGCAAAGAAGGGGGAAAGCAATGAATCTGATTTCGGAAGGGAGGCAATAGATACTTTACTAAAAAGAATGGAAGATGACAGAGGGAAGTTTCTAGTAATTGTTGCCGGTTATACAGAAAATATGAACAAATTTCTTGAAAGTAATCCAGGTCTTCAATCACGCTTTACCAGAAAGATATTATTCGAAGACTATTCTCCTGATGAATTAATAACAATAACAGAAAAATACCTTAATGATAAAGGACAAAGCCTTGATGAGGAAGTAATTGAGCCATTAAGAAATTATTATAATAAGGTATACCGTGAGCGGGATAAGACATTCGGAAATGCACGTTTAGTAAGGAATCTTTTAGACAGCGCAACAAAGAATCATATGCTTAGGTTAGTTGATTTTCCTCCTGAGGAGAGGCATGAAGAGGCAGTTAAGCTATTCACTGTTGATGATATTAAGGATTTTATTATACCCAAGAAAGTTAAAGAGAACTTACAGATTGAAGGGGATCCTCACTTATTGAATCAATATCTCAAAGAGCTAAATGATTTGGCAGGATTAGAATCTGTAAAGAAATCAGTGGATAAACTTTTAAACAGTATAAAGGTTTCGAAACTAAGAGAGAGGAGAGGATTGAAGGTGCTTCCACGTAATCTCCATGCACTTTTTGTCGGTAACTCCGGTACGGGAAAAACAACTGTAGCACGGCTCCTTAGTAAGATTTATAAAGAAATGGGAATTCTTGAAAGAGGTCATCTTGTTGAGGTTGACCGGACCTCATTAGTTGCAGGTTATCAGGGGCAAACAGCTCTTAAAACGGATGCAGTTATTCAGAAGGCAATGGGGGGTACACTCTTTATAGATGAAGCATATACACTGGTTAAGAATGAAAATGATCCCGGACAGGAAGCCTTGGAAACTCTGTTAAAAAGGATGGACGATTATCATGGAAAGTTTGTCTGCATAGCAGCAGGACTTACAAATGAAATGAAAGAATTTATTATATCCAATCCCGGGCTGCAGTCACGTTTCACAAACAACTTTATTTTTGAGGATTTTAGTCCCAGGCAGATGCTTGAGATAGCTTTGGATATATCAGATAAAAACGGCTATAAACTTGATGAAGGTGCATGGCAGCTGCTTCATGAAATATTTACAGAACTATATCAGAGAAGGGATATTAATTTCGGAAATGCAAGGACAGTAAGAAATATCCTTTATAAGGCAATAAGTAACCAGGAGGAGAGAATACTGAACATAGCTGATCCTTCTAATGAAGATCTATGTACGATTATTTTTGAGGATGTGGAGAATTTCACTCAGAACAATTGATGCCTTTTGAAATAGGGCACAGAATAATATAAGAACTAACCTTTTACACTTCCCAGTGTTAAACCAGAAACAAGCCATTTGCTTAAAATAATGAATAAAGCTACAACAGGAATGCTTACTACCAATGAAGCGGCGGCGTATAATCCCCATTCAGTGGTTAAATTAGATTGAAAGGATTTTAATCCTAATGGGAGAGTATAAAGATTTGTATCCTGCAGAACCTGAGCTGCGACAATGTATTCACTCCATGCGGTCATAAATGAAAACAGAGCTGTAATAACCAATGCAGGAGCTGCTAATGGAAGAATGATCTTATAGAACGCCTGCCATTTATTACATCCGTCAATACGCGCGCTTTCTTCAAGGCTATAAGAAATTGTATCATAATATCCTTTCATCTGCCAGACGCAGAATGGAAGTGCGGTAGCAGAATAAACAATAATAATTCCAAGATAGCTGTTTAATAGTCCCAATTTTATCAGCATAATGTACATTGGAAGAAGAAGCATGGTAGCAGGAAACATCTGTGTGGTTAAAATTCCAGTCATACTGGCTTCCTTTCCAATAAACTTAAAGCGGGACAACGCATATCCGGCAGTTGAAGCAAGAACTACACCAGTGAAAGTAACTATTGCGGATATAAGAGATGAATTCCAAACCCATAGCATAAAAGGTCTGTTTGTAAAGAGTTCAACATACTGCCTGAATGTTGCATTTGCAGGAATTATAGAGAGATCCGTAGAAAGAAGTCTGTTATTAGGTCGAATTGAAATAGTAAAAACATTTATGATCGGGTAAAGGGCAATTAGGGTAAATATTATGAGGACAACATAAGTAGCAATATTGACTAATAAATTTTTCTTTTTCATCAGTTCCTCAAATAAAATTTCAATAGACTGATTCAGATGCCCTGGTTTTCTTGAGGAACACCAGACCAAAAATCAGTAAAATTAAAAACAATATGACACTAAAGGCAGCAGCATAGCCATAGCGATAAAGATTAAATGCAGCTTTATACACATAAGAAACAAGAATATGGGTTTTATCAGAGGGTTCGCCAGCATTGCTAACAAGCCATACAACGTTAAGGTTATTGAAAGTCCAGATTATACCCAGAGTAATAGCAGGGATCATTACAGGCTTAATGAGCGGGATAGTTATACTTTTTAACTTATGATACCAGCGTGCGCCGTCGATATCTGCTGCTTCATAAAGTTCGGCAGGAATACTCTGCAACGCCCCAAGGGCAATTATCATCATGAACGGAAATCCCAGCCAGATATTAGTAATTATAACTGCTATAAACGTCTGTACAGGAGAAGTAAGCCATTCTACCGGAGACATTGAAAGATATTTAACAATAATCAAATTAACAGCGCCATATTCGAAGTTGAACATACCTCTCCAGGTTAATGCGACAATATATTGAGGTACTGCCCAAGGTAATATAAGTAAAGTTCTGAATACAGCTGATCCCGGGAGTCCCCTGTTAAGCAATAAGGCAAGGGATACACCAAGTCCGACATGGAATATAATATTAACAGCAGTCCAGATAATAGTTTTAAGAAAAATACTATAGAACTGGGGCTCCTGAAATACTTTCAGATATTGCACGAAACCAATAATGCTCCAGTCGTGAATATGAACCAAACTCATGTTTGAAAGAGAGATTACAAGGTTGTAAAGGAAAGGATAAAGAATAACAGCAATCATCAGGATCACTGCAGGAAGCACAAGGAAGTAAGCAAAAGAATCTCTTTTTAGATTCTTAAAGAAGGCGAAAATGCTTTTCCTTCCCCAGAGTAATAATAGTATCAAACAAACAACTACGAAAACCTGTATAATTACATTCCAGACTGGATTTATTTCATTTTCCCTTAGTTCCTTAATTTTGGTTTCTGCACCCCGCTGCATTTGTTCAGCAGCTTTCTCAGGTGTAATCGATCCTCCAAGTACAGCCTGGTAAACGGGTTTCATAGCATCCCAAATAGCGCGCATTTCAGTTACAATCGGAAGAGGTATCCCTTGTTCTATCTGCTTCTTGGAACCAGATAGAATCTCATCATTCAACAGTCTGGGATTATCATAAAGACATTTTTGTGTAGGAAAAGTTTTAACCTCAAGCGCTGTTTCAAGCTGATTCTCGGGACTCATTAAATACTTCAGCAGCAATTTGACTTTTTCAAGCTTAGCATCATTCACATTCTTATTTATCGAGTACCCTTTAGGAGCAACCATAGGTTTACAAAATAAACCGGTTTCTGTATTCAAAGGAAGCATTGCCAAGCCATAGTTTATTCCGGCTTTGCCATAACTCGCCCACGACCAATCTCCGTTTATCATCATGGCAGCTTTCTTCTCTTTGAATAAGACATCGGCAATATCGTAATCGCACTCAGTAGGGATAATTTTATATTTATTCCTAAGGTCCGATATAAAATTTAATGCCTTAACCATAGCGGGAGTGTTAAGGGTAGGGTTATTATTCTTATCCAGAACCCATCCGCCGTAACCGGTAAGGAAAGGAATAAAGAAGTAGGGTTCGGTATAATTCCAAACAAGTCCATACTGCACAGTTTTTCCTTCGGCGTTTACTCTCGTATTCTGTTTCCCGAATTCTATTAATTCTTTATCAGTTTTGGGAGGGACAGAAATAATATCCTTATTATAAACCAGCATAAGGTGATTACCGAGTTTATCTGCCAGCTGCCAAAGTTTACCATTTGAATATATGAGCGCGCTTGTATTAAAGGAATCTATATATGTTTTAGGAAAGACCTGATCGAGTGGTTTTATTATTTCCATATCAGCAAACGGACCGATCTGATCTGAGGGACCATAAATCAGGTCAGGGCCCTGTCCGCCAATAGCTGAGATAATATATCCCGATCTCATTTCCTCGGTTTCCTTGTAAAGTTGAGTAACCTTAATACCGGGATGAATTTTCATGAATTCATTTATTTGTCTTTGGAGGATGGATTTTTCCTCGGGTCTCATATTATGCCAAACAACAATTTCATTTGCTTGTTTCTTTATCCCGCATCCGAAAAGAAATAATACAAGAAATAAGAATATAAGAGGGGTTTTTAACATTGAGTCTATATAATAAATTATTGATTAAAAATAGATAATCAGAAATAAATTTGAAAAGGAAATAATCAATAAAATAAATCTTTATTTATCCACATATAACATAGAAAATGAATATTTTTAGTCAAAAAGATTAATTCATCTTTTTCTTGCATTTATATAACAATAAAAATAACTTTTAATCTTGATTTTCGAAGAGTATGACGGAAAGCCCAGAAGAGAAAAATGTTACTATAAACCGTAAAGCAAGATATGAATATGAAATTTTGCAGGTTTATGAAGCAGGAATTGTTTTACAGGGTACTGAAGTAAAAGCATTAAGGGAAGGGAAGGCTAATCTAGTCGACAGCTATGGTCTATTGAAGGATAATGAAGTCTGGCTTATAGGTGCCCATATCAGCGAATATACTCAGGGAAATATTAATAATCATGATCCTACAAGGACAAGGAAACTGCTGATGAACAGGAGTGAAATCCGGAAGCTTATAGGAAAGGTGAAGGAAAAGGGATTAACATTAGTCCCCTTAAGAATATATTTCAAAAAAGGCAGGGTCAAGATAGAAATTGCACTAGCCAAGGGGAAAAAGGTGCATGATAAAAGAGAAACCATCGCAAAACGAGATTTTAACAGAGATCAGGAAAGAAAGATAAAATACTAATAAATGGATAAAATTAAATTTACTCCCATAAACGAACAGATGGACCTAATTAAACGAGGTGTATCTGAAATAATACCAGAGGATGAACTTATAAGGAAGTTAGAAAGATCTATTAAAGAAGGTATACCATTAATAGTTAAGTTAGGATGTGATCCAAGCAGACCTGACCTACATATCGGGCATTCAGTAGTTTTACGAAAGCTTGCTCAGTTCCAATCTTTAGGGCACCAGGCAATTCTTATCATCGGAGATTTCACGGGAATGATCGGGGATCCTTCAGGAAGGAATGTAACACGTCCTGCTCTTTCTTTAGAAGAAGCACGAATTAACGGAGAATCCTATCTTGAGCAGGCTTCCAAATTATTAAGTAAGGAAAAGACAAAGATAGTATATAACTCAGAGTGGTTAAGCAAGATGAGTTTTGAAGATGTAATCAAATTATCTTCAAAATATACTGTTGCCAGAATGTTGGAGAGAGATGATTTTACCAAAAGATTTAAATCGGGAGAACCGATAAGTATGCATGAGATCCTATATCCTCTAGCCCAGGCCATGGATTCGGTGGCAATATCAAGCGATGTTGAGCTTGGAGGAACGGATCAGAAATTCAACTTACTTGTAGGCCGGGATATACAGAGAGAATTTGGAATAGAACCACAGGTAATCCTAACTATGCCGTTAATAGTTGGAACCGACGGCATTGAAAAGATGAGCAAGTCATATAATAATTATATCGGGATTTCCGATTCACCCAAGGAAATTTTCGGTAAAACTCTTTCTATCCCCGATAGTTTAATTGCAAATTACTATGAACTTGCAACAGATATTTCAAATGAAGAATTGAATAGTATAAAACTTCAACTGAAAGATCCAACTGTGAATCCAAGGAACATCAAAAGGAATCTTGCAAAGAAGCTTGTTTCAATGTATCATGATAGTAAAGCAGCTGATGAAGCAGAAGAAGAATTTGACAGGATATTCATAAAAAAAGAGATTCCGGATGAAGTACCAGAATTTAACTGGAGTAAGGGTAATCAATCGGCGATTCTTGATCTTTTAACAATAACCAATCTTGCATCTTCAAAAGGAGAGGCAAGAAGACTTGTTTTACAAGGGGGCGTAACAATAGATAGTGTTAAGGTTGACGATATAAATACTATTATTGATATCAAAGATAATTCAGTTATAAAAGTAGGTAAGAGAAAATTTATCAGAATTAAATTATAAATTAAAAGAAAGGAGATGAGAATTTGTATGTTCCCACTAAAATATTTTTTACAAAAGGGGTAGGCAGAGATAAAGAATACCTCGTATCATTTGAACTTGCATTAAGAAACGCCGGTGTTCAGATGTGCAACCTGGTTTCAGTAAGTAGTATTTTCCCCACAGGCTGCAAAAGAATTACCAAAGAAGAGGGTGTAAAAGAATTAAATCCGGGGCAGATAACATTTGCAGTAATTGCCAGGAATTCCACTAATGAACCAAACCGTCTAATAGCATCTTCAATAGGTGCAGCCCTTCCTGCGGATAATACTAATTACGGATATCTTTCGGAGCATCATCCATTTGGTCAAACAGAAAAAGTGGCCGGAGAATATGCTGAAGATCTTGCAGCAACAATGTTAGCAACGACCCTGGGAGTGGAATTCAACCCGGATACAGATTGGAGCGAAAGAGAGAACATATATAAAATGTCAGGTAAAATAGTCCGTTCGTTTAACATAACACAATCTGCAGAAGGAGATAAAAACGGATTATGGACTACTGTACTTGCTTGCGGCATTCTTCTTCCTTAAAGGGAGGAAAATAAATTGCTGAATGAATTTGTCTTCTGGATAATATTTGGAATTACAGTAGCCATACTTTTCTTTATCGACTTATATATTACAGAACATCGACAAAGCAAAATTACTTTAAAGTCAAGTATAACCTGGAGCGGTATATGGATTGTGACTGCTCTTCTATTTGATCTTTTCATTTATTTCTATCTTGAAAAAGGGCACGCCCGAGCAATTGATTTTTTAACAGGATTCATTGTTGAGAAATCCTTATCTGTAGACAATCTATTCATATTCCTGATGATTTTTAAGGTAATGGCTATACCGCCGGAAAGCCAGCCTCATGTACTTAAGTGGGGTATTTTAAGTGCAATAGTCTTTCGAATTATTTTTATACTAGCAGGGGTAGGGTTAATTAACGTGTTCCAGCCTGTAATTTATATATTCGGACTTATCCTACTTTTTGCTTCATACAAAATGGCGTTCGGAGTGAATAAGGAGCTGGAATATGAAAAGAATCCATTAATCAAACTAGCCACAAGATATCTTAATTTCAAGCCGGGGTTTTACGGAAAGAATTTCTTCATTAAAATAGAAGGAAAAGTATTTGCAACTACAATGTTTCTCGCATTTCTCCTTATCGAATCATCGGATATAATATTTGCTGTAGATTCAATTCCTGCTGTAATTGCTATTACGAGGGATGCATTCATTATTATATCTTCAAATATATTTGCCATACTGGGGTTAAGAGCTCTATACTTTGTCCTTGCAGAAATGGTGGATGTGTTTGTATATCTTAAATACGGAGTTGCAATAATTTTATTCTTTGTTGGTATAAAAATGCTTGTCTCAGAATATTACGCAATACCGACAATTGTCTCTTTGATAATAATTCTTACTTTGTTAACAGGTTCAATTCTCTTATCGCTAACTTCAAAGAGAATCAAAAAAGTCTGATCTTTTCACTCCTTCTTTTCCTTAAAGAAAAGAAACTTCACATGAATATTTATAAATGCGATTTATTTGATGCGGTTTAAAACAAATACACGTGGCTTATAAAACATTCCAATGCTATGAACGGTAAGAGCAAAAAATAAACCAATAATCATTGGTTCCAAAGAGTTTATAACAGGAATAGTACTGAAATTATTCCTTAAATAGTACCAAGAAATACTGGTACCCACAGCAGTAATCATTTCAGCAATAATAAATCCTGAAGAGATTTTAATCTTGGGATAGTAAGCACTTATTACGGGCAAAATAATTCCCGGAATACAAACAGAGCCGATAAGGTACCAGATTTCAATTACAGAAGGAATAAAGTATGCAAGGATGACAGAAATGATGCCGGAAATAATAAGTCCTATTATTGTATATAGTTTTAATCTTCTTGCTTCAGAATGAGGGAACAGTCTGAAAATAAAATCCCTTCCAATAGTAGTTCCGCTTAGAAACAAAAAGCTGTTTAATGTAGACATTATTGTTGCAAAAAGGGCTGCATAGAAAAATCCCTTTAACCCCGGGGATAAAGCTTTCTCGGCAAACAACGGAAAAGAGAGGACAGGCTGGGATAAATCCGGAAGGGAGGCTCTAGCATATAAACCAGTGGTAGTAGTGAGAAAATCAAATAACGCAAAGAATATAATTGAGATCAAAATTCCTTTGACTGCGACGCTACCGGATTTGGCTGCATACGATCTTTGGTGGAAACCCGGGTCCGCGAATGTCCATAATGCTATAAGGAACCAGACAATTAAGTAAACCGGAGAAGCGCCTCCTGTTATCTTTAAATGATTCTCCGGCAGATGCATTTTTAGATAGCCATATCCGCCAAATGAGAAATAAGAGATAACAACAATTATTATAAATCCTGCAAACATTACAAAAAATTGGAACACATTTGCATATAAGTCGGAACGATATCCCCCTTTAAACAGATAAATTAATGAGAGTAAAAGAGCAAGGATCAAGCTTACTATTGTATTTGTTTTGAATATCAGCCGCAGGAGATTTGCAGTCATAAGAAGATAAGGTGCTGGAGAAACAAGGACAAAAACGATAAAAGCGGAAATAACGGCAGTCTTTTTCCCATAAACCTGGGACAGTTTATCCGGAATTGTGAAGAGTTTGGCAGCCCTTACCTTCTTAGCAAGAAACAGGGCAAAGAGAAAAGCAAAGATATAATAAGGGAGCCCCTGAGTAAACCAGCTTTCCAGTCCATACCTATATGTAAATTCACCGATACCGAGTATTCCCCCATACCAAGTTGACACATTTGTAAGGACAAAAACAAACAACCCTACTTTTCTGCCATTTAACAAATACTCATCCGGATCATTCTTTGCCTTTTTGCCGGAAATAAATCCAATCAATAAAACTGTAAAGAAGAAAAGGGAGATAATTATCAGATCGATCGATTTAAAAGAGATCATGCTTGATAATTGTTTTGAAGTCCCTTATTACAAAAATTACCCCTCCGGAAATTTTTAGTTTTACTTCTTTACCCACAGCGAGGTTGCTTGTACTTTCTTTAATACCAAAGGGCAGGGAGATATTTTTTAAAGGATAATACAGACCTTCGGATATAATCCTGGTTTTGGAATTAAACCCATACAAAGAGATGGTCTCACCGGAGCATGTTTTCATATTAACATTGCCGGAATATGGAGCAAGGAGAGAATCTTCAGCAATTATCCTTAGCATTGCTAATCGAGAAAATTTAAGTACTATACCTAGATTACAGAATGTATGGTCTAACCTATCCCCAGTAACCCCAGTTAAAACAATATTATCCAGCCTTTTCTTAATGGCATATTTTATGCATTTTTCAACATCGGTATCGTTCTGGTGTTTATTCCCAATTATTTCAGACTTCCCAGTAAAATATTTTAAGGTATCCATTGTTACAGAATCCAGGTCCCCAATAATAAAATCCGGGAGCAAATTAATTTTTCTTGCAGCATTTGCTCCTCCATCGGCACAAATAAGAGTAGAATAACCTTTCCTTTTTAAAAAGGTTAAAACGGATTTTGCCGGAGGCTTACCATTAGCGAGAATTATACATTTATTATTTTTTATCATCTTGTTTTATTCCTTCTTTCCCTTGAAGAAAAAGAATAAAAGAACTTTAGTCGCAAATAATTTAGTGCGAATGCTTAGTTACTTAAATTATAATCCTAATTTAAAACCGGCAACAAAATTTCTTTCTGCTCCGGGGAAAAATTCTGCTCCGATCGCATTAGCAGAATAAAGTCTGTCGAATAAATTATTTATCTGAATATAAATTTTCGAATCCGACAGGGCATTAAATAAATTAAATGAATAGCTCGCAAAGAAATCAGTAGTAAAATAGGGGGGATTTTTATTATCTGAATAAGTGACAAAACCCCCGAAAGAAGCCAGGTAATTAGTTAATTTATTGTCATAATTATCTGAATAAAATGCTCCCACATATTTACCGGTTAGTTTCAAATAAAGTTTATTTTTATTATAAGATATTCCAAAATTAAAAAGAAATCCTGGGAAACCGCTTATCTTATTTCCACTCAGATTGATACTTCTAAGAGAATCAATATAATAGCGCCCATCTTTAATAAAATTATTACTCATGGATACATTAGTGAAGACATTGAATATATCAGTCTTATATAAGACAGAAAGTTCAATCCCATTGTGTATTGAATTTTTCACATTCCCCGTAACCGGTACACCATATTGATCTACTTGACCATTTTGTACAATTTCATTATCGAATAACATATAATACAAATTTAATGTGAAGAACAGATTATTGAAATAATAGGATGCTCCCAATTCAAAGTCATTCATGGTTTCGGGATTAACCAACGGTTCATTGAAGTTATAGCTCCCATCAACATTATGCTTAAATTGAGGGACTTCCCCACCGCTTGATTCATCAGCATTATAATAATTTGACAATCTTGGTTCTCTGGATACAATAGCAAATGAAAAATAAATACTACTATTATCAAAATACTTATAGTTAATACCAAATCTAGGATTAACAAAAGTATTCTTCACTGAAAAATCAGTACCCACATATTTCTCCTGATACAACATATATTTATGATAAGCAACCTGTAATTCCCCAAGAAAATTAATTTCATCACTCAATTGGTATGATTCGTGGACATATCCGCTAAACATATCCTTTCCCCCTTTATAGGAATAATACTGGTATCCGCTGGTAACCCCCGCAGGCAAATTTTCGGCATAGTTAATATTTCCCCAATGTTCCGAACGGTGAATCCTGAATTCTCCTCCTGCAATTAGCTCTCCATTAGGGTGTTTCCAGCTTAACCTGGGAATCCACCCACCCTGCTTATTTTCAACCCAGGCACCAATCAAAGCATTCCCAGGATTCCCAGACGGAGAAAATCCATATTGTCTTGTGAGTCTGAAATAAGAAGTATCCGCCCATGAACCATCATAATTAAAA
>OCZT010002503.1_pt1 | contig 18971 bp, 15 predicted proteins | sample 1539031 | NCBI WGS metagenome assembly OCZT01 (sample SAMEA3539308, study PRJEB22396) | soil metagenome | biome: tundra; feature: field; material: soil | place: USA | collected 2010-05 | depth 0.15 m | reverse complement strand
TACTTTTGCATAAATTGTTTAATAAAATTATTTAAAATGAGAAGATTTATAAGTATAACAGCGTTGATGATTGTAATTGCTTTGGCGGGGCAAAGCGCAAAGGCTCAGAGCTTTAAGTTTGGACATATTAACAGTGATGAACTCATTCAGTCAATGCCGGAATATGATTCAGCTACCGTTAAACTCGAGAAATTCCGCAAGGAACTTGTCAATGCCCTTGAATTGATGCAGGTTGAATGGAATAATAAAAGCGATTCATATCAAAAAGAAAGCAAAAATCTTAGCGATATCGTGAAACAGACAAAAGAACAGGAACTGATGGATATTCAGAAAAGAATTCAGGACTTTCAGACCAACGCTCAGCAACAACTACAGAACAAACAGGCAGAATTATTCCAGCCAATTGTCGCTAAAGTAGACAAAGCTATTAAGGATGTTGGAAAGGAAAATGCATTTTTATATGTTTTCGATATTTCTCCTTCAAAAGCCACACTCCTATATTTTGATGAGACAAAAAGCACTAATGTAATGCCTCTTGTCAAAACAAAACTTGGATTAAAATAATTCTTAAACCTTATTATAAGGAGGCTGCTCATAGGGGCAGCCTTTTCTCTTAGTTATTGTTTATGGGGTGTGTTTAAAAAGTTCTTTGTAAACCTTCGTGATAACCTTAGTGTTCCTTTGTGGTAATAACTAAAACATTGAACCACAAAGGATCACAAAGTGCATCGCAAAGAAACACAAGGGGAAGAAAACCAATATATCTAGCTTTTCAACACCTACTAAAAAACCAGAAGGATGAAAGAACAACCAATTGGTATATTTGATTCAGGTGTCGGAGGACTAACTGTGGCTCATGCAATTAAGCAGATTTTGCCTGGCGAAAGCCTTGTCTATTTCGGAGATACAGCTCATCTTCCTTATGGAGATAAATCGGCAGAATCTATCAGATATTACTCTCAGCGGATTACTGAATTCCTTCTGGAGCACAATTCAAAAGTTGTTCTTATTGCCTGCAATTCGGCATCTGCATCGGCATTTGATTCACTTAAGAAAGAATTTAAAAACAAAACCATAATTATTGATGTAATCGACCCGGTTGTAGACTATCTGCATACAAGAAGTTTCAAAAAAATTGGGGTTATCGGAACAAAGAGAACAATCAGTTCAGGAACTTATGAGAAGAAAATAAAGGAAAAATCACCATCTACCACAGTGATCTCACTCGCTACTCCCTTGCTGGTTCCTATGATCGAAGAGGGTTTTATATTCGACGATATCAGTAATGCAATTATTCGCACTTATCTGTCAAACGAATTGCTGACCGGAATACAGGCATTAATACTAGGCTGTACACATTACCCGATAATAAAAAATCAGATAAGTAAAATATTTAATTTTGATGTGGAAGTTGTTGATTCAGCCAGAATTGTTTCTATAATCCTCAGAGATATACTTGATAAAAACAACCTTTTAAACGATTCAGGAAAGGTTAAAGACCAGTTTTTTATTTCAGACTATACAACCTACTTTGAAAAGATTGCCAGAATGTTTTTTGAAGGAGAAATAAATCTCAGGAAAGCAGATATCTGGAGCTGAGTTCTACTCCCCAACCCCACATTTGGGGGGCAAATCCATTCAATTCAATTTAATTTATTTTAATATGGCTATCAGGAATGAATAATAATAGACTAAATCATTTATACGTTCTTCATGTACTAATCCCCCCAACCCCCTTCTCTTGCAGGCAAAAGAAGGGGGAGTTCAGCGTTTTGCCCCTCTTTGCGAAGCAGAGAGGGGTTGGGGTGAGTTCATGCTATTAAATAATTTATATTTAGCCATTTATAATAACTTATTATTGAAAACCGATACTCATTTAATTTATTTCAGGATGAGACTTTATGATTGCAATGTTTCGCACGCAACAAATTTACAAATAAAGTTATTATAGTTCGGGAGCAGGACAAAAGCTAGTAAATTCCAAGGTAATTACGAGTTGCGAAGCAACTAAGCAATCTTAACAACCTACTCCGATTATGATAATAATTAGTCCCTCAAATGGGGGGTTGGGGGGTAGAAAAAGTGAAGAAAAGGAGTGAGATAATGTTATGAAGAAAGTTATTGATAGTGGTAAACATGATCAATATCATACACTTAATTTTCTTTTTTCTTCGATTTTCAACATTTTAAAAGTTAAATTTGTGCCTTAGAAGCAGTTAGTTATCTAATTTTTCATACTATACTGAAATAAAATAACAGCTATCATGCGTAAAAAATCAGAGGTTATTGAAAGAGAAGAGGTGGTAATCCGTTTCTCAGGCGATTCAGGCGATGGGATGCAACTTACAGGAACTCTCTTTTCTGACACTGCCGCATTATTCGGTAATGACTTATCTACCTTTCCCGACTATCCCGCAGAGATTCGGGCACCTCAAGGAACTGTCGGAGGCGTTTCAGGATTTCAGGTTCATCTGGGACATTCGAAAATAAACACACCCGGAGATTTTTCTGATGTGTTGGTAGCAATGAATCCTGCTGCTATCAAAGCCAATGCGAAATGGATTAAGCCAGGAGGGACCATTATTTATGATGAAGGTAATTTCACCGAAAAAAACATCGAGAAAGCCGGTTACAAAAAAGATCCGATATCAGAGGAAAAGCTGGAAAGTTATAATATTATCGCTGCTCCTATTTCTTCAATGGTAAAGGAAGCTCTGAAGGACTTTGGTCTTGATCCAAAATCTGTGCTTAGAACAAAGAATATGTTTGCCTTGGGAATGGTTTACTGGCTCTTCGACCGTAAGCTCAAGTATACAGAAGATTACTTTGAAAAGAAATTCAGGAATAAACCTGGTATGGCCGAGGCAAATAAGGTTGCCTTGAGGGCAGGCTACTACTATGCTGAAACTATTGAAGCATTAAACCCAACATATAAAATTCTTCCTGCAGATATTGCGAAGGGACTGTACCGTAATATTAACGGGAATACAGCTACTGCATGGGGCCTTATTGCAGCAGCCGAAAAGGCAGGGCTGGATCTGTTTATCGGATCATATCCAATTACACCTGCAACAGGAATCCTCGAGGAACTGGCAGCACGCAAAGACCTTGGCGTTAAAAGTTTTCAGGCCGAGGATGAGATAGCCGGAATCTGTACCTCCCTCGGTGCAAGTTTCGCTGGATATTTGGCTGTTACGTCAACATCTGGTCCTGGCCTGGCTCTTAAATCGGAAGCTATCGGACTGGCAGTAATGGCTGAACTTCCAATTGTGATTGTGGATGTTCAGAGAGGTGGTCCCTCTACCGGACTGCCGACAAAAACTGAACAGTCCGATCTAATGCAGGCCCTTTATGGGCGAAATGGAGAATGCCCGGTTGTCGTTATAGCCTCAAGTACGCCATCTGATTGTTTCCATTTTGCTTTCGAAGCAGCAAGAATTACATTGGAACACATGACCCCGGTAATACTTCTATCTGACAGTTATCTTGCGAATGGGACAGAACCATGGAGAATTCCGGAAATGAAAGATCTTCCAAAAATAAATCCACCGTTTGCTGACAGAACTGAGATTCCTTTTTTGCCATATAAGCGTGATAAAGAGAAGCTTGCAAGGTCATGGGCAATACCTGGTCTTGCCGGCCTGGAACATCGGATCGGAGGTCTTGAGAAAACTATCAAGGGAACAGTATCTTATACTCCTGAAAACCATGAACAAATGGTTAAGCTAAGGGCAGAAAAAGTGGAAAGGGTGGTAAATGAAATTCCCGACCTGGTGGTTTATGGTCCCAAATCAGGGGATGTACTTGTGGTTGGATGGGGCGGATCGTATGGCTACCTCATAACTGCTGTTCGGGAGTTACAGAATGAAGGTCATAAAGTAAGCCTGGTAAACTTCAATTATATAAATCCTTTGCCAGCTAATGTTAAAGATATTTTCACAAAGTTTAAAAAGATAGTTGTTTGCGAACTAAACATGGGACAATTTGCCAACTATCTGCGCATGAAGCATCAGGAGTTCTCCTATGAACAGGTTAATAAAGTTCAGGGTGTTCCGTTTACCGTAAATGATATTAAAGAAAAATGCATCAAAATGCTGGAGGATAAATAAGATGGCTGATACAGTGGTTTATAACTATACTCCTAAAGATTTTAAGAGTGATCAGGAAGTGAGATGGTGTCCGGGTTGTGGTAACCATGCAGTTTTGAGTTCCGTTCAAAAAGCCCTTGCTGAACTGGGGGTTCCTAAGGAGAAGTTTGCTTTTATTTCGGGAATAGGTTGTTCTTCAAGATTCCCATATTATATGAATACTTATGGCTTTCACAGTATTCATGGACGTGCGACTGCAATAGCTACAGGCGTAAAGACTGCCAATCCTGAATTATCGGTCTGGCAGATTACTGGCGATGGCGATGCTCTCGCAATCGGAGGTAATCACTTTATTCACGCTATACGACGCAATATCGATATAAATATTATTTTGTTTAATAATGAGATATATGGTCTCACAAAAGGCCAGTACTCTCCCACTTCAACGAAAGGACTGGTAACAAAGACTTCCCCTTTTGGAACTGTTGAAGAACCATTTTCAGTGGGGGAGTTGGTAATTGGCGCGAAAGGTAAATTCTTCGCACGTACAATCGATACTAATGTCGCATTATCAACTCAGATTTATATAGAAGCAGCAAAACATAATGGAACTTCGGTTATTGAAGTGCTTCAGAACTGTGTCATTTTTAATGATGGTATACACGATACAATTGCCGAAAAAGATGTTAGAGATGACCGGACTATAATCCTCAAACATGGTCAGCCTATGATATTTGGGAAGAATAATGACAAGGGGTTAATACTCGAAGGTTGCAGAAAACTGAAAGTTGTTAAAATCGGAGAAAACGGCATTACGGAAAAAAATATTCTTGTTCATGATGCTTTTGAGCCTAATCCCGGAATCCAGTATATGCTGGCTAATATGAAATATCCTGAATATCCTGTAGCCCTGGGAGTTATAAGGTCTGTTGATGGACCCACCTATGAAATAGCTGTGCAGGAACAGATTGAGAAAATAAAAGAAACTTCAAAAATCAAATGTGTGGATGATCTGCTGAAGAGCGGCTCAACCTGGAGTGTGGGCTAGATTATTCTTATCCAACAGAGATTCTTCCAATGGATGAATTGATTCAAAATAATCCCGAATATAACCGTTTACTTCACGATCAACGGGAGCGTCTAAAGGAGCTTGCATGTATTAACCGGACAACATCTATCCTGAAGGAAGGAAAAACAATTGAGGAATCACTTCAGCAAATTGTGCTTCTTTTGCCCGCAGCGTGGCAGTACCCTGAATACACTGTGGCTCGTATCAGATTCATGAAGAAAGTTTTCGAAACTGTAGATTTCAGGGAAACAGCCTGGAGAATGGTACAGGATTTTTCAACTATTGATGATGAAAAAGGATCAATAGAAATTTGTTATACTACTGAATTCAGTGCGGAAAACGAGGGCCCGTTTCTTAAGGAGGAAAGAGAGCTTATTCAGAATATCGGAAGCCTTTTAACAGGTTACATTAACAGCTATAAAGCAAGAGATATTATAAGGTTATCGCAGGTAACAAATAAGATTGATGTAGATGTAAAAGAGATCTCAAGCAGGAAACTGTTACAGAAGTTTCTCGACAGGCATAACGCTGAAAGAGATGTCTTTCACGATCTTATGCCTTTCAAAGTGAAAGAGATACTTCTGGTTGCCAACCTGTATGACGCCTATTCAATTGAAGGTGAAGGAAGATTTTCTGATCATATGCTGGGCGAATATTACCAGATGAGCCTTACATCAATACCCAGGGTTACCGGAGTCTCAGGTGAAGATGAAGCCTTTACAAGGCTGAAAGCGAGACACTATGATATGATCATTATAATGATCGGAGTTGATAAAGAAAGCCCGATGATTTTGTGTAAGAAAATTAAGGAAAAATATCCCTATATCCCTACATTTTTACTTCTTAATAACCCGGGCGATGTAACTTTTGTAAAAAAGCAAATGTCACTGGGCATTCCCTTTGATAATTATTTTGTCTGGACAGGGGAGTCAAAAGTTTTTTTTGCAATGGTTAACCTCCTCGAAGACAAAGTAAATGTTGATAATGATACAAAAAAGGGGCTCACAAGAGTAATCCTGATTATTGAAGATTCGGCAGAGTATTATTCGAGTTATTTGCCAATGCTCTATACACTTGTTATGGAGCAGACAAGAAATCTTATAGAAGATGTCTCAACTGATGAGTTGTATAAAGTATTGAAACTCAGGGCTCGACCTAAAATTCTTCTTGCTTGCAATTACGAGGATTCAATTGCAATTTATAATAAATACAAGGACAGCTTGCTATGTGTCATATCTGACATGAGGTTCCCCAAAAACGGTATCTTATATGATACTGCAGGATTCGATCTAATTAAACACATAAAAAAAGAACTCCCTAATCTTCCATCAGTTCTTCAGTCATCTGATCCTGACAACGCAAGATATGCATACATTCTCAAATCAAATTTTATAAATAAAAACTCCGAGAGCCTGCTGCAGGATCTTAAGTCGTTCATTATTTATTATCTGGGCTTCGGCCACTTTGTATACAGAGACACAAAAGGCCGTCAGATAGCGGTGGCCAAATCGATGAAAGAGTTCGAAGCTTACCTTCAGACTGTCCCGGAAGATTCTCTTGTTTATCATTCAATGAAAAACCATTTCTCACTCTGGTTGATGGCACGTGGAGAAGTGAAAATTGCAAAAATGATAAACCCGATCGGAGTATCAGACTTCAACAGCCTTAAAGAACTCCGTGAGTTCCTTATTGATATCATCCGCAAAAGACGCCGTGAGATGAATAAGGGGAAAGTTGTAAATTTTGAGGAATCCGCAGTAATTGATGAGACAAATATAGTAAGCCTTTCAGGTGGATCACTTGGAGGAAAAGGCAGGGGTCTTGCTTTTGTTAATACCCTGATCTATAGTTTTGAACTCGGAAGACTTGTGCCTGGAATAAATATCAAAACACCTGTGACCGCAATAATAGGTACGGACGAATTTGATATGTTTATGGAGCGAAACCATCTGTGGGACAAAGTTAAAACTGAGAAAGACTTCTCTGCACTTCAGAAGTTATTTCTTGAGGGTAGCCTCAGTTATACTCTCGAGAAGGAGCTCAGAATATTTATCAGACTCATAAATAAGCCTTTGGCTGTACGATCCTCGAGCCTTTTTGAAGATTCCATGAGCCAGCCATTTTCAGGTATTTTCGGAACTTATCTGCTTCCAAATAATCATTATGATCCAGAAATACGGCTTAAGCAATTATCTGAAGCTATTAAACTGGTGTTTTCTTCTATATATTCCAGAAATGCCCGGACTTATTTCGAAGCTATTAATTATAAGGTTGAGCAGGAAAAGATGGCAGTGGTGATACAGGAAGTAGTGGGGAACAGGTTTGAAAATGCATTTTATCCGCATATAAGCGGAACTGCGCAATCGTTCAACTTTTATCCGGTTGCCCATATGAAACCTCCGGATGGGTTTGCAGTTATGGCAGTCGGACTAGGGCATTATGTTGTTGAAGGGGAGAGGGCATTCAGGTTTTCACCTGCTTATCCGGCACTGGATATCATTTCTCATAAAGATCTTTATAAAAACTCACAGGTCATTTTCTACGCCGTAGATATGGCAAAAAAAGAGCTCAACCTTCTAGAGGGAGAAAATGCAGGGCTCGTGACACTTGATATCAGTGAGTCAGAAAAGCATGGAACACTCCAACACTCTGCTTCAGTGTTGAATATGGATAATGATACCATTATCCCCGGACTTGATGCCTCCGGTCCAAGGGTAATTAACTTTGCTGATATATTAAAATATGATTATATTCCGTTGGCATCTACCCTGAAGGTTGTTCTTGAAGTTGTCACTGAAGCATTTGGTACACCTGTCGAGATTGAGTTCGCTGTTGACCTCAAAAAAGACAAGGATGGAAATGCTTCTTTTTATCTTCTCCAGATAAAACCTCTTGTTGGCAGTGGCGCAGGTTATTCGATAGATCCTGAGAGCATTAATAATGATAACACAGTGCTTATTACTAATAAAAGCATGGGTAACGGAGTGATTGAGGATATTACAGACTTTATATATGTGGCCCCTGATAAATTCAATAACATGTTAACCAACGAGATGGCAGCAGAAATTGATATGATGAACGAAAAAATGCTTCAGGAGAACAGGAAATATGTCCTCCTGGGACCAGGAAGGTGGGGGACAAGAGACAGATTTCTTGGAATACCGGTCGTATGGCCCCAGATATCCAATGCTAAAATCATTGTAGAGGTAGGTCTCCCTGATTTCCATGTTGATGCATCACTTGGCTCTCACTTTTTCCACAATGTAACATCTATGAATGTGGGATATTTCTCAATTAACCACGATTCAAATGAGGGTACCATTGTATGGGATAAACTTAAAAAACAAAAAGTCATTGAAAAGGGGAAATTTTTCCGGCATATAAGGTTTGAGAAACCACTACTGATACGTATGGATGGGAAAAAAGGTATGGCTGTAATCTCAATGAATAACTAATAATAGAACGAATGACCATTATTGAGGGAATCCCTGATCTTCAGCAGTATGATTTTACTGATACTTCCTTCGACCTTCTGATGCAGAAACGAATACATCGGGTGCTTGTAATATGCAGTAATTATGATAACTATATGCTGGAAGAGGACGGGAGAATTGATGAACAGATTTTTAATGAATATGCTTCTCTCAATTTAAGATATCCTCCAACCTTCGTGCAGACTGACAATGCAGAAGATGCTTTCAGAATACTCCAGGATGGCAATATTGACCTTGTCATATCAATGCTGAGCCTTAAGGGTACCGATGTATTTGCCCTGGCTAAAAGAATCAAAACAAAATATGAGAATATACCTATTGTGGTACTCACATATTTTTCGAGGGAAGTATCCCTGCGACTTGAAGGGGAGGATCTGAGTGCTATTGATTATGTTTTCTGCTGGCTCGGAGATGCATCACTTATTCTCGCTATCATTAAACTGATAGAAGATAAAATGAATGCTGATTATGATATTGAACATATAGGCGTTCAGGCAATCATCCTGGTTGAAAACTCTATAAGATATATCTCTTCATACCTTCCGAATATTTACAGGATTGTACTTTTACAGTCGCTCGATTTTCAACGGGAAGCTCTTAATGAGCATCAGAGAATGCTAAAAATGCGTGGCCGCCCCAAAATTCTTCTTGCAAACAACTTCAACGATGCCCTTGACCTTTACAAAAAGTATAAATATAATGTTTTGGGTGTTATTTCAGATATAAGCTATAAAAGAGATAATATTCCCGATGAAAATGCAGGTATCGAGTTATGTAAGGTGGTTATGGCCGATGACGACCAGGTACCATTCCTGATTCAGTCATCAAGTATAACACATAAAAAGATTGCAGAAGAACTCGGTGCAGGATTTATAAATAAGTATTCCAAATCATTGTCATTGGAGTTAAGAAATTTTATTATTCAGAATCTTGCTTTTGGGCCGTTTGTATTCAGGAATCCTGTTACACTGGAACCAATCGCAATTGCTACAGATCTTCAGAGTCTTCAGCAGAAATTACTTACCATTCCTGACAATACGCTCGAGTACCACGCCACTCGTAATCATTTTTCAAAATGGTTGAATGCGAGAGCGCTTTTCCCTGTTGCACAGATGTTCAAATACATCCGGAAAGAGGATTTTGACACTATGGACGAGATGAGGCGGTTCCTGTATATTGCAATCTCAAGTTTCAGATTGGGTAAAGGCAGAGGAGTAATCGCGAAATTTGATAAAAGCAGTTTTGATGAATATCAGATCTTTTCACGTATCGGAGAAGGATCTATCGGAGGAAAAGCCAGGGGACTGGCATTTATAAACAGTATAATTAAAGATAATAAACTGTTTAACAAATTTCCCAATGTTCTTATAACTATTCCCCGGACTGTCGTATTAAGTACCGATATCTTCGATGAGTTCATGGACCAGAATAATCTCTATTCAATTGCCTTGTCTGACCTCACTGATGATGAAATTCTTAACAGATTCGTGAATGTTGAATTGCCCGGACATATATACCAGGATTTTTACGCATTCCTTTCAGTTTCAAGGAATTATCCAATAGCAGTGCGGTCTTCAAGCAAACTCGAAGATTCACATTACCAGCCATTTGCCGGTATCTATTCAACATACATGATACCCAGGATCCCTGATAATAAACAGATGGTAAAGATGTTATCTGATGCCATAAAAGAGGTTTATGCCTCGGTGTTTTACAAGGTAAGCAAGGCTTACATGACTGCTACCGCAAATGTAATTGATGAGGAAAAGATGGGAATTATCCTGCAGGAAGTCTGTGGCGACAAGCATGGTGAGATATTTTATCCTACTTTATCGGGGGTTGCACGCTCAATAAATTACTACCCGATTGGTTCTGAAAGAGCTGAAGATGGGATTGTTAATATTGCATTTGGTCTTGGAAAACTGATTGTTGAGGGTGGTTTGTCTCTCAGGTTTTCCCCGAGATACCCCAAAAAAATTCTTCAGCTCTCATCTCCTGAGTCGGCATTAAGAGATTCTCAAAAAGAGTTTTGTGCCCTCGATCTCAATATCAACAGCTTTGTACCATCGACCGACGATGGAGTAAACATACTTAAAATTGATATTAAGGACCTTGATAATGAAGCAGCACTGAAGTTTATCGCCTCTACTTACGACAGGAATAATAATGTCCTTCGCGATGGGATCAGTCACCCGGGTAAAAGAGTAATAACCTTTTCCAATATACTTCAGTATAAAACATTCCCTCTTGCAGAAATATTAAGTACTCTTCTGGAAATAGGCCAGCAGGAGATGAATAACCCTGTTGAGATTGAATTTGCAGCCAATCTTGAAACTCCGGCCGGTATTCCTAAAATATTCAACTTTTTGCAGATCAGGCCAATAGTTCATACTGAAGAAGCACATAACATTAATCTCGATCATGTCAAACCCGAAGAAACCATAATATATTCTGAATCAGCGCTTGGGAATGGGCTTTTTAAAGGTATTTATGATCTTGTTTACGTTAAGCCGGAATCTTTTAATGCAGCGAACAATAAAAATGTTGCACTTGAAATCGATAAGTTAAACACACTCTTTGTAAAACAGGGGAAAGGGTATGTCCTGATTGGTCCTGGAAGATGGGGATCAACTGATCCGTGGCTTGGGATTCCTGTTAAATGGCCACAGATTTCTGCGGCAAGGATTATTATTGAATCGGGACTAAAGAATTACCGGATTGATCCAAGCCAGGGAACGCATTTCTTTCAAAATCTTACTTCTTTCAGGGTTGGGTATTTTACCATTAACCCCTTTATCAATGAAGGTTATTATAATGTTGATTTTCTGAATAGCCTCAAAGTAGTTTATGAAGACAGCTTCATCCGGCATGTAAGGTTTGATAATCCTCTCGAAATAATGATAGACGGTAAAAAACATCGGGGAGTTATTCTGAAACCTACCTGAAGAATTAAAACCCTTTGTGAACCTATGTGATAACCTTTGTGTTTCTTAGTGGTAAAAAAATATTAATACACAAAGGACCACAAAGTAAACTCAAAGTAGCATAAAGGGAAGACGATGTAAACTAATAATTTTTATTATGGAAACAGCAAAAACAAAATACCAGGGAGATCTGAGAACTGAAATAGTTCATCTCAGATCAGGAAGCGTAATATTAACCGATGCACCTGTTGATAATAAGGGGAAAGGGGAAAATTTCTCCCCAACAGATATGGTTGCTTCCGCACTCGGAAGTTGCATCTTTACCATAATGGGTATTGCAGCCTGGGAGCATTCATTCTCAATTGATGGAAGTACTTGCACTGTCACAAAAATCATGACTGATAGTCCAAGAAAAATTGGTGAAATCAGAATAGAGTTTGATTTTACCTCTCATGATTATTCAGATAAGCAAAAAAAAATCCTGGATCATTGTGTAAAAACTTGTCCGGTTGCATTGTCCCTGAATGAGTCGGTATTTCAGAATGTAACACTCCTGTTCAAATAAAAGGGTATTATAAAACGGCATATATCAGAAAGTTGCAATCTCCGTCATGGTATCCCTGTTTATTTTCTTTATCAACGCCGATAATACGCATCCAGGGCCTGCCTCAACAAATAATGTCGCGCCATCGGAGATCATATTAATTACGCTTTGAGTCCATTGCACAGGAGAGGTAAGTTGAGAAACCAGGTTAGATTTTATAGCCTCGGGATTAGTAGAGGGATTTGCATTAACATTCTGATAAACAGGGCATATCGGTTTGTTGAAGACGGTATTTTTAATTGCTTCTTCAAGCTCCAGACGAGCCGGTTCCATCAATGGTGAATGGAAAGCGCCTCCGACAGCAAGTTTAATAGTTCTTTTAGCGCCTTTCTCCTTGAGTATCTCTATCGCTTTATCAATACCTTCAATTGAACCCGATATCACTATTTGTCCGGGACTGTTATAGTTAGCAGGGACGACAACCTCTTTTAATGAAGCACAAACATCTTCAACAATTTTATCATCCAAACCGAGAATTGCAGCCATTGTTGAAGGAGTCTTTTCACAAGCCCTCTGCATAGCTAACGCTCTTTTTGAAACAAGAATAAGCCCGTCTTTAAAGGTAAGAGTTTTATTTGCAACAAGTGCCGAGAACTCACCAAGCGAATGACCTGCAACCATATCGGGTCTGAAGGAACTGCCAAGAATGGCTGCCAGAATTGTTGAGTGCAGAAAAACAGCCGGCTGAGTTACACGGGTTTGTTTCAGATCTTCCTCTGTACCGGCAAACATAATATCGGTTATCCGGAATCCTAGTATTGAATTGGCATTTTCAAACAAATCTTTTGCCTCCGTCGATTTCTCATAAAGATCTTTGCCCATACCCGAAAACTGAGCCCCCTGACCAGGAAATATGTATGCTTTCATAAACTCTTGATATTAGTTTTTGATACTTCTAGCAGTGGAGCGCAAAAATAAAAAAAATAGTTTAAAAGAATAATTTTTATTTTCCCGCAGATTACGCTGATTAACGCAGATCAGCGCAAATCTGCGTTATCAGCGGGAGAATGGATTTAATGAAGATTGGTGCCGATGAGATGAATAAACTCCTCACGGGTATTCAGTTTTTCAAGGAAAATCCCTGTGAAAGCTGAAGTAGTTGTTACAGAGTTTTGTTTCTGTACCCCCCTTATCTGCATACACATATGCTGTGCTTCAATAACAACTGCCACTCCAAGAGGGTTAAGGCAATCCTGAAGGCAGTCCCTTATTTGCATTGTAAGTCTTTCCTGAACCTGCAGCCTCCTGCTGAAAGACTCTACTACTCTGGCTATTTTACTCAGACCTGTAATATAGCCATTCGGAATATAGGCAACATGTGCTTTTCCGTAAAACGGCAACATATGATGTTCGCACATGGAATATAAATCTATGTCTTTTACAATAACCATCTGTTTGTAATCTTCTTTAAATTTTGCGGAGTTAATAATCTCACAGGGATTATGGTTATACCCCATAGTCAGAAAGTTAAGAGCCTTTGCGACTCTAACGGGTGTCTTTTCAAGCCCTTCTCTTTCAGGATCTTCACCTATCAGCTTAAGTATCCTCCGGTACATTGATGCAATTTCTTCTATGGTTTCACTATTCCATGTTTCAATTTTATTATATCCGTCAATAACCAGACCGGTGCCATCATTTACTTTTTCTATTTTCTTAACCATAATATTCTATTGAATTATTTTCAGTTTCTTCTATTTTAATACAGTGGAGGCTTGCACCTTCCTTCTCAATAAAAGGGTTTAATGCATTCCAGATAGAAATAGCAAGGTTTTCAGTTGTTGCAATTTTCCCTTTCATAAAATCTACCTCAAGATTAATGTTTTTATGATCAATCTTATTAATTACGTTTTCGAGTATTATCTGTTTCAGGATATTCATATTCATGACAAATCCATGTTCAGCTGAAGGCTCACCTTTGACAGTTACCCATAAAACATAGTTATGCCCATGCCAGTTTGGATTGGAGCATTTCCCGAAAACTTTCTGGTTAACTTCATCGGACCACTCCTTTTTGAACATCCTGTGGGCAGCGCAGAATCTCTCCCGACGCGTCTGATATATCATACTCTGGTATATTTATAATACAATATTAACCAATAATTTTGATCTTTATAATTCATAAAAGCGATATATTTACTACTCTTTCAATCGAAAAGGACACAGATATAACCATGTCATTTAAAATATTATATGTAACGGCAACCAGACCGGAAGGCGATACCCTGAAAAAATTCAGAGAAATAATGTCACAAAATGACAGGTTAGATAGCTTTGAAACGGACTTGCTTATAACAGGGGTTGGATCTATGGCGACTGCATGGTCTTTAAAACAATGGATTGCACTTAATGAAAAACCTGATCTTGCTATTAATGCCGGTATTGCAGGAAGTTTTAACGATAGATTAAATATTGGAGATGTTGTTATGCCAGTTTCCGACTGTTTTGCAGATGCAGGAGTTGAAGATGGCGAAAATTTTCTTACACTTTCCGAATCGGGACTGATAAGTGCGAATGATTTCCCTTATAAGGATGGTCTTCTTTATACAGATACCAGGTATAATGAAAAGATGAAGAGCATTTTAAAACCGGTAAGAGCAATTACGGTCAATACTGCTACCGGGTCTGAGACAACCAGGGGAATGTTATTAAAAAAATTTAATCCTGACATTGAGACGATGGAAGGCGCAACTTTTTTCTATATTTGCTCCAGGGAATATATTCCTTTTCTGGCTCTGAGGGCAATCTCAAACAAAGTTGAATTACGCAATAAAAATAACTGGAACATCGATCTTGCGCTTCATAATCTGTCAGAAAAACTTATTGATGTACTTTTAACACTGTAGTGAAAATATGAGATTAACATTGGGTTTTTCACCATGTCCTAATGATACATTCATTTTTGATGCAATGGTACATGGTAGAATTGATACAGAAGGGTTGGAGTTTGATTATTTTCTTACAGATGTTGAAGAGTTGAACAGAAAAGCTCTTAGTGCAGATGTTGATGTTACGAAAATCAGCTATAACGCTTTTGCTTATGTGGCAAAAAACTACCTGATCCTGGATGCCGGAAGTGCGCTTGGCCATCGTAATGGGCCATTGCTTATAAGCAAGAATCGTATTGGTATTTCAGAACTGCCTGGCTTGAAGATTGCAATACCGGGTAAATACACCACTGCCAACCTCCTCTTCAGTATAGCCTGGCCTGAAGTCGTTAATAAAACCGAATATCTTTTTTCAGATATTGAAGATGCTTTGTTAAAAGATGAAATTGATGCCGGACTTATAATCCATGAGACAAGATTTACATATTACAGGCGAGGACTTCATAAATTAGCTGATATGGGCGAATACTGGGAGACGCTTACAGGGCTTCCAATACCTTTGGGCGCTATTGTTATAAAGAGAAGTATCCCTGATGATATTGCTCTGAAAGTCAATCGTATAGTCAGAAGAAGTCTTGAATATGCATATAGGGATTCATTTGCCTCTTACGACTTTGTTTCCGGTAATGCCAGGGAGATGGACAGTACTATTATGAATAATCACATCAAACTGTTCGTGAATGAATATACCCTCAATCTGGGTAAAAAAGGAAGAGAAGCGATTGTTGAACTCTTCAGGATTGCAGGAGAGAAAGGAGTTATCCCTGCGTTACCTTCCAGGATTTTCCTGACAACCCTCGGATAAAACTGTGGTTTAAATATGCTAAATTTGAACATTGATAAGTGTTCATTGTTTAAGTTTTAAAAGTATTAATCAAAATATTTAAATCATGGCATTTGAACTACCAAAACTTCCGTACAAGCTGGACGCACTTGTTCCATACATAAGTGAAGAAACGCTTGATTTCCATTATGGTAAACACCATCAGGCATATGTCAATAACCTGAATGGGCTGATACCTGGCACCGAATTTGAAAAAGCCAGCCTGGAAACAATTATTCAAAAAGCTGAAGGCGGCATATTTAATAATGCTGCTCAGGTGTGGAATCACACATTCTATTTCGAATCCTTTGCTCCCAATGGTAGAAAGATCCCAAAAGGTGGCCTTGCGGATGCAATTAATAGTTCATTTGGTTCATTGGATTCATTCAAGGAACAATTTAATAAAGCAGCAGCCACACTTTTTGGAGCAGGTTGGGCCTGGCTTGTAAAAAAAGATGACGGAACACTTCAGATTATACAGGAATCAAACGCCGGCAACCCCTTAAGGAGAGGACTCAAACCTCTGATAACTTGCGATGTATGGGAACATGCATATTATATTGATTACAGGAATAAACGTCCCGACTACATAAAGTCCTTCTGGGAAATTCTTGATTGGGATCAGGTTTCGAACAGGTTCTGATATTTTTCATATCCATCATTTACAGATAATACATAAAAGATTTGCACCTTTTAATATATTTCTGATTAACAAAAACACAGATCATGAACTTAAAGGAACTGATATTAAAAACCAGGTCTTATCGTCGTTTCGACGAATCACACAAAATCGATGCTAAAACACTCGAATCGTTTATTGATCTAGCACGGCTGTCATCATCAGGGGCAAACAAACAACCGCTGAAATATCTGTATTACAATACTACAAAGGATTGTGAAAAGATTTTCCCATACATAGCCTGGGCCGGATATCTTACAGATTGGCCTGGACCAGAGAAAGGAGAGAGGCCAACTGCTTATATTATTATTCTTGGGGATAAATCAATATCTGATATATTTGGCGTCGATCACGGAATTGCTGCGCACAGTATTTTACTTGGAGCCACTGATGCAGGTCTTGGAGGATGTATAATCGGATCAATTAAACGCGAAGAACTAAGCAACGAACTTTCAATTCCTGATAATTTTGATACTCTTTTAATAATTGCCTTGGGAAAACCTGTTGAAAATGTAATTATTGAAGATATTAAAGAAGCCAATGTGAAATACTGGAGAGACAAAAACAAAAACCATCATGTTCCGAAAAGGAGCTTAAAAGAACTGATAATCAGGTTGTAAAGAATTAAAGTATATGAAGCGCATTCTCCTCTTTATTACTTTATCTTTCTTCATAATTCTCTCGTGTTATTGTCAGGAACAAGAAAATACAGGAACCAGAATTCTTTTTCGTGGTATAGTAATGGATGCCAGTACCCTTTCTCCGCTGACCAATTCGCAGGTTATGATTAACAATGTCTTTTATTCGGTTAGTAATTCAGACGGTACTTTTTCTTTTCTTGTTCACAGAAATGATTCAATTCTCTTCAGACATCTGGGCTACAAACCATCATTATTGTTTGTAAGTGATACTCTTCCCGGAAGGGAGTTTATTGCCGGCATCTTTATGAATAGCGATACTGTATCAATCGGCGAGGTCGTTATTGTTCCTGGGTATACCAACCTTAAATCTGATATTTTTAATGCACCCAGTAATGTCCCTTCTATAATGGATAATGCCAGGTATAATGTTGCTATATCTGCCTACCAGGGACGAACTACTCAGGGAAAGCTTGGAGATCCGGCAGCTAACTACGATTTGTTACGTCAGAAACAGAAAGTTGATGCTTATGAGAAAGGTGGCATTCCTTCTGACATGATTGCTGGCATAAATCCACTTTTATTGCTCCCAGCGGCTTATCTTCTTATTCATGGGATGCCTGAAAAACCTCCTCCGTTGGAACAAAAGCTAACAAGGCAGGAGCTTGATCAAATTCAGAAAAAATACCTTGAAACCCTGAAACGGTAAAAGTTAGAAGATAGACTCGCGGCTCACGACACAAGACACAAGGAAGTACCCAATTTGATTTTCTTTGAGTCGTGAATCGTGTGTCGTGCGTCGTGCGTCGTGCGTCGTATTATCCCTTATAAAATAATGCTTTCATAATGTGACTTGCCATTTTAGGATTTTCTTTCAGGCGCCGTGTTGAATAACCAAACCATTGTTTTCCGAATGGAACATAAACTCTCATCGTATGTCCTTCATTTACTATGCTTTCACGAAGTTTTGGTGTTACCCCGTACAACATCTGAAATTCATACATGTCCTTCGGGACATTATATTTTTTTATAAGGTTATATGCACTTTTAACAAGAAATTTGTCATGGGTGGCAATGCCAACATAAATCTTATTCCTGAACATGAATTCAAGGTCCTCGAGATAATGCCGGTTAATCTCATCATGTTTCTTAAATGAGATAGCTTCAGGTTCAATATAAATCCCTTTACACAGTCTGAAATTTACTGGAATTGAACTGCTGTTTAGGTCCAACATTTGTTCCAGATCTTTAAATGTTCTTCTTAAGTATGCCTGAACAACAAGTCCGACATTTGCAGGAAACTCAGCCTTAAGCCTGCGGAATAAGATAATCTCATCATTAGTACATGGAGAATCTTCCATATCAATTCTGACAAACCCGTTGTACGAAGCAGCTTTTACAATTATCTCACGTATGTGATTATAACAAATCTCTTTGTCGAGCAGTAAACCAAAACTTGTAGGTTTAAGTGAGAAATGGCCGTCTATATTGTTTTTATAGGAAATATCAATGAGCTGCAGATACTCTTTTTTATTTGACTCAGCTTCGTCAAGAGTTTTTATGAATTCACCGAGAACATCGAGTGACACTTTTATTTTTTTGCTATTCAGATCTTTAGATACACGCATCGCATCTTCAATATTTTCACCTGAAATATATGCTCTCGAAAATATCCAGATAAACTTCTTTGGGAAATAGGGCAATATTGCCGCTATAAATTTGTTGAACATAATTTGAATTTATATTTTAAATAAATTAACTTTCTTT